>Ga0068867_100000275_pt1 | contig 33877 bp, 29 predicted proteins | sample KBSMisM32_FD_65649 | JGI IMG/M metagenome (GOLD analysis project Ga0068867, IMG submission 65649) | Miscanthus rhizosphere microbial communities from Kellogg Biological Station, Michigan, USA - KBS Miscanthus M3-2 | ecosystem: Host-associated > Plants > Roots > Rhizosphere > Soil ...
ACACCAAGCGCGTGCAGCAGATGGAGAACCTGCGCCAGGCGCTCGCGCGCCTGGTGGAAAAGCTGCCGCCGGCGCTGCGCGCAGACCCCGACTTCAAGGCGCTGCAGGCCGAGCTCGGCCAGAAGCGCGAGGTCACCATCGCGCACCTCATCAACCGGCGCTTCGCGCACGCCGCCAACTCGAAAGACTTCGAATTTTCCCGCGCCACGGTCAGAGAGCTCTGGCAGGCCGGGCTGGACGACGTGCGGCGCGCCAATGCGCACCGCGACTGGCTGGAGGCGACCGAGGTCGCCTCCGGCGTGCGCGTATTCGATCTCACCCGTCTCTCGGAAAGGATTCCGGCATGAAACTCAAGGACCGGTCGGCGCTCATCACCGGCGCCGCCAGCGGCATCGGCAAGCACATCGCGCAGGTGTTTGCGCGCGAAGGCGCCAAGGTGGCGATCGCCGACCTCAACCGCGACGCGGCGCAGGCCGCGGCCGCGGAGATCGGCGGCGGGGCGATGGGCGTCGCCATGGACGTCACCGACGAGGCTGCGGTGAACCGCGGCGTCGCCACCGTGGTCGACGCGTTCTCCGGCGTCGACATCCTGATCAGCAACGCCGGCATCCAGATCATCCACCCGCTGGAAGAATTCAGTTACGCCGAGTGGAAGAAGATGCTGGCGATCCACCTCGACGGCGCGTTCCTCACCACGCGCGCCTGTCTGCCCCACATGTACCAGCGCGGGCGCGGCAGCGTGATCTACATGGGCTCGGTGCACTCCAAGGAAGCGTCGGTGCTCAAGGCGCCGTACGTCGCCGCCAAGCACGGGCTGATCGGGCTCGCCAAGGTCATCGCCAAGGAAGGCGCGGCGCACGGCGTGCGCGCCAACGTGATCTGCCCCGGCTTCGTGCGCACGCCGCTGGTCGACAAGCAGATCCCGGAGCAGGCGAAAACCCTCGGTATCTCGGAGAACGACGTGATCAGGAAGGTGATGCTCAAGGACACCGTCGACGCCGAATTCACCACCGTGGGCGACGTCGCCGAGGCGGCATTGTTCTTCGCTTCATTCCCCACCAATGCGCTGACCGGTCAGTCCCTCGTGGTCAGCCACGGATGGTTCATGCAGTAGGCCTGTGCAGCACCGCTTGCACGCGGTCGAAAAGACGTTGCATGCCGAAGGAGACGTCCTCGATCGCCCCGTTGACGAAGAAGCCGGGCGTGCCGCGCACCCCGCTCGCCCTGCCGCTCTCCATGTGCTCGCGCACGCGCTGCAGGTAGTAGTCCTCTTTCATCTCGATGTCGTAGCGCGCCAGGTCGAGCTCGAGCCGCTGCGCGTAGTGGCGCAGCTGCGGCAGCTTGAGGTGCGCCTGGTTCTCGAACAGCAGATCGTGCATCGGCCAGAATTTTCCTTGCCCGCCGGCGGCTTCGACCGCGAGCGCCGCATGTAGCGCGTGCTGGTGCACCTCCTCGAGCGGGAAATTCCGCCATACGAAGCGCACGCGTCCGCTGAAATGCTTCAGCAGCAGCTTCACCGCCGGGGCGGCCTGCTTGCAGTTCGGACACTCGAAATCGCCGTACTCGACGACGGTGACCGCCGCGTGCGACGGGCCCAGGACGTGGTCGGCGCCGCCGACCGGGAGGGAGAGCTCGAAGGGATGCGCCATCGCTCAAGGCTAACTCAAGCGCCCGCCTGCCGGCGCGAACGCAACCATGCGACCACGCCAGGAGAGACCGAGATGGCGACGATCAGCAGGATCACCGCCGTCAGGTTGTTCTTGACGATCGGCTGGTTGCCGAACCAGTAGCCCAGCGTGCAGAGGGAAACGACCCAGATCAGCGCGCCGATCACGCAGAAGGTCAGGTACTTCGCATAGGGCATGGCGCCGACGCCGGCAACGAACGGGACGTAGGTGCGCACGATGGGGACGAAGCGCGCGAGGATGATGGTCTTGCCGCCGTGCTTCTCGTAGAAGGCGTGCGCGCGCTGCAGATGCGCCGGGTTGAAAAAGCGCGACTTCTCGAAGTGGAACACCTTGGGCCCGATCCACCGGCCGACCCAGTAGTTGACGTTGTCGCCGCAGAGCGCCGCGGCGAGCAGCGTGGCGATGACCACGGCGATGTTCATGTCGCCCACGGCGGCGACCGAGCCGGCGACGAACAGCAACGAGTCGCCGGGCAGGAACGGCGTCACCACCAGGCCGGTTTCGCAGAACACGATCACGAACAGCAGTCCGTAGACCCAGGGGCCGTGCTGCGCCACGAATGCCGCGAGGTGCGAATCAAGGTGGACGACGAGGTCCCAGAACCAGGCGAGAAGCTCCATCGACCGATTGTATAATCGTCGCGCTCCCTCGCATGTCTGCCGTTCTCACTTCTCCGAGCGTCGAACGCGTGCGTGACGCACTGACGCGCGCTGGAATGGAGCCGACGATCGTCGAGCTTCCCGGTGCCGCACGCACCGCGAAGGCCGCGGCCGAGTATCTCGGCTGCGAGGTCGGCCAGATCGCCAACTCGCTCGTGTTCCGCGCCGAGGCCAGCGACAGCGCGCTGCTCGTCATGTCGTCGGGCGCGAAGCGCGTCGACGTCGCGCGTCTGGCGGCGCTCGTCGGTGAGCCCGTCGGCAAGGCGGACGCCGACTTCGTGCGCAATCAGACCGGCTTTGCCATCGGCGGCGTGCCGCCCGTAGGCCACGCCCTGAAGCGCACGTTCGTGGAGAAGAGCCTCGCCGCCTACCGCGAATTGTGGGCGGCTGCCGGCCACCCGCACACGGTGTTTCGCCTGACGTACGCGGAGCTGGTGCGCATCACCGGCGCTGCCGAGGCGGACCTGGCATGAGCCCGATCCGCGTCCTGCCGCAGCTTCTCATCAGCCAGATCGCCGCCGGCGAGGTGGTCGAGCGCCCGGCCTCGGTGCTGAAGGAGCTGCTCGAGAATGCGGTGGACGCGGGCGCGCAGGCGATCACCGTGGTCCTCGACGAAGGCGGCATCAAGCGCGTCCAGGTCGAGGACGACGGCGGCGGCATCGCACGCGAGGAGCTGCCGCTCGCCCTCGCCCGGCACGCCACCAGCAAGATCGCCAGCCTCGAGGACCTCGAGGCGGTGGTGACCATGGGATTCCGCGGCGAGGCGCTGGCGTCGATCGCGTCGGTTTCGCGCCTGTCGATCTGCAGCCGCACGCGCGACGCCGCGCACGCCGCCGAGGTCAGCGCCGAAGGCGCGCACGTGAGCGAGGTGAAGCCTGCGGCGCGCGCGCAAGGCACCACCGTCTCGGTGTCCGACCTCTACTTCAATACGCCGGCGCGCCGCAAGTTCCTGCGCACCGAGCAGACCGAGTTCGGCCATTGCGACGAGGTGTTCCGCCGCATCGCGCTCGCGCGCTCCGGGGTCGCTTTCATGCTCAAGCACAACGGGCGCGTGAGCCACGTAGTGCGCGCGCAGGCGAGCCCCGAGCGCGCGGCGGCACTGCTGGGCGACGCGTTCTTCACCAACAGCCTTCAGGTCGAGACCCAGGTCGGCGCCCTGCATATCTTCGGCCGCGCCGGCACGCCGCAGGCCGCGGGCGAACGCACCGACGGCCAGTACTTCTTCGTCAACGGCCGCTACGTGCGCGACCGCCTGCTTTCGCACGCGGTGCGCGAAGCCTATTCCGAGATGCTGCACGGCACGCGCCAGCCGTCGTACGTGCTGTTCCTGGAGATCGACCCGCGCGCGGTGGACGTCAACGTGCATCCGGCCAAGACCGAGGTGCGCTTCCGCGACGCGCGCGCAGTCCACCAGTTCGTCTACCACGCGGTGCAGCGCGCGCTCTCGCCAAGCGCGGCCAGCGCGCCGGTCAGCTACGCCTCCGTGGGATTCGAAAGACCCATTCAAGCGGCGTTTGGACTTGCGCAACCGGTAGCCGCGTATGAATCATTCATGCGCGCTGCCGCGGCCCCGCTGCCGAGCGCGGATAAGGCACCTCCGCTGGGCTACGCGCTCGGCCAGCTGCACGGCGTGTACGTCCTTTCCCAGAACGAGGCCGGCCTGGTGCTGGTCGACATGCACGCCGCGCACGAGCGCATCGTGATGGAGAAGCTGAAAGCCAACCTCGACGCCGGCGCGGTCCAGCGCCAAAGCCTGCTGGTGCCGGCGCTGTTTCAGGCCGAGGCGCTCGACATCGCCACGGTCGAGGAGAACCGCGACATCATCGAGCGGCTCGGCCTCGAGCTCAGCGTGTCCGGGCCGAACGAGCTTTCGGTGCGCGCCGCGCCCGCGCCGCTCGCCGGCGGCGACGTGGTCGGGCTCGCGCGCAGCGTGATCCGCGAAATCCGCGAGTACGGCGCGAGCCAGGCCCTGTCCGCGCGCCAGAACGAGCTGCTCGCCACCATGGCCTGCCACGCCGCGGTGCGCGCCAACCGCGCGCTCACCACGGCGGAGATGAACGCGCTGCTGCGCGAGATGGAGGAGACCGAGCGTTCGGGCAGCTGCAACCACGGCCGCCCGACCTGGTATCAGCTCACGCTCGGCGACCTCGACAAGCTGTTCCTGCGCGGCCGATGAGCGCCGTCATGCTCGTCACCGGCGGCGGCCGCGGCATCGGCGCCGCCACCGCGCGGCTGGCGGCAAAACGCGGCTACCGCGTATGCGTGAACTATCGGGCGGATGAGCGCGCGGCGCACCAATTGGCCGAGCAGCTCGGTCACAACGCGATCGCGGTCCAGGGCGACGTGGCGATCGAAGCCGACGTAGTGCGCCTGTTCAAGACCGTCGACGACAAGCTGGGTCACCTCGACGTGCTGGTGAACAACGCCGGCATCGTCGACCGCAGCTCGCGCGTCGAGAACCTGTCCGCCGAGCGCATCCAGCGCATGCTCGCGGTCAACGTCACTGGCAGCTTCCTGTGCGCGCGCGAGGCGGTGAAGCGCATGTCGACGAAGCACGGCGGCAAGGGCGGCACCATCGTCAACGTGTCCTCGATGGCGGCAAAGCTCGGCGGCGCGGGCGACTACGTGGACTACGCGGCGTCGAAAGGCGCGATCGACAGCCTCACGGTCGGCCTGGCGAAGGAAGTCGGCGCTGAAGGCATCCGCGTGAACGCCGTGCGACCCGGCGTGATCCGCACCGAGATCCACGCCACCAGCGGCGATCCAGGGCGCGTCGAGCGCATCGGCGCCAGCGCGCCGCTGCAGCGCGGCGGCGATGCCGAGGAAGTGGCCCGCGCCATCCTCTGGCTCGCCTCGGCCGAGGCCTCGTACATCACCGGCGCGCTGCTCGACGTCTCCGGCGGGCGCTAGGTTGGCGCGCACCGCGTACGCGCTCCTCGGCCCCACCGCGAGCGGCAAGTCGGCGCTCGCGCTCAAGGTCGCCGAGCGGCAGCGCGTGGAAATCGTGTCGCTCGACTCCGCGCTGGTGTACCGCGGCATGGACATCGGCACCGCCAAGCCCAGCCCGGAGCTGCTCGCGCAGGTCCCGCATCACTTGATCGACATCATCGATCCCGACCAGAGCTATTCGGCGGGACGCTGGCGCGAAGATGCGATCAGGACGGCACTGGAAATTTTCGAGAGAAACAGGACCCCGCTGCTGGTGGGCGGCACGATGCTCTATTACCGGGCGCTCATCGCCGGCCTCGACTCGCTGCCGCAGGCGGACGCGCGCATTCGCGCCGAGCTCGACGCCGACGCCGCGCAGCGCGGCTGGCCGGCGCTGCACGCCGACCTCGCCAAGGTGGATCCCGCGGCAGCGCAGCGCATCAAGCCGAACGATCCCCAGCGCATCCAGCGCGCGCTCGAGGTCTGGAAGCTCACCGGCAAGCCGCTATCGGCACTGCAGGGCGTGGCGGGCCCGGCGCTGCCGTTCGAAGTGAAGGGCATCGCCCTTCTCCCCGACCGCGCCCTGCTGCACCAGCGGATCGAGCGGCGCTTCGACGCCATGCTGCGCCTCGGGCTGGTGGCCGAGGTGAAAGCGCTGAAGAAGAAATACCGCCTGAACGCGTCCATGCCGAGCATGCGCGCGGTCGGCTACCGGCAGGTGTGGGAATTCCTGGAAGGCGAGATCGACGAAGCGACCATGCGTGCGCGCGCGGTCACCGCGACGCGCCAGCTCGCCAAGCGCCAGCTCACCTGGCTGCGCAGCTTTCCCGACCTAGTCCGGCTCGACACCGGCGGCGCGCAGGATCCGGCGGTAGCTCTCCATCTGCTCCTTGACGAAGGCCGCGAGCTCGCCGGGCGATGACGGGCTGAGCGCGAAGGCCTGCTTCTCCATCGCGACCTGCACCTCGGCGCGGCTCATCGCGGCGACGAATTCCTTGTTGAGGCGCTCGACCAGCTCGCGCGGCATGCGCGCCGGCCCGAACAGGCCGGCCCACGAAGTGATCGAGAACTGCGGCATGCCGGCCTCGGCGATGGTCGGCACCTCCGGCAGCAAGTTGCTGCGCCTGCCGAGCGTGGTGACGAGCGGCCGCAGCCTGCCGTCGCGGATGTGCGCAAGCGAGGTTCCGGAAGAGCAGAACATGAGCTGCACGCGGCCGGCGACGAGATCGGTCACCGCCTGCGGCTCTCCCTTATAAGGCACGTGCACGACCTGGATGCCTGCGAGCGAAGCGAAATACGCGCTCGAGACGATGCCGGTGGTATTGCCGGTGGCGTAGTTCAGCTTGCCGGGATTGGCGCGCGCGTATTCGATCAGCTCGCCGAGCGTGTGCGCCGGCACGCTCGGGTGCACGAGGATGAAGAAGGTATAGCGGCCGATGTCGGTGATCGGCGTGAAGTCGTTGACCGGATCGTAGGGCGGGCTCTTCTTCAGCGCCGGCACTGCCGACATCGGGCTGTTGGTCGCCATGAGCAGCGTGTAGCCGTCGGGCGCCGCCTTCGCCACATCGGCGGCGGCGATTGCGCCGTCGGCGCCGGCCTTGTTGTCGACCACGAGCTGCTGTCCCACCGCCTGCGACACCGACGCGGCCAGCACGCGCGTGACGATGTCGGTCGAGGAGCCGGCGGGGAACGGAACCACCACGCGAATAGGCTTGTTGGGGTATTGCGCATGGGCCGAAAGCGACAGCAGCAGCAGTGCCCAGATCAGCTTGCGCATGGCGTTCCTCATTCGGTCGGCGTCTATTCGTTCTTGTAGACGCCCCGGATATTAAGCGCGGCGAGGAAAAACTGCAGCCCGATCAGCGCATACGCGCTGTCGTGCAGGCCCCACGCAACCCACAGCACGTTGCCGGCGAGAAAGAACCAGAAACCGAAGACGCGCTTGCGTGCCGAGCGCGACGCCACCAGCCAGGCGGCGATGACGGTGACCACCATCGCAGGCCATTGGAGCAGATCGAGGATGTCCATGTGTCATGCTCAGACCCTAGAATCGCGGTCTCGTTTCGAGGAGCGCGCATGGAAATCGGCATCGTGGGTCTGGGCAGGATGGGCGCCAACATGGCGCGTCGGCTCGCGCGCGGCGGCGTGCGCGTGGTCTGTTACGACCAGCAGCCGGCGGCGCAGCAGGCCCTGAGCCGCGAAAAGAACATGGACTGCGCGGAAAACCTCGCCGCGCTGTGCGCGCGCTTGAGCGGCGAGCGCGTGATCATGCTGTCGCTGCCCGCGGGCGACACGGTCGAGGACGCGATCCGCGACCTGCTGCCGCTCTGCTCCGCCGGCGACACCATCGTCGATTGCGGCAACAGCTACTACCGCGACTCGAAGCGCCGCGCGCTCGCGCTCTCGCAGCAGGGCGTGCGCTACATCGATGCCGGCGTGAGCGGCGGCGTCCATGGCCTGGAGGGCGGCTACTGCCTGATGCTCGGCGGCACGCCGAAGTCGATCGAGATCTTCGAGCCGTTCGCGCGCAAGCTCGCGCCCGAGGCCGAGCGCGGCTGGCTGCATTGCGGGCCGAGCGGCGCCGGCCACTACGCCAAGATGATCCACAACGGCATCGAGTACGGGATGATGCAGTCGCTCGCCGAAGGCTTCGCGCTGCTCGCCGCGCGCCCCGAGCTCGACATCGACCTCGGGCGCCTCGCCGACACCTGGCGCCACGGCAGCGTAGTGCGCTCCTGGCTGCTCGAGCTGTGCGCCGAGATCCTCAAGGAGAACGAGACCCTGGCCGAGATCGCGCCGGTGGTCGCCGATTCCGGCGAAGGCCGCTGGACCGTGGCCGAGGCGATCGAGCTCGGCGTGCCGACGCCGGCGATCACCGCGGCGCTGATGAGCCGCTTCTCCAGCCAGGGACGCTCGGATTACGCGCGGCGCCTGCTCGCCATGATGCGCAAGGGCTTCGGCGGGCACCCGATCCAGAAACGTCCGGCGGAATGATCGTGCTGGTGATGGGCGTCGCCGGCGTGGGCAAGACCACGATCGGCGAGGCGCTCGCCCACGCGCTCGGCGCGCGCTTCATCGATGCCGACGACTATCACCCGCCGGAGAACGTGGCGAAGATGAAGGCCGGCGTCCCGCTGCAGGACGCGGATCGCTGGCCCTGGCTGCAGCGCCTGAATCAGGTGCTTCGGGAAGAAGCCAATGCAGTGCTGGCTTGTTCAGCGCTGAAGGATTCGTATCGGCGCCGGCTCGGCGAAGGCGTAACGGACTTCAAGGTCGTCTTTCTGCACGCTGCGCCGGAACTGATCCGTGAGCGCATGAAGACGCGGCAGCACCGCTACATGCCGCCGGCGCTGCTCGAGAGCCAGCTCGCCACCCTCGAGCCGCCCGCCGGCGCCATCGCCATCGACGTCGCCGCGCCGCTCGAGGAGAGCGTCGCGGCGATCGTCGCCCGGCTCTAGTTGCCGTAGTCCAGCAGCAGGGTCTTGCCGACCTTCGCCGGCTTGAAGTCGGTGAAGAACCCGGTCTGGCCGTGGTGCGTGTGGCCTTCCAGGCCGTCGACGAAGTAGCCGCCCTGGGTCAGGTTCGGGAACGAAATGCTGATCACCCCGTCGACCGACTCGGTCTGCACGCGCGCCAGGGAGAACGGGCCGTTGCCGTCGATGCGCAATGCCTGGCCGATGGTCAGGTCGATGCTGCGCCCGCTGGTGAGCAGCGACGGCGAGAGCATGCCGCCGGCCGTGACGTTGAGCTCGTTGCCGACGATCATCTGAACGCCGTTGGCCCCGCGCACCACGACCGGCGTGAGCGCGGCGTCGCCGGCGCGCAGCGTGACGTCGCCGGCGCTGAAGCCGAGATCGCCGCCCGCCAGCACGGCGCTCGAGGCGCCGATGGTGGTATCGCTGCCGCGCACCAGGATCTGGCCGCTGGCGGACATCGAAACGTCACCTGCCGCGGCAACCAGGGTCGATTGCGTAGCGCTGGCGCTGCCGACCGCCAGGTCGCCGGTCTGCACCACCGTCAGGTTGCCGGGCAGGTCCATCGAGCCCAGCGTCAGCACTGGCGCGCTATTCGTGAGATGCACGTTGCCGTGGTTGCTTTCCGCAGTGAACGTGCCCACGCGGTTCGGACCGGTGAGCAGCGCATCGCCCGCCGTGCGCGTGAAGAGCGTGCCTGCCTCGATGAAGCCCTTCGGGCCTTCGACGATGCTCGCCGCATCCAGCGTCATCGTGCCGAGCGTGCGGATCGCAGCGTTTTCCTGCACGCCGTTGAGCCACAGGTCGCCGCCGGCGGTAATGCGGATGTCGCCCCCTGCGGGCCCGGTAGTGGCGGAGCTGCCGATACGCACCGCGCTGCCCGCCACGCCGGAATTGAGAATCACATCGCCACCGGTGGTGATGGTGATGTTGTTCGCGAACGCGGGTCCCGGCGCCGCGGTCGAGCCGATACCCACACCGTTGCCGGCGACGGTGCCGCCGGTGAGGATGAGGTCGCCGCCTACCGTGAGCGTCAGGTCGGTCGCGGTCGCCGCAGCGCCCGACAGCCCGCCGATGCGCACGCCCGGCAGGTCGCCGCCCGAGGCCCGCGCCGTCATGGTCACGTTGCCCAGGGCGTGGATGTCCTGATGCCCGCCGAGGATGAAGCCGACGCTGTTGATGCCGCCGCCCGCGGAGTTCGTCATCGAGATGTTGTTGGCGCGAATCGACTGCAGGCGCGTCGCCGGGCCGGTGATGCCCGCGCTGCCGCCCGCGCCGCCGGCGACGACGAGGTCGCCGCTCACGTTGATGCTCTGCGCGCCGGCGCTGGAGTTGATGAAGGCGCCGTTGTTCACGCCCGCCGCGCCTCCTTCCAGGACCACGCTGCCCGCATTGATCACCTGGGATGCAGCGCCGTTCAACGGCGCAGCGGTGCCATTGTTGATGCTTGCGCTACCACCCGCGCCGCCCGCAACCCTGAGCGCACCGGCTACGTCGAACAATTGGCCGCCGGCGACCGAATTGATGAAGGCGCCGTTCCCCGCGCCGCCCGCCCCGCCCTGCAACGCCACGCTCCCCGCGCCGACGGTCTGATCCGCGAAGGACACGATGATGGCGGTATTGCCGCCGCCACCCGAGCCGCCGGCAAGAGAGATGTTGCCGCTGCCCACGTCGACCACCTGCTTGCCCGAAGCGATCGTGCCGGCTCCTCCGGAAGAGATGATGATCGCGACGTTGTTGAGACCGCTCGATCCCCCCTGCATCGCGAGGTTCGCGGCGCTTACCTTTTGTTCTCCGCTCCCGTTATGGAACAGGCCGGTCGCAAAGCCGTTGACGGGCTGGTTGGGCGCGTCGCCCCCGTCGATACGCAGGGTGCCGCTGGTCGACACGGCTTGGGTGCCGCCGGCGATCTGGCCGCTGGAGACGCCGGTGAACGTTGCATTGCCATTTCCACCGACGATGGTGATCGAGCCGGACTGAGTCCCGGTACCGGCCGTTACGCTCTGCACCCCGCCGAGCACTTGCGAAGGTCCGAGCGACCCGTGCGCACCGAGGGTGATCGCGTTTGCGCCGCTGCCTGTGATCGAAAGCGACTGCGTGCCGCCGAAGTTGCTGATCGCGGCGGTGCCGGCAATGCCGTTCACATTGATGTGGTCGCCATTGACGACATTGATGGTCTGGCTGCCGCCGCCTTCATTGCGAACCTCGGCAATGCCGCCCGGCTGTAGCGTCCGGACGTCGAGCCCGGCGCCGTTCGAAAGATTGATCGCCTGTGCGCCGCCGAGGTTCGACACCGAGGCACGGCGTCCATTGCTGGACGTCACTGCGAGCGCGCTGGCGTTGATTGTCTGACCGCCGACTGAAGACAGCGCCGCATCCTGTGCGCTCGCGGTGACGTTCAGCGCCCCGGCGACGGTAACCGTCATCGTGCCGCCGCTTGCGACGGTGCTGTTCACATTCAGGGGAGCCGTGTTGTTGAACACCAAATTGCCGCCGACGCCCGGCTGGACGAAGGACGGCAAGCCCGGGACTGGCGGGGTTCCGGGCACGAAAGCGCTGAGCGAGTTGACCTGGTTCGCTCCGCCGAGGGTGGCATCACCGGTGGTCTTGAGGGACAAGGCATTTGCGATGATGTTGCCGTTCGCACCCTCGCTGATCGACGCGGCGTCGAGCGTCACGTCGCCCAGCGTCCGAATGGCGGCCACCTGCGCTCCGGCCGGCGCATCGACGTTGAGCTTGATGTCGCGCGCGGTGATGCGGATGTCCCCGGCAAAGTTGGGAACGCCGGGGGCCCCCGAGGCGCCGATACGAGCCGCGGCCGCAGCGCCCGTACCGCCGTTCAGGATGACGTCGCGCGCCTCGATGGTGATGTCGTTCCTCAGTACCGCGCCTGCCGGTGGCGCCGCAGTGGTGCCGATGCCGACGCCGTTGTTCCCGGTGCCACCGGTCAGGATCAGATCGCGATCGACCTTGAGCTTCAGGTTCGTCGACGTGGCGCCGGTCCCGGACAGGCCGCCGATGCGCAAGCCCGGCAAGTTGCCGGCGGCGCCGCGCGCCGTCATCGTCACGTCGCCTGTCGCGTGGATGTCCTGCAGGCCACCGAGAATGAAGGCGCCGCTGTCAGTCCCGCCGGCAACGGCGTTGGTCATCGAAATGTTGTGCGCCTCGATCTTCTGCAGGCGAGTTGACCCACCGGTGATGTTGGCGTTGCCGCCGGCGCCACCCTCCATGACGATGTCGCCGGTCACGGTGACGGTCTGCGCGCCGGCGGTGTTCCCCGGCACATTGCCCCCGTTGGAGACGATCATTGCGCCGTTGCCGATGCCCGTCGAGCCGGCTATCAGCTCGATGCGCGCGGCATTCACCGTCTGCGCACCGCCGCCGCCGTGGAACAGACCCGCATTGAGGTTCTGGCCAGGCGCGTTGCCGCCGGTCACGCGCAGCAGGCCGCTGGTGGAGACGCTCTGCGTCCCGCCACTCGTCGGCTGCGTCGACATTCCTGCGAAGCGACCGTTGACGCTGCTGCCGACGATCGTGATGGAGCCGTTCTGCCCTGCGGAGCCGGCGGTCACGTTCTGTGATCCGGCCACGATCTCCGAGAACCCGCCGCCACCGGTGCTGCCCAGCCGGATCGCATTGGCGCCGCTACCGGTAATCGAGACTTCCTGCGTAGAAGTCGGTCCCGTGATGATGGCGGCAAAGCTGGAGCCGCCTCTGCCGTTCACGTTGATGTGATCGCCGTCGATGACCTGGACGGTCTGGGTGCGGCCGGGCGCGCTGCTGATTTGCGCAACGCCTGGGCCGCTCAGGACCTGGACGTCGACGCTTCCACCGGTTACGGTGATGCGTTGGTCGCCGCCCTGTGCCTCGAGCGAGGCGAATCCGCCGTTCTGCGAGGTCACCTCGAGGCCCTGTGCGCGCACGGTCTGGCCCGCCCCACCGGTGACGAAGACCGATTGAGGCCCGTTGGCGCTCAACACCAGGCGCCCGCCGACGTCGAGATCCATGGCGCCGGTGCTACGCAGGATGTTGGTGGTGACGGTGAGGTCGCCGCCGGTCGTAGCGATGTTGGTTGCGCCGGACGAAGACCACGCGCCGGTGACGCTGACCGCACCGTTGTTGGTGAGCGTGGCATTGCCGCCGGTCGCTAGGCCGGTCACGTTCAGAGCGCCGGTGTTGCTGACAGTGACACCGCCGGTGCCGCCGAAGGAGGTCGCGGCGTTGAAGCTCGACACCTGGTTGGCGCCGGTCAGGCTGGTGTCGCCCTCCGAGAAAGTCGTCAGGCTGCCGGTCTGGATCGCGCCGTCCCCGGTTTCGCGGATGGCCGAGCCGAAGCCGTTCGCCCTGAGGTCGGCGGACACCGAGCGCCACGCCCCGGTCACGGTCAGGTCGCCGAAGCTGGTGACCGAAGCGTTGCCGGTCGCGTCGAGGCCGGCGATCGCGAGTGCGCCGTTGTTGTTGAAGGTCAGCGAACTGCCGCTTTGGCCGTCGTAGCTCGCCACCACGTTGGGTCCGGTCAGGCTGGTCAAGCCCACGGACGTCGTCGACAACGTATTCGCGAACACCGCGCCGGCGCCGCTTTCCGTGATAAAGCCCCCGGCGTTCAGCACCACGTGGGGCGAAGTCAGCGCCGCGGTCAGCTGGATGTCGCCTGCGTTGATGGTGCTCGTGCCGCCCGCCGTCCAGGGACCCGCGACCGTGGCGGTGCCCTGGTTGTTGATCGTCACGTTCCCGGCCGCGTTCATGCCGAGCACGCTGAACGAGAACCCGTCGTTATTGAGGCTCACGTCTGCGCCACTGGTCGCCGTGAAGGCGGTCATCTGGTTGGCGCCGTTCAGCGTCGTATTGCCGGTGGAGAAGGTCGTGAGCGTTCCGCCGATCCCGGTGGTGATCGATCCCCCTGCGGTTTCCTCGATGCCTCCGCCGCTGGCGGTCAGCTCTACGCGGTTGGCCGATACGTGGCCGCCGATCATGATGGTCCCGGCAGCAGTCACGGTCACATTGTTCGGGCCACTGACGTCCAGGAGCTGCAGGCCCGTGGTGTTATTCAACGTCACGTCGGACGACAGCGTGTTGCTGAACACGGCAATCTGGTTCGCCCCGCCGAGGTTGGTCGCTCCGCCGACGAACGTGGTCAGGCTGCCCGTCTGAAAGAAGCCGCCGCCGCTCTGGATGAGAGAGCCGCCGCTCGAAATGCCGGCGGTCGCCGAACGCCACCGGCCCGTGAGAGTGACATCGCCGAGCGCGTTGCTCAGCGACGCGTTGCCGGTTGCGTCCACACCGGTCACGGTAAGAGGGCCGCTGTTCGTCAGGCTGAGATTCGCGCTGCTCGTGCCGTTGTAGATCGACACCGTGTTCGGCCCGGTGAGGGTGGTGTCGCCAGCGGTGCTCTTGGTCGTCAAGCCCTTGGCCTGGACGAACCCGTTGCCCGTCTCCTTTATGGATGCGGCCTCCAGCGTCACGTCGTTCAGCGTGCGCACGGCGGCGGGGCGCTGGTTGCCGTTCAGCTCGATGTTGCCGCCCGCCTTGATCGAAATGTCGCCACCGGCGGTGCCGCTCGAGCCGCTGCCGATGCGCACGCCGGTGTTGGACGCGTTGCCGGCGTTCAGGATCACGCTGCCGCCGGCGTCGATCACGAGCTTGTTCGGCTGCGCAACTCCGGTGCCACTCGAGCCGATGGCCGCGCCGTTCTCTGCCACCGTACCGCCGTTGAGCACGATATTCCCGCCCGCGCGGAGCGTCAGGTCGGTGGCGAAGCTCGTCCCGCCCGGCGCGCCGATGCGCACACCCGGCCCGCCCGGTACGGTGCCGAGCAGCGCGGCCTCGGAAGTCAGCGTCACGTTCCCGGTAGCGACGATGTCCTGCTTCGGCCCCGTAATGGTCGCGGAGGTATCCACGCCACCCACGCCATTGCGCATGTCGATGTTGCGGGCGCGGATGGTCTGCTGGACGGGAGCTGCCGGCGGATTCGGCGGCAGCGTCGCCAACGGGTTCGCCTGAATGAACACGCCGTTGTTGACGCCGCCATTACCGCCGCGCAGATGGATGTCGCCGGTAACCTCGATACGCTGATCGCCATGGGACCGGATACCCGCGCCCGCGTTGGTGCCGCTCGATGCGCCCTCCAGCGTGATGCCTGCGGCCCGGACCGTCTGCAATCCGCCCGGTGCGCCCGGCGCATTGCTCTTGAAGATGCCCGCGTTGCCGGATGTGCCCACGGCGCCGCCGGTAATGTGGAGCTGGCCCGCCACGTCGATCGTCTGATCGCCCGGAACCACGTTGAAGCTGTTCAGGATTTGCGCCACGCCGGCGTTGCCGGCGCTCAGCAGGTTCATATCTCCGGTGGTCGCGGTCGCGGTTTGTGTGCCGTTGAAGTTCTGAATCACTGCACGCCGGCCGTTCGCCGCCGTGAAGTTCATCGATTGCGCGGTAACCGTCTGCCCGCCGTTGGAAGAGAGCACTGCATCCACGGCGGTGCCGTCGAGATTGAGCGCGCCAGCCGCGGTGAGGATCATCGAACCGCCGCTCGTCACCGTGCCAGCCACGTTCACGTCGCCGCCGCTGATCAGGCTGAACGATCCGTTGTTGGTGTTGCTGACCGTGAGGGGGCCGCCGGCGTTGAGCGAGATGGTGCGCAACGTGACGTTGTCGAGCTCCGACACGAATACGCCACCGCCACCGGCGTTGTTGAGGGCGAGCGCGTTGGCCGCGGTCTTCACACGCGCGGTCGGCGTGCCGATGCCGTTCGTCGCGCGCAACACCACTTCATCGCCTGTGACAGTGCCGCCGTTACTCCGGATGCCGCCGCCACCTGCGCCGATGATGACGTCGCCGGTCGTCGCCACGCCCTGGCTGCCGATGGTGATCATTTCGGCGCCCGGCGTGAGGCTGCGGGAGAACGCCAGGTTCTTGCCGTTGCCCTCCACACGGGCGTTCTCGCCGATCGTCATGTTGCCGGTGAAGACGTTGCCGGTGCTGCTGCCGAAGATGACGAAATCGCTGGTGTGAATGCTCGCTATATCGGCATTGGTCAGCGTGGTCGTTGCCGCCGACTCGATGCCGAAGGAGTTGGTACCGGTCGTTGGCCGCACCGCCACCGCCCCTGCGCCCGCCTCGACGGTGCCACCGGCAAGGTTGAACGCATCGGCGTTGAGGATGATGGTCGAGGTGCTGCTGCCCCCGCCGTTGGTGATCAGGCTGCCGTTGGTCAGGCTGCTCGCGGTCAGCGTGATCGCCCCGTTCGTCGTCACCAGGGGGCCGCTCACGGTGATCGGTCCCAGCGCGGAGACGTCGTACGCGCCGGCGCCGCCGACGAAGTTCGAGACGCTGTTGATGTTGCCGCCGACCGTCAGGTTGACGTTCCTCAACGCCACCCCGCTCGCTTCGCTCACGAAGGCGCCGGCCCCGCCCGTGTTGTTGATGGCAAGGGCATTCGCTTCGGTACGCACCCTGCTCGCGGCCGAGCCGATCCCCTGGCTGGCGCGCAGCTGCAACTCGTTCGCGGTGAGCGTTCCGCCGTTGCTGACGATGGCGCCGCCGCCCGCGCTGACGATCATGTTGCCGGTCGTGCTCGCGCCGTTGGCACCGATGGTCGTCGTGCCACCCGGGTTGGCGCTGCGGAAGAACGCCAGGTGCTTGCCGCCGCCATCGACCTGGGCGTTCTGGCCGATGGTCATGTTGCCGGTGAAGGTGTTGCCGATGCCGCTGCCGAACACCACGAAATCGCTGGTGTGGATGCTGGCGATGTCGGCGTTGGTCAGCGTAGTCGCGCCGGCGGCTTCGATGCCGAAGGAGTTGGTGCCGGTTTTCGGACGCACCACGACTGCCGCCGTTCCGCCTTCGATGCTGCCGCTGGCGAGGGCAAACGTGTTCGCGTTCAGCACGACGTTGCTCGAGCCCCCGCCGTTGCTGATCGTGCCGTTGTTCGTCAAGCCGTTCGACGTGAGCGTGATCGGTCCGTTCGCGCGGATGCCGGTCCCGCTGCCGATCCGCAGTTCGTTGCCGGCCGCGACGGTGATGGTTCCCGGATCGACGACCGCAGCGCTGTTGGGGGCTCCGATGCGCGCCCCGGTGCTGGCCGCGGTCCCGGCACTCAGAATGACGCTTCCGGCAGCGGTGATCGTGATGTTGTTCGCGAGCGGTGGCGCACCCACCGCTCCTGTGGAACCAATGCCGACGCCGTTCCCAGGAACGCTGCCGCCAGTGAGGATCAGGTCCCCGCCGACATCGAGGGTCAGGTTGGTCGCCGTCGGCGCCGCGCCGCCCAGCCCGCCAATTCGCACGCCGGGCAGGACTCCGCCCGAGGCGTTGGCCGTGAGCGAGACATTACCGGTCGTGCTGATGAGCTGATTTGCCGCCTGCAAGCCAGCCACGCTGTTGTTGCCGCCGAGGATGGAATTGGCCAACGTGATCTTGCCGGCGTCGATCCTCTGCAGGCGATTCGGATTGCTGACCGAAATCGTCGCGTTCGAGGCATCGGCGACCGGGCCGGACCCGCCGGTAACGACGAGGTCCGCTTTTCCGGTGATGGTTTGATCACCGTTGGAAGCGATGCTCGAACGACCCTGGGCCGCGTGATCGCCCACCGTGATGGTCTTGGCGCCCACGCGGGTCATGTCGATTGTCTGGTTGCCGTTGCCGAAGATCTGCGCGGTGCCGCCGCCCAGGGCGTTTACGGTCAGGTGGTCGCCCGAGACCGTCAGCTTCTGGTCGGCGGCGCTGTTGTTACGGATCTCGGCGAGGCCGCCGACGGCACCCAGTGTCTGGAGGTCGACCGTGCCGGCCTGGATGGACTGCTCGCCGCCGTTGTTGATGATTTGCGCCGATCGGTTCTGGGCGGTAACGGTTAACGACTTCGCCTTGATGTCCTGCCCTGTGGCGGACTGCACACGCGCGCCGCCCGCAGCGGGGGAAGTGGCTTCCACCTTGACAGCGCCATTCAGCGCGCTGAGCGTGACCTTGCCGGTGGTGACGATCTCGCCGCCGCCGTTCACGCGGATGTCGCGACCCGCGGTCACGGAAATGTCGCCGGGGGTGCCGTTGGTCGGAAGCGTGCTCTGGACGGTGCCGATGCGCGAAACTGAGGTGGGCGCATCGTTCACCACCACGTCACGGGCCGCCGTAATGGTGACCGTCTGCGGCTGGCCGGTGGTGGAGCCGATGTTCGCCGAATTGCTTGGCGTCACCCCGCCCCTCATCAGCAGGTCGTTGCCGACCGCGAGCGTGAGGTCGGTCGCAGTGTTGGCGGCGCCGCCCGCGCCGGTGCTCAGGCCGCCCATGCGCACGCCACCCAGTACGCCGGCGGTGCCGCCGCCCGCTAGCAGCACGTCGCCGGTCGTGGTGATCTCCTGCTTCGGCCCGAGGATCACGGCCCCGTTCTGATTTCCGGCCGCGCCGGACTTCATGGTGATACTGCCCGCATTGATCGTCTGCTTCTTGCCGAGCTGGTTCGATGCCGCGCCGACGATGAACGCGGTGTTACCGCCCGCCAAGCCGCTGTTGGCGCCGCCCTCGACGACAATCGCGCCGGCCGCATCGATGGTCTGGTTGCCCGCGCTGCGGATGATCGCCTGGTTGCCGTCGCCCGCCGCCCCACCCGTCACTTGCAGGTTTCCGGAGACAGCGAGCTTCTGCTCCGCGCTTGCATCGCTGGAAGTGATCACGGCATTGGTACCGATACCGGTGCCGCCCGTCATGATCACATTGCCCGCGACAACGCTCTGCTCCCCCGAGCCTTGGTGGATCAGGCCGGCGTTCGTCGCCGAAACACCGCTGCCCTGGATGGTGAGCGTGCCCGGCGTCGTCACGGTCTGCGTGCCGCTGCCGAGGTCGGTCACGATGGTTCCGGTCATCGTGACGTTCGCCCCGCTGACGGATGAGCTACCGGCGTTATGGTTGCCCGCCACCATGACCGTGCCGGCATTGCCGCCATCGAGAACGATCTCGCCGTTGCGCTCGATGAGCGAAGTGGCGCGGATCGTGCCGCCGGCGTTGATCACGGTGTCGAGCAAGGCATTGGCGCTGCGCGCCGTGAGCAGCACCGTGCCGCCTTCGGCCTCGATCGTGCCGGTATTGACGACCGACGCGTTCATCGCCGCCTGGTCGACGCTGATGCGGATCAGCCCGTCGCCGATCAGGTCCAGGCTGACGCGATCGCCGGCGGCCAGCGCGACCTGGCCGGTACGCGCGCGGATGATCCCGTCGTTGCGCACCTGTGGTCCGACGAGGGCGGTATAGCCATTCGCGGTAATGATTTCGCCCTGGTTGGTGACCGTGCCAGTGGCGCCGTTGTTGGTCCACTGGATGCGCGCCCCGCCGGCCATGAATTGCTCTTCATTGGCGGACAGGGTGGTGGCGAACAGTGCGCCAACATCGATGCGCGCCGTCGAGCCGAACAGCACCCCGTTCGGATTGCTGATGAATACCTGGCCGTTGGACGTGATGCGGCCGAAGATCTGGCTCAGGCTGCCGCTCACGTCCTTGAACAGGCCGATGCCCGAGCCGCCGTAGATGCTGTGGAAGAGATGCAGATGGGCGTTGCTGCCCATCGTCATCGACCCTTCGTAGATCGCGCGCAGCGACGCCTGGTCGATCAGCTGATAGGTGCCGGTCGCGGGATTGACGACCGCGATGCCCTGCTTGAGCGTGATGCTGGGCATCTGGTCCGGCGCCGGCGTCTGGCCATAGACCGACCATGGCGCGAACGCAGCGGTAACGGCAACAGCGATGTATTTGGCCCGCAGCGCGGAGCTGCGCACGGCTCGCTCTTTTCTCATTGAATCCCCCCTCCCAAGGCGACAGCAGCAGAATTCTAAAGGGGAAAATTGCGACGCTGCATCCCATGAATGGAGGAGCAAGCACGGCCGGCAGACATATCCATATTCCGCAGCCAGGGATGGCTGCGGCTGCTGTAAAAACTACCCGCTACTCTCCTCGGACGCTGCCATCCCGCCGCGGGTCGGCGCCGCCGCGCCAGCCGCCAGGCACGCGCTCGATGCCGTGTAAGCCGCTTGTCAGGACCAGCGTTTCGACTTGATGACCGCGGCGCTGCAGCTCGGGTGCGAGCGCGCCATACCGGCTGCCGAGCTCGAGCAAAGTTGGCCCGTTGCGCGAGCCGAAGTTGGGAAGGTCGATCGCGGCCTGCACGTCCAGGCGCCAGTCGAGCACGCCGACCAGCGCCTTGGCGACGTAGTTGATGATCATCGAGCCGCCCGGCGAGCCGATCGCGAGGACGGGCTGTTGTCCCTGAAAGACGATGGTGGGAGCCATGCTGCTCCTGGGCCGCTTGCCGGCCGCGACGGCATTGGCGCCGCCCGGCGCGAAATCGAAATCGGTGAGCTGGTTGTTGAGCAGGAAGCCGCGCACCATGATCCGGCTGCCGAATGCGGCCTCGATGGTCGTGGTCATCGAAACGATGTCGCCGCGCGCGTCGACGATCGAGAAGTGGCTGGTGCCGCTCTCGGTGTCGCCCGGCGGCGCGAGCGGCATGGCGCGCTCGGTGATCAGCTTCGCCCGGGTTTGCAGATAGCCAGGGTTGAGCAGCTGCTGGACCGGCACCTTCACGAAACCCGGATCCCCCAGATAGCGCGCGCGGTCGGCGTACGCCAGCTTGCCGGCCTCCGCGAAGTAATGCAGCGCTTCTGCCGACTGCGGCGGCGCGCGCGCGAACCTCGTGCGCTCGAGCAGGCCGAGGATCTGCAGCAGCGCGATGCCGCCGGAGCTCGGCGGCCCCATTGAGCACAGCCGCAGTTTTCGATACGGGCCACACACCGGTGCGCGCTCGACTGGGCGATACGCGCGCAGGTCTTCTTCAGTGAGGTCGCCCGGCTTGGCGTGCGTGCGCACGGCCAGGGCGATGTCCTTGGCCACGTCGCCCGTGTAGAAGGCGTCAGCCCCCGCGCGTGCGATCAGCCGCAGCGTATCCGCGTATTCCCGATTCACGATGCGCTCACCCGAGTAGTAGGTGCGCCGCGCCGCGGGGTCCTCGCGCAGATGGCTTTCTGCTTCGAGCGCGGCCTTGAGCTTGGGCGTCGGCGCGAAGCCTGCGTCGGCAGTGCGGATCGCGGCGTCGAACAGCTCGTTCCATGGCAGCCGGCCGTGGCGTTGATGCGCAAGCTCGAGCATGCGCAGCACCCCCGGCACGCCCACCGAGCGCCCGCCGACGGCGGCCTCCATGAACGCCATCGGCTTGCCATCTTTCAGGAAGCGATCGGGCGTGGCCGCGGCGGGCGCCGTTTCACGGCCGTCGTACGTGCGCAGCTTTTTTTCGCTCTCGGACCAGTAGAGCAGGAACGCGCCGCCGCCGATGCCCGAGGATTCGGGCTCCACCAGCCCGAGCACCGCCTGCACCGCGATCGCCGCGTCCAGCGCCGAGCCGCCGCGCATCAGCACCGCAGCGCCGGCGTCCGCGGCCAGCGGGTTCGCCGCCGCGACCATGAAGCGCTTTGCGGTCTGGCCGTGGCAGGCGCCCGCAAAAACAAAAAAGGCGACCGAAGCCGCCTTTCGAACAAACGATTTCTGAAAAAGCATCACACCATCAATGGCACCACGAGAAGTGCCACGATGTTGATGATCTTGATGAGCGGGTTCACCGCCGGGCCGGCGGTGTCCTTGTACGGATCGCCCACCGTGTCGCCGGTGACCGCCGCCTTGTGCGCATCCGAGCCCTTGCCGCCGTGATGGCCGTCCTCGATGTACTTCTTGGCGTTGTCCCAGGCGCCGCCGCCGGTGCACATCGAGATGGCGACGAACAGACCCGTCACGATCGTGCCCATCAGCACGCCGCCGAGCGCTTGCGGCCCGAGGATCAGGCCGACCAGGATCGGCACCAGCACCGGCAGCAGCGACGGGATCATCATTTCCTTGATCGCGGCTTTCGTCAGCATGTCGACCGCGACGCCGTACTCCGGCTTGGCGGTGCCTTGCATGATGCCGGGAATCGCCTTGAACTGGCGGCGCACTTCCAGCACCACCGCGCCGGCCGCGCGCCCGACCGCTTCCATCGCCATGGCGCCGAACAGGTACGGGACCATGCCGCCGATGAACAGACCGATGATCACCATGTGGTTGGAGAGGTCGAAGCTGAAGCTCTTGCCGCTCGCCTCCAGCGCGTGCGTGTAATCGGCGAACAGCACCAGCGCGGCGAGGCCGGCCGAGCCGATGGCATAGCCCTTGGTGACCGCCTTGGTGGTGTTGCCGACCGCGTCCAGCGGGTCGGTGATGTCGCGCACCGAATCCGGCAGTTTCGCCATCTCGGCGATGCCGCCGGCGTTATCGGTGATCGGCCCGTAGGCGTCGAGCGCGACGATGATGCCGGCCATCGACAGCATCGAGGTCGCGGCGATCGCGATGCCGTAGAGGCCGGCGAGCGCGTACGAACAGAAAATCGCGACGCAGACCGCGAGCACCGGCCAGGCGGTGGACTTCATCGACACGCCGAGGCCCGCGATGATGTTGGTGGCATGGCCGGTAACGCTCGCGTCGGCCACGTGGCGCACCGGCTTGAATTGCGTGCCGGTGTAGTACTCGGTGATCCACACCAGGAAACCGGTCAGCACCAGGCCCACCACCGCGGCGCCCCACAGGTGCCACACGGTGATCAGCTTCTTCGCGCCGCCCACGTCGAACGGCACCGTGCGCAGCACGTCGCCCATCACGTAGAGCGTGATCGGCCAGAACGCGATCACGGCAAGCCCGCCCGCCACCCACAGGCCGCGGTAGAGCGCCGGCATCACGTTGACGTCGCCCGGCTTGGCCTTCACGAACCAGGTGCCGGCGATCGAGGCGATGATGGCGAAGCCGCCGATGGTCAGCGGGTAGATCAGCGCCGCCGGGCTGGTGGTCTGCACCATCAGCGCGCCGAGCAGCATGGTGGCGATGATGGTCACCGCGTAGGTCTCGAACAGGTCGGCGGCCATGCCGGCGCAGTCGCCGACGTTGTCGCCGACGTTGTCGGCGATCACCGCGGGGTTGCGCGGGTCGTCTTCCGGAATGCCCGCTTCGACCTTGCCGACCAGGTCCGCGCCGACGTCCGCGCCTTTGGTAAAGATGCCGCCGCCGAGACGCGCGAAGATCGAGATCAGCGAGCTGCCGAAGGCGAGGCCGATCAGCGGATGAATGAGATGCGCGAGGTTGGTCTTGTCGTGCGCATTGGCGTAGAGCAGCGCGTAATAGCCGGCGACGCCGAGCAGGCCGAGGCCGACCACCAGCATGCCGGTGATCGCGCCGCCCTTGAACGCGACCTGCAGCGCCTCGTTCAGGCCGACGCGGGCGGCTTCGGCGGTGCGCACGTTCGCGCGCACCGAGATGTTCATGCCGATGACGCCGCAGGCGCCCGACAGCACCGCACCGATGAGGAAACCGAACGCCGTGGCCCAGCCGAGCTTGGGCACGAAGCCGATCACCAGGAACAGGATCACGCCGACGATGGCGATGGTCTTGTACTGGCGCCAGAGGTAGGCGACCGCGCCTTCGCGGATCGCCAACGAGATCTCGCGCATGCGCTCGTTGCCTTCGGGCAGGCGCAGGATGCGGCCCGACTGGAACACGCCGTAAGCGATAGCGAGAAGCGCGCAGACGAGCGCGAAAATGAGGCCAGCCGTCATTGTGTTACCCCCTGAAAAGGGGGCAGATTTTAACAGCTAACCGTCAGCTGAGCGCGGCCAGCGCGCGCCGGGTGACCTCGTCCACGCTGCCGATTCCCGAGATGCAGTGGTACTTCGCCTTGCCGTCGCGCTTGTAGTAGTCGACCAGCGGGCGGGTCTGCCTGCGATAGACCTCGAGGCGCTTCTTTACCGTCTCGGGCTTGTCGTCCTCGCGCACGATGAGCGGCTCGCCCGTGAGGTCGTCCTTGCCCTCGACCTTGGGCGGGTTGAACTTGAGGTGGTAGACCCGCCCGGAGCCCGGATGCATCCGCCGTCCGCTCATGCGCGTGATGATCTCGTCGTCGGGTACGTCGATCTCGAGCACATGATCGAGGGCCACGCCGGCGGTCTTGAGCGCATCGGCCTGAGGGATGGTGCGCGGAAAGCCGTCGAACAGATAGCCGGGCAGGCAGTCGGCCTGGCGCAGCCGGTCCTTCACCAGGCCGATGATGATGTCGTCGGAGATCAGCTGGCCGGAATCCATCACCTTCTTCGCTTCCTTGCCGAGCGGCGTGCCCGCCTTCACTGCGGCGCGCAGCATGTCGCCGGTGGAGATCTGCGGGATGCCGAACTTCTCTCGGATGAACTGCGCCTGCGTGCCCTTGCCCGCGCCCGGCGGGCCGAGAAGAATCAGCCTCATGAAAGTATTCTACGCACCGCCTCGAGGTCCTGAGGCGTGTCGACCCCGGGCGGAATCTCCGTTTCGCTGACCGTTACTGCAATGCGGAAACCGTGCCAGAGCACGCGCAACTGTTCCAGCGCTTCCGCCTTCTCCAGCGGTGCCGGCTTCAGACGCGAGTACTTCTTGAGGAAGCCGACCCGGTAGCCGTAGATGCCGGCGTGGCGGTAACAGACGGCGTCGCCCTCGCGCGGGTACGGAATGCGCGAGCGCGAAAAGTAGAGCGCGTAACCCTCCGCGTCCATCACCACCTTGACCACGTTCGGATTGCCGAGCGCAGCCTCGTCGTGGATGGCATGGCACGCGGTAGACACGCTCGCCTTGGGTTTTTTGCTCAACAAGTTTCCTACCTGAGCGATCAAGCGCGGGGAAATCAAGGGCTCGTCGCCCTGCACGTTGACCACGATTTCGGAATCCTTGAGCGCGAGCTTTCGCGCAGCCTCCGCGAGGCGATCGGTGCCCGAGGGATGGTCGGCGCGCGTCAGGATCGCGCGGTGCCCGTGCGCCTTGACCACGTCGAAGATCCGCTTGTCGTCGGTGGCGACGTGCACGCCGGCGGCGCCGCTCTTCGCCGCGCGCTCGCACACGTGCACCACCATCGGCTTGCCGGCGAGATCGGCCAGGGGCTTGCCCGGGAAGCGGGTCGACGCGTAGCGCGCGGGAATGATGACGTGAAACTTCAAACCGGCCTTCAGCTCACTTCTTCTTGCGGCGGAAGCTTTCTCGCGTCCTCTTCGAGCATCACCGGGATGCCGTCTTTGACCGGGTAGCCCAGCCGGTCGGCCTTGCAGACGAGCTCGTCCTTGCGCACCAGCAGCTTGCCCTTGCACAGGGGGCAAACCAGGATTTCAAGCAGCTTTGGATCGACGCCACTCATCGAGTTTTCCCAGGAGCTAGCCGGCCGAGAAGCCAGGGGCCGAACGCCGGATCGAGCTGCGCGCTTACCGGCAGCACCCACCAGTGGGGCTGCGCAGCGCTGCGCAATTTTACCGCGTCCTTCTCGGTGAGCAGGACCGGCAGCCCATCGCCGAACTCGAGGTCCTGGGGCGTGAACGGATGATGATCGGGAAAGGGGTGCGGCAGCACCTTGATTCCCGCCTTGCCCAGATGCAGGAAGAAACGGTTCGGATCGCCGATGCCGGCGACCGCATGCACGCGCTGGCCGGCGAACGCCTTCAGCGGCTGGCGCTCGCGCGCATCGATCATACGGTGGACGGTATCGCCGTCCAGCCGCATGGCGAATCCCTTGATCGGCGATTCATGGGACACCACGGCGTCCACGCCGCGCAATCTCGCCTGCGGCTCGCGCAGCGGCCCCGCCGGCAGCGGGAACCCGTTGCCGAAGCCGCGCGCATCGACCACCGCGATCTCGAGATCGCGCCGCATCGCGTAGTGCTGCAGGCCGTCGTCGAGGATGAGCAGGTTCACGTCTTCGTGCGCGGCACGCAGCAGCGCGGCGACCCGCACGCGGTCCGCGCCGACCCACACCGGGCAGCCGCTGCGGCGCGAGAGCAGGATCGGCTCGTCGCCGACCTCGGCGGCATCCGAAGCGACCGTGGCCGCGCGGGGTACGGCGATCTGTGCGCCGTAGCCGCGCGACACGATGCCCGGCGACCAGCCTTTGCTCTTCAGGAACTCCGCGATCCAGATCACGAGCGGGGTCTTGCCGCTGCCGCCGACCGTGAGGTTGCCGACCACGATGACGGGAATCCCGGGATGAGAGGATTTGAGAATCCGCAGGATGTACAGAAGCCTGCGCACGCAAACGGCCACCAGGAAGAGCAGGCCCACCGGCCACAGCAGCCAGGCGATGGCGCCGCGCCGGGTCCAGAACTTCACTTACTTTGCGGACTGCGTGGTGAAGGTGATCTGCGACAGGCCGGCGAGGCGCGAAGCCTCCATCACGCGGATCACCGACTGGTGCGTGGCCGCGGCGTCGGCGGTGATCACCACCACCGGCTCCTTCAGGCCGGCGCCGGCCTTGCGCAGCTCGTCGGCGAGCTGCTCGACGGCGCGGAACGGTACCGCGCTCTTGTTCACCACGTACTGGCCCTGCGCGTTGACCAGCACCGTGATCTCGTTCGGCCGCTCGGGCTGGCGCTCGGCCTGCGCCGAGGGCAGGTTGATCTGCAGCTCGGTGTACTTGTTGTAGGTAGTGGTGATCATCAGGAAGATGAGGATCACCATCATCACGTCGATCAGCGGCACCAGGTTGATCTCGAGCGGCTCCTTCTCGCGCCCGCGCTGGAAGTTCACGCGCTGCGCTCGCCGTGCACGATGTCGACCAGCTTCGATGCCTGCAGCTCCATCTCGACCACGAAGGTGTCGACCTTGTTCTTGAAGTGGCGGTAGAAGATGAGCGCCGGAATGGCGATGGCGATGCCGAACGCGGTGTTGTAGAGCGCGATCGAGATGCCGTGCGCGAGCTGCTGCGGGTTGGTCCCGGTGGGCGACTGCGAGCCGAAGATCTCGATCATGCCGATCACGGTGCCGAACAGGCCGAGCAGCGGCGACGCGGTGGCGATGGTGCCGAGCGTGGTGAGGAAGCGCTCCAGGTCGTGCGCCACCGCGCGCCCGGCCTCCTCGATCGCCTCCTTCATCACGTAGCGCGAGCTCTTCAGGTTGCGCAGCCCGGCCGCGAGCACCGCGCCGAGCGGCGAGTCGCGCGACAGGCGGTCGATCACCTCGGGCGACAGCCCCTGGCGCTGGTAGACGCCGACCACCTGGTCGAGCAGCGTGGGCGGGATGATTCTTTTCGAGCGCAGCGAGATCGAGCGCTCGATGATCAGGGCAACGGCAATGACGGAGGCGAGGAGGAGGAACCAGATCGGCCAGCCTGCGGCCTGGATGATCGCGAACAACGCGTTTCCTTATCGTTATTGTGGCTGCTGGCGCGGACTGTAAGCCAAACGATCGCGCGGGGGCAAGTTTCCGCGCTGCAGCAACGCGCTCCGGAACGTGTTCGCGCGGCGTCGCGCGAAAACAACCTGTAGTGGATACTGCGATATCCACAAAAAGCTGTGGATAAGTTTGTGGATAGTCGCTGAGTGGACTGTCACATGCCCTTTGCGCGGACCCCGAAGTCGGTGGCGATCAAAATTTGAGCGGCGTTTTCCCGCGACTGAACATGCGGTTACGCAAAAGAATCGGGCTCCGCGGGCAATTGCGTCGCCGTGTCCCGTCGCGCTCTCGCCAATGTGGATTAGTGTAGGCTCGCTCGCGCTCTTGACACCGATGCAGACCGACTTCCCAAGCAGCGCTGTCACTTCCGGCTTACGCGTCCTATCGGTGGCGGAATTGCTGCGCAGCGTGCGCGACACGCTCGAGCGGCGCTTTCCGCTCGCGTGGGTGCGCGGCGAGCTCTCCAACCTCAAGCCGGCGGCTTCCGGGCACCTCTACTTCACCCTGAAGGATGACGGCGCCCAGGTCGAATGCGTCATGTTCCGCAGCCGCGCAGAGGCGCTCGGCTTCGAGCCGCGCGAAGGCATGCAGGTCGAGGCGCGGGCCCTGCCGACGCTCTACGAGCCGCGTGGCCGCTTCCAGCTCACGGTCGAAGGGATGCGGCGCGCCGGCCTCGGGCCGCTCTACGAGCGCTTCCTGCGGCTCAAGGATCGCCTCGGCGCCGAGGGCCTGTTCGACGCCGGACTGAAGCGCGGGCTGCCGCCCTTCCCCGGCCGCATCGGCGTGGTGACCTCGCTCGCCGCGGCGGCGCTGCGCGACGTGCTGACCACTCTTGCGCGACGTAACCCGGCGATCCCGGTCGTGGTCTACCCGGTTCCGGTGCAGGGCGAAGGCGCGGCCGAGCGCATCGTCACCATGCTCGCGCGCGCCAACCGGCGCGCCGAGTGCGACGTCCTGCTGCTCGTGCGCGGCGGCGGCTCGATCGAGGACCTTTGGCAATTCAACGAGGAAGCGCTGGCGCGCGCCATCCGCTCGTCCGCCATCCCGGTCGTGGTCGGGGTCGGCCACGAGACCGACTTCACCATCGCCGACTTCGCCGCCGACCGCCGTGCACCGACGCCGACCGCCGCCGCCGAGCTCGCGTGCCCTGCCCGGGTCGAGCTTGGCGCGCGGGTTGCAGATTCGGCAAAAACACTCTCAAGAGAAATGCGCAGGCGGCTGGAGTATGCCGCCCAGGCCCTCGATTCCTGCTCGCGCCGGCTGGTGCATCCAGCCGAGCGGTTGCGCTCGTATCAGCAATTGATGATCCAGCTATCGTCGCGCCTGGCCTTTGCCATCTCGCACCGGGTGCACCGCTGCCAGGCGCATTTGGCCGAGCTGCGCGCCACGCTCGTGTCGCTCGACCCCACGGCGGTGCTCGAGCGCGGCTACAGCATCACCACAAAGGCCAGTGGCGCCGTGCTGCGCGATGCCTCCGCCGTCAAACCCGGCGAGCGCCTGAAGACGCGGCTGGCGCGCGGCGAGATCGAGAGCGAGGTCAAGAAAAGCTGATGGGCCATCGCCTCTCCAAGATCACCACGCGCACCGGCGACAAGGGCGAGACCGGCCTTGGCGACGGCTCGCGCGTGCCGAAGGACCACCCGCGCGTCGCCGCGATGGGCGACGTCGACGAGCTGAACTCGGCGCTCGGCGTGCTGCTCGCGGAAGAGCTGCCGAAGCCATTGCGCGAGGCGCTCGCGCCCGTGCAGCAGGACCTGCTCGATTTGGGCGGCGAGCTCAGCATTCCAGGCCACGCCTTGCTGAAAGCGGGGCGCGTGGAGGCCCTGGAAGAGCATCTCGAAGCCTGGAACAAGAAGCTCGCGCCGCTCAAGGAGTTCATCCTGCCCGGCGGCAGCCGCGCCGCCGCCGCGGCGCATGTCGCGCGCACCGTGTGCCGCCGCGCGGAGCGCAGCGTGGTCGCGCTCGCTCGCAAGGACAAGGTGAGCGAGGGCGCGCGGCAGTACCTGAACCGCCTCTCTGACCTGCTGTTCGTCGCCGGACGCATCCTCAACCAGGCGGCCGGCGTGGGAGACGTGCAGTGGCGCCACCAGCGCAAGTAGACGCCCTCGGCGAGCTGCTGTCGCGCAGCGCCCTGGGCGACCGCGCCGCGTTCGCGCGCCTCTACCAGGCCACGTCCTCGAAACTATATGGCGTCGCGCTACGTATATTGAGACGTGAGGACTGGGCCGAAGAGGTACTGCAGGAGTGCTACGTCAACGTCTGGCGGCACGCGCCGGAATACAACGCGAGCCGGGCGGCGCCGATGACGTGGATGACTAGCATCGTGCGTAACCGCTGCCTCGACTGGCTGCGCCGGCCCAACCCGGAGCCGCTGGCCGAGGGCGCCGAGGAATACATCGAGGACGGCGGCCCCGGCCCGCTCGACCAGCTCGAGCGCTCGCAGGAAGCCGGCGCAGTGGTGCGCTGCCTGCGCGGCCTGGAAGCGAAGCAGCGCCAGGCGATCGCGCTCGCGTTCTTCGACGGCCTGTCGCACGCCGAGCTCGCCCAGCACCTGCGCGAGCCGCTCGGCACGGTCAAGACCTGGGTGCGCCGCGGACTCGCAAAGCTGAGGAGCTGCCTTGAACTGCAAGGGTAAGCCCGAGCTGCGCGAGCGCCTCGCCGCCGAGTACGCGCTCGGCACGCTGCGCGGGCGCGCGCGCGCGCGCCTGAAGCGCTGGATGCGCGACGACGCGGAGCTCGCGCGCGAAGTGGCGAAATGGGAAGCACGCCTTGCGCCGCTCGCACAGGCGGTGGCTCCGGTCGCGCCGCCGGCGCGGGTCTGGAACGCGCTGCAGAACCGCCTCGAGGTAAACCCCAAGGGCGCGCGCAGGATGTCATTTTCTGTCTGGAAGGCGCTCGGTCTGATGGCGAGCGGCGCGGCCACCGCGCTGCTCGCCATCGCGATCCTGCTGCCCTCGCTGCGCGATACGAGCCCCGCGGCCTACGTGGCGGTGTTGAGCGATGCCAAGACCAACCGCGCGGTGCTCGTCGCCACGGCCGGACAGGCCGATAAAGTTCTGCGAGTGAATACCCTTGATCCTTCGATACAAGTTTCCGGACGCAGCCTGGAGCTGTGGGCGCTGCCGCGCGACGGAAAGCCAAAATCGCTCGGCGTGATCGGCGCCCAGCGCGCGGTGCTGCGCCTCGATGCAACGGCCGACAAATCGCTCGGCAACGTGCCCGCGCTCGCCATCAGCCTCGAGCCGCAGGGCGGCTCGCCCACCGGACAGCCCACGGGCCCGGTGTTGTACAGCGGGCCTTGTGTTAAATACTGGTGAATGCCGCATGAGCTAGGCACGCGGTTTCGCATGCTCGTGATCGACGACGAGGAATCGACGCGCCTGCTGCTCGCACGCATGCTGTCGCAGGAGCTCAACGCCGAAGTCCAGCTCGCCGGCACTTGCGAGCAGGCGCTGCGCTACGCCTCCACCTACGTCTACGACGCGATCCTGCTCGACCTGCTGATGCCCGGCATCGGCGGCTTCGGCGTACTCCACGACATCCGCCGCAACTCGCCCAACGCCGCCACGCCCGTGATCCTGGTCACCCAGGTAGCGGAGAAAGACACGCTCGACCGCTGCCTGGCGGCGGGCGCCAACGCCTACCACCTCAAGCCGATCGAGCGCGGCGAGCTGCTCGAAATCGTGCGCGACCAGCTCGCGGCGCGCGCCAAGCGCAAGACCACCACGCGGTAACATCGGCGGATGGCCGACATCCGCATCTACAACGTCGACGCGCTGGGCAAGCCGCTCGGGCAGTACTCCCATGTCACGCGCGTCAAGGCGAACGAGTACCTGTTCATCGCCGGCATGCTCGCGCCCGGCGACAGCTTCGACGCTCAGTGCACCGGCGTGTTCGCGCAGATCAGCGAGGCGCTGAAATCAGCCGGCGCGGGCTGGGGCAACATCGTGCAGTTCACGACCTATCTCGTGCACTCGCAGGACATCCCGAAGTTCATGCAATGGCGCCTGCGCGAGTTCCCGCGCATGTTCCCCGACGGCAAATATCCGCCCAACACCCTGCTGATCATCGACCGGCTGGTGCAGGAGCAATTCCTGGTCGAGGTTCAGGCCGTCGCAGCGCTCTAGCGCCCACCGCACCCGGTTTCATTTGACACACGCCCGCTGTCAGCGTCGTATCATCGTTCCATGAAAACGCGCCATGTCACCGTCGGTAATACACTCGGTCTGCACGCGCGGCTCGCCGCGCAGGTCGTCCACGTCGCGTCCAGGTTCAGGTGCAGCGTGTCGCTCGCCTTCAAGGGGCGCACCGCAAACGCCCGCAACGTCCTCGCCGTCATGCTGCTCGCCGCGAGCGTTGGCGGCACGATCCTGATTGAGGCCAGCGGCCCCGATGAGGCCGAGGCGCTCGACGCGCTCAGCAGCCTGCTCGGAGATCGATCCGCGCACTAGCGTGATACCGCGCGGCGCAGCGCCGCACGCGCAAGCAGCCGGGTCGAATCGAGGGTCGGCAAGGGCGAATTGGCGTCGCTCATGATGAGCGGGATCTCGGTGCAGCCGAGGACCACCGCCTCGCAGCCTTCGCGCTTCATTTTTTCCATGACGTTCTGAAAGTATCCGACCGCCGCAGGCTTGAACACGCCAACCACCAGCTCGTCCATGATGATGCGGTTGATTTCCTCCCGCGCGGCAGAGTCCGGGCGCACCAGGTCCCTGGCGTAGACCGGCCCTTCCATCAGCCAGCGTGTACCCGTAAGTCCCACGCGCCGATAGCCGCGCGCCTTCGCCTCGGCCGCGACCACTTCAGCAATATGTAACCACGGCAGCGGCGAGCGCGGCACGACGTAGGGCAGAGCCTGGTGGATCGTGTTGTCCGGGCAGATCAGGAAGTCCGCGCCCATGCCGGCGAGCTTTTTCGCCGAGTCGAGCATCACCGCGCCCACGCCCTCCCAGTCTCCCTTGTAGATCAGGTTCATGGTGTGGCCGAGCGAAGGCGTGTGCATCGACACCTCGGGATGCGCGTGCGGCGCGCCGAGCAGCTCGGGCGCCTCGGTGCAGATGGTGCGATAGCAGAGTGCCGCGCCTTCCGCGGAGCAGGCGGCGATTCCGATGTGCTGAGTCATGACGCGGATTATGACGCCTGTAATCGGTGCGCTCGCCGCCGGTAACGGTACTGCTGTCACCGCCGACCATCCTGCCTCCCTCATCAGGAGGTAGCACATGAAGCGTACTCAGATCGTCGTCGCCACCATCGCCGCCCTCGCCGTGTTCTCCGGTGGAGCGTTTTACCTCGCGTCCTCGAACGCCGAGACCAGGCCCGCCGCCGAGGGAAGAAATGCGGCGCCGCAGGCGCTGCCGGTGCCGGTGGCGGTGATCGAGCAGCGCGCGGTCTCGACCTGGGACGAGTTCTCCGGCCGCCTCGAGGCGGTCGAGCGCGTCGACGTGCGCTCGCGCGTCGCCGGTCAGGTGAAATCGGTGCACTTCACCGAAGGCGCGCTGGTGAGGCGCAACGACCTCCTCGTCACCATCGATCCGGATCCCTATGCCGCCGAGGTCGACCGCGCGCAGGCGCAGGTCGTCGCGGCGCAGGCACGTCTCAACTATGCGAAGAGCGAGCACGTGCGCGCCCAGCGGCTGTGGGAAGAGAGCGCCATCGCGCGGCGCGAGCTCGACGAGCGTGTCAACGCCGAGCAGGAAGCCGATGCGAACTTGCGCGCCGCGCAAGCGGCATTGCAGTCATCGAAATTGAACCTGCAATACACCCAGGTGCGAGCCCCGGTGTCGGGCCGCGTCGGCCGGCTCGAGGTCACGGTCGGCAACCTGGTGGCCGCGGGTCCCGGTGCACCCGTTCTTACGACTTTGGTCAGCGTGAACCCCATCTACGCGAGCTTTGACGCCGACGAACATGTCGTCCTACGGACTCTTCACGAGGGCGCCAAAAGCGTTCCGGTAGAGGCTGAAACCGTCACCAACGGCGGGCGGCAGCTGAAAGGCCGCCTGCAGCTGATCGACAACCAGGTGAACACGAAGAGCGGCACGGTGCGCGTGCGCGCCGTGTTCGACAACCAGGACGGCAGTCTCATCCCCGGCCAGTTCGTGAAGCTGCGCATGGGCAAGGAGAAAGCCGAGCAGGCAATGCTGGTGAGCGAGCGCGCGATCGGCACCGACCAGGACAAGCGCTTCGTGATCGTGGTCGGCCCGGACAACAAGGCGATCTGGCGCCAGGTCACGCTCGGCGGCACCGCCAACGGCCAGCGCATCGTCACCGCGGGCCTCGAGCCGGGCGAGCGCATCGTGGTCAACGGCCTGCAGCGCGTGCGGCCGGGGGCGCAGCTCGCGCCCCAGGAGGCCAAGTGAACTTCTCCAAGTTCTTCATCGACCGGCCGATCTTCGCCGGCGTGCTTTCGGTTCTCATCCTGCTGGGCGGGCTGATCGCGCTCAACCTTCTCCCGATCTCGGAATACCCGGAGGTGGTCCCGCCCTCGGTGGTGGTGCGCGCCAACTATCCCGGCGCGAGCCCCAAGGTGATCGCCGAGACGGTCGCCACGCCGCTCGAAGAGCAGATCAACGGCGTCGAGAACATGCTCTATATGAGCAGCCAGGCGACCACCGACGGCCGCATGACGCTCACCGTCACCTTCAGGATCGGCACCAATCCGGACCTCGCGCAGCAGCTGGTGCAGAACCGCGTGGCGCAGGCCGAGCCGCGCCTGCCCGAGGAAGTGCGCCGCCTCGGCGTCACCACGGTGAAGAGCGCGGTCGACCTGACCATGGTGGTGCACCTGGTGTCGCCGAACGAGCGCTACGACATGACGTACCTGCGCAACTACGGCGTGCTCAACGTCAAGGATCGCCTGGCGCGCATCGAAGGCGTCGGCCAGGTGCTGATGTGGGGCAGCGGCGACTAC
>Ga0068867_100000278_pt1 | contig 33730 bp, 37 predicted proteins | sample KBSMisM32_FD_65649 | JGI IMG/M metagenome (GOLD analysis project Ga0068867, IMG submission 65649) | Miscanthus rhizosphere microbial communities from Kellogg Biological Station, Michigan, USA - KBS Miscanthus M3-2 | ecosystem: Host-associated > Plants > Roots > Rhizosphere > Soil ...
ACGCGCCAGGTTTAGGTCCTGGTGGGCTTCGGCCCGTGGGGGTTCAAGTCCCTCCGCCCGCATCAGGCCTTCGGACCAATGAAAGCATCGAGAAGCGCCACGCTCTTGCGGTCCGCGATCGAAATGTTCTTGTGGCTGGATTGGGTCCAGCGAATGCCGAGCTGGTCGCACGTCGTGCAGAACATGGCTTGTATGTGCGAGGAGAGGTTGGTGAAGAAGTAGCGGGGGTAGGCATAAGCCCGCCGTCCCGTGGCAAGGTCGACACTGAATCGATTGATCACCCGGGAGCCGTCGGAATGGATGAGCCCGCGAAGGAATTGGCGGGGAAATGCGGTCGTAACCGCCTGTTGCCAATCCTCCAGCCTTATCGCTCTTTCGTGCTTCTTGCCCAGCCCATGTTGCGGGAAAGCTGAAAGCCAAACCGGGCTAGTTGCTGCGAGTCGCATTCCTTCTCCCCGCGGCGTCGCTCGGCGCGATACTCGAGGGCGAACGCCGGCAACTTGCCAGATTGCTGCCGAGCACTCGTCGATAATGCTCGGATAGCGAGGATCGAGCGATATTTCGAGTACCCGACATCGTGCAGAGGGCGCCGAGATGTAGCCGTCGCCCAAATAGATTCCAAGCAAATAGCTGTAGGCGGGCGGATTTGGCGGGGCCCATTTTCCATCTGGTGACACGAACAGATGTTCGCATCTGCATCGGACCGCAGGCGTCGTAGACTTCCGAACGCTGGGGGGAGTGAGTTAACGGCTATGCGCACGGTCTCCAAAACCGTGAATCCGGGTTCGAATCCCGGCTCCCCCGCTCAATCGCAGCCTTCAAAGCCCGGCGATTCGAGAATGGAGCTCCAGCTTCTCGTTCGAAGGAGAGTGCGAGGGAAAGCGGCGGACGAGAATCGAACTCGCATCATCAGCTTGGAAGGCTGAGGCTCTACCATTGAGCTACCGCCGCATGGATCCGTCAGAATAGAGGCACCCACGGGGAGTGGCGCAGTCTGGTAGCGCACTCGGCTGGGGGCCGAGCGGTCGCAGGTTCAAATCCTGTCTCCCCGATAGCAGAAGTCGCCCCGCATGGCTTCGCATAGCCACGCGCAGCGCCAGATTGAATCGGACGCGCGAGGCTATGCGGGGCGGTGCGCCGCGATCCGTGATACAGCCGTGATACAGCCGTGATACAGCCGTCGGCACGAGAGTGATACAGCCCGGATCCCACGGGAGAGGAACGGCGCGTGAATCCCCGAGCTCCGCAAGAGACTCACGGACCGCTTGCCGACCCTCCGCCGGGCTACGGTACGCACCGTGGCGGAACGGGCGGTCCAATTCGAGTGGACGCAGGAGACGTGGCGGGGGTCGCCCGCCGAGTTCGCTGAGCTCCTTTCGGAGACCGCTGCGCTTGTAGGGGAGGAGGACGGGGACATTGACCCCCATATCTCCATCGGAAAGGCCGACGATGACCTGTCATTCGACAGCATCTCCGAGTTCTCCGAGTTCGCGGGCAGTGGGAACCGGCGGCTGCGCGAGGCCCGGCGGGTCTACGCCGCAGTCGGGCGGTACCGGGCCGTCCGCGTCACTCTTGTCTTCGTCAACTCCCGCGTGATAGGGGTGAAAGCGGTCCGGGTGACGGTGCGCGGCCCCGACGCGGTCGCGGCGAACGGTGTCTCCGCGGAGGTCCGGCGGCTGGCCCGCCAGAACGGCCGGCGGCTCAGCCTGTGGATCTCCACGTACGCCGCTTGGGCGGTCGGCCTGGCGCTCACGATCCCCAACTACTTCTCGGACTCCAGCTTCACCAGCTCCCTCTCCTGGGCAGGCACCGGCCTGATGATTGTGGCCGCCGGCTTCGGGTTGCTCCACCCTGTGCTCGTGCCGCACTTCGAGCTCATCGATCCCGACGCACCCGAGAGCGGGGCCGCGCGCGTGCGGCGCTGGCTCGCCGGGTCCGGGAAGTGGCTCCTGGCGGCGCTGGCCGGCGCCGTCATCTACGCCGTCGTACAGAAGCTCGTCGAAAACGCTTGACGGCCGGGCACCCCCGCGCGCCCCCGTGGTGAAGGCGACCCACACGATCCTCGGGTGTGGCAGCGGCAGTCCAGTCGCTGAACATCGCCTGGCAGACGCTGCACATGCTGACCTTTGACCGAACGGTGATGCAGCCGTGATATTGAGATCGTTTCTGCCCGCTCGCAGAGCCAAGTTTGTCCTGTCTCCCCGATATCCCAGAAGCCCGCTTCGGAAGCGGGGCTCTCGGTTCTTCGAGCCAGCTCGGCGGGCATGAGAACGGCCTCTTGGTACCGATCTTGGTACCAAGAGTCGGGCGACAGTCCGCTCCCGAGCTGCCTCGCTGAGGGCTGAAACCGTTCTGCCACCCGGATCTACTAGAACGGCGCGCCTGCCTGCTCCGGATTGCAGAGCGCAACTCGCTCAACCGCGCGGACACCGTCGAGGCGGCGCAGAAGCGTTCATCGCCTTTCTCCGGGCCTAGCCCCCGGCCCGGGGGCTCATCCTCTTGCCTGGCTCACCCTTGTCCTGAAGCGCGAGTGCTGGCACAGGTCACGCGCGAGCGCCTCGACCTGTGCCAGCCAGGAGGCGAAGCCCACCGATGGGGGGATCGGCTTCTCGAGCTGATCCCCGATCCAAGCCGTTCCCCGCAGGAGGCAGCGGAGCTCAGCGAGGAAGTTCAGGAGCTGCGCGGGCGTTTCCCGGCGGCTGAAGCCGCAGGAGAGCCGGGCACTCTCGCTGCTTGCCTCGGCTACTCCTACCGGGAGATCGGAGAGATCACCGGCTGGATCTTGATCCGCGCCGAGCGATCGCGGGTGACTCAACCACGCGAAGGGGGCAGCACCACGCGGGTCTCCGCTCGGTGCAGGGCGCAGGGCCTGCGCGTCCGCCGCGAGTTACTTTCTCTTGATCTTCAACCGCGCCGTCTGGGAGTTGGCTATGCCGCCGCTTGGGGTGAATGTGATCCTGGCGTTCACCGTGACCTTGCCCTTCTGCCTCAGCCTCTGGTTTCCGAGCTTGGTCAGCCTAAGCGTCACCTTGATCGGCCCCGGGCCGCCGCTCGCGCTCGAGGGCTTCAGCAGCCTCTTCGCTGCCGCGATCGCTCGGCTTGCGGTCCCTCGGGCTCCAGCGTCGGTGACCCGGACCACGCCCGCGGAGGAGACGCTCACTGTCAGCGTCTTTCTGCGCAGCTTGCCGATCGCGAACGTGTTGCTGGGCATGGCGGCGCTCTCGCCGCCACCACCGCCACCACCGCCGGGCGGGAGCGGGTCGGCGAACCTCTGAATCCGGAAGTTGGCACCGTCGGTGACATAAAGGTTGCCGACCGCGTCGGTGGCGACTCCGGTGGGGAAACTCATCTCGCCCCCGAGCCCGCCGGTCGTGCCCGCCAGGCAGCCCGCCGACACCGTGCAGACCCCGAAGACGCCGCCGCCGTTCACGTTCTTGCCCCAGGCGCGCTGGAAGTTGCCCAGCGAGTCGAACTTCTGGATCCGGTTGTTGGCGCCGTCGGCGACGTAGACGTTGCCCGCCGCGTCGGTGGCGACGTCATTCGGGGAGGCCATCTCGCCCCCGAGCCCGCCGGTCGTGCCCGGCTGGCAGCCCGCCGACACCGTGCAGACCCCGAAGACGCCGCCGCCGTTCACGTCCTTGCCCCAGGCGCGATCCCAGTTACCCGAGGAATCGAACTTCTGGACCCGGTTGTTTTGGGTGTCGGTGACGTAGAGGTTGCCTCCCGCGTCGGTGGTGACCCCAAAGGGGATGTTCATCTCGCCCCCGAGCCCGCCGCTGGTGCCCACCTGACAGTCGGCCGCGACTGTGCAGATCTCAAACCCGGTCCCCGTGTCCCCTGTATGCCCACTTTGGATCACGTCCTTTCCCCATGCCCGCAGGAAGTTTCCCGAGGAGTCGAACTTCTGGATCCGGTTGTTGTTGCGGTCGCTGACGTAGACGTTGCCGGCGGCGTCGGTGGCGACGCCTAGGGGGATGTTCATCTCGCCCCCGAGCCCGCCGGTCGTGCCCGCCTGGCAGCTCGAAGCCACGGTGCAGACCTCGAAGACGCCGCCGCCGTTCACGCCCTTGCCCCAGGCGCGCTGGAAGTTGCCGAACGAGTCGAACTTCTGGATGCGGTTGTTGTCGCTGTCCGCGACGTAGACGTTGCCGGCCGCGTCGGTGGCGACTCCGGCGGGGAGATTCATCTCGCCGCCGAGCGCGCCGGGAGTGCCCGCCTGGCAGCTCGAGGCAGCTGCACAGACCTCGAAGCCGCCGCCGCCGTTCACGCCTTTTCCCCAGGTGCGCTGCCAGTTACCAAGCGAGTCGAACTTCTGGATGCGGTTGTTGGTGCGGTCGGCGACGTAGACGTTGCCGGCCGCGTCGGTGGCGACGCCCTGGGCGCCGTTCAGCTCGCCGCCGAGCCCACCGAAGGTGCCGGGGAGGCAGCTCGCCGCCACCGTGCAGACCCCGAAGACGCCGCCGCCGTTCACGTCCTTGCCCCAGGCGCGATCCCAGTTGCCCGACGCGGCACCGGCCTGTGAGGCGAGGGCAAGGACAAGGGCAAGGGCACCGACAAGCGCGATACCGGGCAGCAAGTGGACCCCTAGTCGGCCGCCTGGCGCTGTGAATCCCCGCATTGCCTGAGGCTATCTGGCGAGGGTCGGCGTTAGCAAGTCGACGCGTCTTCGCGGCGGCGATGTGTAGCACCTCGATCCGCTTGCGAATCTCTTGGTTCATGGCCGAGATGCTTTCGGTTGTTCTACGGAGCAAGAGGGCCATCGCCGTAGCGGTGCATTACGCCCGTTCGCTGCCACGGGCGAGGCGATCAAAAAGGTCCGCGAGGCCTCCAGGGTCCTCGGCCATCGGGAAATGGCCCCCTGGAATCTCGATCGGATCGATGCCCAACACCTCGCGGGCCACGAAGCGCTCGAACGTGGGCTCGAAGAACTCGTCGTCGGCTGCGTAGATCAAGGCGGTCGGCACATCCGGATGCTCGTCGAGCGGGTAGTCGTCGGGCGGCATCGCCATCGGGCGCAGGTGTTGCACTAGCGCCCGCGCTCTCTCGGGCGCTAGTCGTGGGTACATCACCTCGCAGGCACTGTCCGGGTCCCATTCCGACGTTCCGTCCGGTAGGTCGGGCGGAAAGCGAAGCCCCTTGCGAAAGGGGGCAGGAGCGTCGTCCGGCAGCCCCACGCCGCCCATGCGGGGGCAGAGATACACGAGCATCGAGACCGGTCGTGCCGCCGCCACCAGCGTTCCCAACCCCGAGCTCTGCGAATGGGCCACGACCATCACCTCGCCATCGGCTTTCGCGAGCGCCTCGGTCGCAGCTCGGGCGCGCTGCTCGTACCCAATCTTGGGATCGTGAAGCGGAAGTTCGGGAGTGATGGTGGAGTGCCCCAGCGCTTTGAGGCACTTGGTCAGCGGCTCCCAGCAGGAAGAGTCGTGCCATGCGCCGTGGAGGAGCCCGAAAGTCGCCACCACGGTCGGTATATCACGGTTGCTTGCGCCGATCACCAATCAAGGTGCTCCACCTCTTGATCCGGTTCAAATACCGTCCGGTTAGGGCGATGAGAAGACCTCATTTGAACCGTCGCCAGAAGAAAGCGGCGGTTTGCGTGGTGGCCTACCACCCAGCTTGGCAGGGAGTTCAGGGCAGCCAGCGTCGCGAAGGGCTCGGTGACCTCCGCAGCTTTCGATGTCGTTGTCGTAGATGAGGAGTCGCTCGAAGAGTGGGCCGGCCGGGGCGGCCACAGGACCTCAGGGATCTTCCCGTGTCGGCCCCGTTCGAGATCAAACACCGGGGCCGGATGGACGACCAAGCCATTCCATGGTGGTACCAAAATGGTTTTCCGCTACCCCGATGGCTACCCTAGTTCGTTATGGCGCGAGTGCCAGCACTTCAGCAAGCAGCCCGTGAAGCCCGGGAAGCCTCAGTAGTGGTCGCCGAGGCTCGCCAACACGCAGAATTGTCGCCTAATACGCAGGTCGCGGAGCAGGTAGGCGAGGCGCTCGGGCGAACCTTGGCTGGCACTACCGATGCGATCAGCGAGGTCGCCAAACAGGCAGCTCTTGTTGGCCTCGTCCCAGACGACGTTCAAGAGCAGATGAGAGAGCAAGCGTTGCTCGCATCACGAACGGCGCTCCCCGTGCCGACAGGGATGCACAGCGCAGGAGAGGTCGCGCGGTCAATGAGTCGCTCCTGGCTGCCGATCACGGACGCGGTCGCCAAAGCGCGAATGTCTCCAGCCTTTGGCGGCACTTTTCACCCGAGTTCTGGGGCAGTGGCCGCTCGACCTGTCGCCCCTCGATTCCCGGCTGTTCAGAACCCGCTCTTGGATCCGTGCTTGCCGGTGCCCCGCAGGCGGCGGGTTACCCGGCCGACACCTGTTAAGCCCATGCCCGTTCAGCCGCACGTCCTTCCCGAGGAGCTTGGCGAGGTGCTTGCGCGAGCATTGACGCGAGCTGACCGCCAGGGCGCAGAAGAACTATTGGTCGAAACGGGCTTGGACTTCGAGCTCGAGCATTTCAAAGCAATTGAGGTTCGGCTACTCGGTGGCTCGCTGTCGGACCGGAATCATGCAGCCTTGAGTGCGAGCCTCGTGTTCAAGGGTCTAGCTGACCGTCTGTTCAAGCCCAGGGTGGAGAAGTGGCGGTCCCGCTTCGACACCGAACACGATGTTGGACCCAAGAACGTTGTGAATCGTCTATCTGCGTACGTCGATTCCCGATTGCGCTCAGACTTCTCGACACAAGAACACAAACTCTTCCAAGCGACGCTTGACCATGTGCATCGCTGGAGCGCCGAAGGACATCATGTGCCCTTTACGCCCAGGGAAGGTGCGGAAGCTTACTGCCAGTTTCTCCGAGTGCTCGCCGCAATTCGTCGCGCCTACAACCATCCCGTTTAGGTGACTCCGCTCTTGGAAAATGCCGCGCGGGTACCGGCACTGCGCGGCCCTGGTAGTCCGGCAACGGGAAGCTCCCGCTAGGGCGTTCTTCGTCCGCAGAAGCTTTGAGATCACGAATTGTGATCTCAAGCGAGAATCGAAGAGGCCGTCGCTACCCATATGTCTCGCAGGAGGGAGCATCGCGATGCTCTCCGGCGTTCTTGGCCCGCATTCATTGCCGCCAGGCGCGAGCCCTGGTACAAAAGACGCATGGAGGCCACTCCCACCACGGAGGGCGAGCTGCGCGAGCAGGCGATCGCGCGGCTGAAGAAGAAGCGCGACTTCCGCTCTCACATCTTCATCTACGTCGCGGTCAATGCGGTGCTCGTCGTGATCTGGGCGGTGACCGGCGCCGGCTTCTTCTGGCCGATCTTCCCGATCCTCGGCTGGGGCATCGGGGTCGCCGCGAACGCCTGGGACGTCTACGGCCGCAAGCCGATCGCGGAGGACGAGATCCGGCGTGAGGCGGAGCGGTTGAGGGGCGGAGGGGAGATATAGATGCAGAGCTGGGACCTGAAGTCGGTGGAGGTCGCGGAGCCACACGAACCGCAGATCCTCGCCTCGGCCGAGGACGCGCGGACGATCGCCTTGCATCTTCCGGCCGGGGAGGAGCTGCAGGAGCACGAGGTGCACGAGCGGGCCCGCGTGGTCGTCGTCGACGGCGAGGTCGACGTCACCACGCCCGGCGGCGAGACCGTGACGGGGAGCGTCGGTTGCCTCTTCGAGTTCGACCCGGGCGAGCGCCGCACGATCGCCGCCCGCTCCGACGCTCGCCTGCTGCTGATCCTCACGCCCTGGCCCGGCGACGGCCATCCGGGCGCGATGACGCTCGAGCAGAAGGCGGAAGCGCGCGAGCGCGCCCGCCGCTCGTAGGCTTGCCCGCCCTCGGTGGGCTCAGCCGTGCTCAGTAGGGCGCGCGAAGGCCCTTGAACATCGGGAAGTGCTTGAGGTTGCGCGTAGCGACTCGAGCGTCGATCGTTTCGGCTGTGGCGGCAATCGCGAGATCGGCGACGCCGATACCCGGATGGCTGCGGCGCCAGCGTCGACCGAGCTCACCGGCACGGCGCGCCACGGCGTCGCTCACGGGAACCCAGGACATCAGTGCAAACAGCCTGTCGGCCGCGCGTCGCTCCGAGGATCGCAGCCCTTGGATCACCTCTATGCGACTGATCTCCGAGCATGAAGGGCGGTCATCGAGGCTGGCGAGGTACTCGGTGGCTGGGACCGAGCCGCGGAGGTGATCCACGAGAAGGCTTGTATCGAGGACGACGCTCAATGCTCGAATCGCGACAGGCGCTCGGCATCCTCTCGACGGATGCCCTCGACGTAGTCGACGCCTTCCTCGAGGTAGGGCGCGATGGCGGTGGTCCCCTCGATCGCCTTCCTCCACTGTGTCCGCCACGCCGCGGCGTCCTGTTCCTCCTGTGAGAGGTATACGTCGACGGCTCGGCGGATCACCATGGAGCGCGAGGTGCCTTCCGCGGCAGCGCGCTCATCCAGGCGCGCCGTCTGCTCGTCGTCGAGGTAGATCTGCGTGCGATTCATGATGTATAAGCATACATCGCTGATCGTCCGGCGGCGCCGATCTCCGCCGTGAAGAAGCTCGGCGGCCGCTCCGCCAGGCTCGCCGGATCGGGGGATTCGAGGGAGGGGATCGACGGTCATTCGATCCCCTCCAATGACGCTTGGCTAGCCGCCGGGTGAGAGCTCCTCGACCGGCTCGTGCTCGAGCTCGTCGGCGTCGTGCAGGGCCCATCCGACCCGCTCGACCAGCTGGCTCGAGAAGTGGTCGGACTCGAGGTCGCTGAGGCTGACGCGCTCCCGGTAGACCACCGTGCCGTCGTCCTCGCCGTGGTGTTCGGTCGAGATCAAGAGCTGGGGCATTGATGTCTCCTTTCCTCGGGGGTGCTGGAGAACAGAGTCGCGTCAGTGTCTCCCTGCCGCGTGAAGGGGCCGTAAACATCGGCTAAAAGCTCGGCCGGAATCCGGACCGTCGAGCGCCGATGTTTAAGGATCATCACTTTTAGGTAGGTTGGTTGGCGATGCGCCGCACGCTCGCCGTCGTTGCCTCGACCATCGGCTTGGTCGCCCCCTCTCCCGCGACGGCGGGCGCGGCGCAGGCTCCCTTCGACCATCCCTGCACGGTGCAGGCCGACGGCGTCCGCTTCTGCCCGACGACCGACGGCGGGCCCGGCGAAACCCTCGACGGCGTGCCTTCCTTCGACGGCGTGCCGCTCGACGTCGACGTGACCCTGCCGCCGACCGGGCCGGGGCCCTTCCCGGCGATCGTGATGCTGCACGGATACGGGGGCGAAAAGACCGACTTCGAGTCGACCGACCCGGCGGGCGACGGCTCGACCACCTTCCACTACAACAACGACTACTTCGCCCGTCAGGGATATGCGGTCGTCAACTACACGGCCCGCGGCTTCGGCCACTCCTGCGGCGGCGGCCCGACCGGCGACCATTCGGGGCCCTGCGGACAGGGCTACATCCGCCTCGCCGACACGCGCTACGAGGCGCGCGACACGCAATACCTGCTCGGCCTGCTCGTCGACGAGGGCATCGCCAAGCCGCATGCGATCGGCGTCACCGGCATCTCCTATGGCGGCGGCCAGAGTCTCGAGCTCGCTTATCTGCGCGATCGGATCCGTCTCGCCGACGGCAGCTTCGCGCCCTGGACGAGCCCGAAGGGCAAGGCGCTCTCGATCGCCGCGGCCTGGCCGCGCTGGCCCTGGTCGGACCTGGTCGACGCGCTGCTCCCCAACGGCCGCTCCCTCGACACCGAGGTGGCGCCGCCCGGCCAGAGCCTGAACCCGATCGGGATCCCGATCTCCAGCTACGTCAGTGGGCTCTATGCCCTCGGCCAGTCGAGCGGTTACTACTGCGGCGGCGCGCCCGCCAGCTCGCCCTGCACGAACCCCGACGCCGACCTGACCGCGGACTTCGCCCTCGTCAGCGCCGGCGAGCCGCCGACGCCGCTGGCCGAAGAACGGCTGGCCGAGGTCTACGCGCACCATCAGGCCTACGGCCTGCCGGGAGCTCCGGCGCCGCTCTTGATCGAGAACGGCTGGACCGACGACCTCTTCCCGCCTGAGCAGGCGATCCGGGTCTACAACCAGGCAAGCGGCGCCAGTCCGGTCAGCCTCCAGCTCGGCGATCTCGGCCACAGCCGCGGCTCCAACAAGCCGACCGTCAACGACGCCTTCAACGAACAGGGCGCCGCCTTCTTCAACCGTTACGTGCGCGGCGGCCATGGCGGGCCGGCGCCCGGCTCGGTGACCGCCTACACCCAGACCTGTCCGGCGACCCAGCCCGACGGCGGCCCCTACACGGCGCCGAGCTACCGCCAGCTGCACACCGGCACGCTGACCTTCGGGTCCGCTGCGACGCAGGTGGTGACGGCGAGCGGCGATCCGACCACGAGCGCCCAGTTCGACCCGATCGCCGGCACCAGCGACGCCTGCAAGAGCGTTACGGCGGCGCCGGCGCTCGGGATCGCCACCTACTCACAGCCCACCGGAGCGGGCTTCACGATGCTCGGCCTACCGACCGTGACCGCGAGGATCGAGACCGTCGGCGAATTCGGCGAGCTCGACTCGATGCTCTTCGACGTTGCCCCCGACGGCAGCGAGCGCCTGGTCTCCCGCGGCGCCTACCGGCTCGGGCCCAACCAGAGCGGCGCCGTCACCCTTCAGCTGCACGGCAACGGGTACGCCTTTGCCGCCGGGCATACGGTGAAGCTGGTGTTGCTGGGCAGCGACGGCCCCTACCTGCGTCCCAGCAACGACGTCGGCTTCACCGTCCAGGTCTCCGAGCTGACCGTCAGCCTGCCGACCGTCGGCGGTTGAGAAGCGCATTCGCCGCACGCCCGGAACGGCGGCGATTGCCAGGGTGCAGATGGCGAGGATCGCGGCGGACCCGATCAGGCCGGGCGTGGCGCCGATGCTTGCCTCGACGAGCCCGCCCAGCATGTAGCCGAGCGGCAGGAATGCGAACGAGCCGAGCAGGTCGTAAGAGCTGATGCGCGATCGAAGCTCGGCCGGAATCCGCGACTGGAGCACCGTCTGCCAGAGGGCCGCGAAGACCGCGAGCGAGGCCCCGGCGGCCGCCGCCCCGAGCACGATCAGTCCGATCGGGGCCGCCCCCGCGAGCAGCAGCAACGGCAGCGCCCAGAGGCTCATCGCAAGCGCGCCGACGAGCAGGGGGCGCAGCGGCCGCCAGTAGAGGGCGAGCAGCCCCCCCGCGAGCTCGCCCAGACCCATTGCCACGAGGATCGCCGCCCAGGCCGCCGAGCCGCCGAGCGATTCCGCCGCGACGCCCGGGCCGAGGACGAAGAAGGGGGCGAAGACGAGGGCGTTGAGGAGGCCGACCTCGAGCACCACCGTCCAGGCCCAGGTGCGGCGCCGGAACTCGGCCCAGCCTTCGACCAGGTCGTCGAGCAGGGGGGAGACGCGCCTGGGGGGCGCCGCCGGCAGGCGCAGCCCAATCAGCAGCGCGGCGCTGGCGAGGAAGCTGAGCGCGTCGGCCGCGAAGGCCCAGCCGGGACCGGCGGCCGCGAGCAGGACGCCGGCCAGTGCGGGACCGGCGATTCCCGCCGCCGAGGCGACGATGCCGCGCAGCGCGTTCGCGTCCTGCAGCGAATCGGCGGGAACCACCTCCGGCAGCAAGGCGGTCATCGCCGGCATGAAGAAGGCCATTCCGACCCCGAGCGCGACCTGTGCGACGACCAGCTGCCAGAAGGCGGCCGCGCCTGTGAGCAGGAGGACGGCGACCGCGGCCTGCGCGGCGAAGCGCATGAGGTCGGCCCCGACGAGGATCGTCCGGCGCGGCAACCGATCGCCCATCGTCCCGGCGGCCAGCATGACGAGACCGAAGGCGATCGCCTGGCAGCCGAGCGCAAGACCCGCCTGGCCGAGCGTGCCGCCGATCGACAACACCGCGAAAGGGAGGGCGGCGAGGACCGCGAAGTTGCCCACGGCCGAGGCCAGCTCCGCTCCCAGCAACCGCCGCAGCTGGCATCCGCGCAGAGCGGCTACCTTCGCACTCATTCGACATCTTTCCAGGCCATCTCAAAAAGATCCTAGTACTCAGGATTTTTAAAGTAAAGGTCCGTTCAGCTCGGGTCGAATAGGCTTTCGGGCCATGGAGGGACTCGGACCCGGCGATTCCGCCCTCGACCTGGCGGCCGTCCTGCGGGCGCGCGAGCTTTCGGCGCTGGAGCTGCTGGACGCCTGTCTTGAGGCGACCGATGCCCGCGACCCCGAGCTGAACGCGATCGTCTGGCGCGACGACGACGCCGCGCGCACGGCGGCGCGCGAAGCGGACGCGCGGCTCGAGGCGGGCGACGATGCGCCGTTCCTCGGCGTCCCGATCCCGATCAAGGACCTGACGCCGGTCGCCGGCTGGCCGGTGACCTATGGCTCGGCGGCTGCGCCCGAAGGCCCCAGCGAGCGCAGCGAGCTGGTCGTCGAGTCGCTCCTGCGGGCAGGCTTCATCCTCTGCGGGCGCACCAACGCGCCCGAGTTCGGCCCGCTCACCGTCGCCGAGAACACGCGCTACGGCCTCACCCGCAACCCTTGGGACGCGGAGCGCTCGTCGGGGGGCTCCTCCGGCGGCGCTTCGGCCGCCGTGGCGGGCGGCATGTTCCCGCTCGCCCACGCCAACGACGGGGGCGGCTCGATTCGCATCCCGGCGGCTTACTGCGGCCTGGTCGGGCTGAAGCCGAGCCGCGGCCGGGTGCCGCGCCTGGCGCAGAGTTGGATGGGCGCGGTCGTCGAGGGCGCGATCACGCGCACGGTCGCCGACACGGCCGCTGTGCTCGACGCGATCTCGGGCTTCGATCCGCTCGCCTGGTACAGCGCGCCCGCCCCGGCGCGACCCTTCGCCGAGGAGGTCGACACGCCGGTGCAGCGATTGCGAATCGGGCTGATGGCGAGCGCGCCGCTTGGCATCCCGACCGATCCGGCCTGCAGCGAGGCGGCGCGCATCGCCGCCGCGGCGCTCGAGGAGCTCGGCCACGAGCTTGTCGAGGTCGAGGTGGCGACCGTCTCGGAGGAGCTGAGCATCCCCTTCGTCGTGATGGCGACCGCCGGGCTCGCCGACTACGACGGCGTCGACTGGTCGAAGGTCGAGCCCCACAATCGCCACGCCTACGAGGCGGCGACCAAACACCGCAGCGCCTACGAATACGTCGCCGCCGCGCGACAGCTGGAGATCGTCTCGCGGCGCGAAGTCGCCCGCTGGGGGCGCGATTTCGACGTCCTCCTCACACCCACCTCGCCGATCCTGCCACCGCCGGCAGGCAAGGTGCTGGAGGCTCAGCACGCGACGCCCGACCAGCCCGCGGCCGAGACGGTGATGTCGGTCGCCTTCACCGCCTTCGCCAACGTCACCGGCCTGCCCAGCATCTCGCTGCCGCTGCACCGGACCGAGGAGGGGCTGCCCGTGGGCGCGATGCTGACCGGCGGCCCCTTCGGCGAGGCGACGCTGCTGGGGCTGGGCGCCGGGCTGGAAGCGGCGCGTCCCTGGCGCGAGCGCACCGTCGCGGTCGCCGGTTAGGTGGCCGCGCGCAGCGCCGGCATCCTCCTCTTCCGCAGGGTCGCGGACGACGTCGAGGTGCTGCTCGTCCACCCCGGCGGCCCCTTCTGGGCGAAGAGGGACCTCGGCGCCTGGTCGATTCCCAAGGGCGAAGTCGACGAGGGGGAGGAGGCGCGCGCCTGCGCGCTGCGCGAGCTGGAGGAGGAGCTCGGCTCGCGACTGGGCCTCGTGATCGAGGACTTGATCGAGCTCGGCTCGATCCGGCAGAAGGGCGGCAAGCAGGTCCACTGCTGGGCGGCCGAGGCCGATTTCGACCCGGCCGCGCTGCGCAGCAACACGTTCGAGATGGAGTGGCCGCCGCGTTCGGGCGTGGAGCGCGAGTTCCCCGAGGTCGACCGGGCGGAGTGGCTCGTCCCCGAGAAGGCGCGGCGCAAGGTCAATCCCGCCCAGGCGGAGCTGATCGACCGTCTGCTCGCGACTCTCTGACGCTGGGGGAGGGGACCTATACTCGCGGCGATGGCCGAAGGCTCCGATCAGCTGCCGTTCTCCGTGCGCCTGCTGGGCGCCGGGGTGCGCGGCGCGCGCAGCGTGACCCGAGCCGCGGGGATCGACCGCGCGGTCGAGAGCGCCGCCGAGGAGGCGATGGTCGCCGCCGTCGAGAGCGAGGCGGTGGAACGGGCAATCGCCCGCGTGCTCAAGGGCCCGGTGGTCGAGGAGGCGATGAACAGCGCCCTCGAGAGCGACGCGATCAAACGGGCACTGGTCGAGGCGCTCGACAGCGAGCTGGTCGACGACGTGTGGCGGCGCTTGCTGGCCAGCGACGAGGTGCAGCGACTGGTCGAGCGGATCGCCGAGGCGCCCGAGATCCGCGCCGCGATCAGCGCCCAGAGCATGGGCTTGATCGAGGACGTCGGCCACACGATCGGCAACGGAACGCGCCGCGCCGACAGCGGCGTCGAGCGGGTCGTACGCCGGCTCTTCTTCCGCCGCCGCCGCAGCGAGCCGACCGACCGCGCGGGCCTCGTCAGCCGCGGCGTCGCCTTCGGCCTCGATGTGCTGATCGTCAACCTCGGCTTCTCGGGCCTTGCCGCGATCGTCGCCCTGATCGCCTCGGCGTTCACCGGCAACGGCAAAGGGGTCTCCGACCTGGCGCTCGCGATCGGCACCGCCGCGTGGTTCGCGCTGGGCGCCTCCTACCTGGTCGGCTTCTGGTCGCTGGCCGGGCAGACGCCGGGCATGCGCTTCCTCGGCATCAGGCTCGACGTCGCCGGCCGCGGCCTGTCGCTGGGGCGCTCCTTGAGACGCCTGGCCGGCATGGTCCTGGCGGCGATCCCCTTCGGCCTCGGCTACCTCGGCATCCTCTTCGACGAGCGTCGCCGCGCCTGGGACGACCGCATGGGCCGCGCCGACGTCGTCTACGAGGGCAACGAGCGCCGTGCCGCGCCCTGGTCGCGGCTCGACGGCACGCTCGCCGAGCCGGCGGCAGCTGCTGTCGCCGGCGCCAAAACGACGAAGGCCCCGGAGAGCCGGGGCCTTCAGCCGCATCGGGTGGCGGGATCTTCGCCTAGCTGACCGAACCTTCCGGTCCCTCCGCGAGCTTGTAGATGATGATGATCGCCAGCGCGAAGATGGCCAGCGACCAGAAGGGATAGGCGGGGATCGAGAGCAGCGCGCCGATCGCGTTCAGCGAGGCGATGAAGACGCCGAACCAGCGACCGAATTCGCCGCCCGAGAAGAGCGAGAAGGCCGCGACGAGCTCGAGCACGCCGATGATCAGCAGGATCCAACCCCATGTGTGCAGACCGCTGACGATGTAGGTGACGTTTTCCGTGAAGAACTTCGAGTCGCCGATCGCGGCGATCCCGTAGATGATGTTCAGGACCCCAGCGACCAGAAGAAGGATGCCGGCGAAAACCCACCAGCCGCTGAGTGTGCTCTCCTCGTTCATTAGACGACCCTTTCTGAGATGAAATTGGACGAACTAAGGGTGTTGCTTAAGGGCGCTTCGATGCCGGGCGGGATGTTCCTCCGCTTGGCGTCTTTCGTGCTATTTGGCCTTCTCTTCCCTATGGGCGCGACGGCGCGGCCGGTCCAGCCGGCCGCCCACGCCAGCAGCCTGCGGGTCGTCGATGCCACCAGCGCGGAACACCGGACCAACGGCAAGGTGTTCGGCTTCGATCCGTGGCGCGGCGCGTACAGCTGCTCGGGCACGGCGCTGAGCACGCCGAGCCGCTCGATCGTGCTGACCGCCGGCCACTGCGTGCGTGAGGAAGGGCGCTGGGGACAGCGGATCCGCTTCGTCCCCGCCTACGACCACGGCACGCGCCCGTTCGGCACCTTCCAGGCCAGCCGTGTGTACACGATGGCGCCGTGGCGAGACGGCGAAAACCCCGACTTCGACGTGGCGGCGCTGATGGTGAAACCGAATGAGCTCGGCACGCTCGGGGACGTCGTCGGCGGCCGCGAATGGACCAGCGGCCGCTCGCGCTACTCGAGCTTCGAAATCTTCGGCTATCCCGCGGCCGCCCTGCGGGGCGAATCGCTGCGGGCCTGCGACAGTCGCGGGCTGGGCAGCGACGAACTGACCAACCCCTTTCCGGGGCCGCCGACCGTGCGCGCCAAATGCGACATGGCGGGCGGGGCGAGCGGCGGCGCCTGGATCGTCGACGGGCGCTACGTCGACGGCGTCACCAGCTACTCCTACCTGCACGAAAACACGCATCTCTTTTCTCCTTACTTCGGCGCGGCGATCGGCCGCTTCCTCGCTTCGTTGCCTTAGGAGGGGCTGACGGAATCCCCGCATGTGTCTGGCCGCGGTCGCGCGGCGTTTGCGGCGTTCATCTAGGCTGCCCCGCCATGGACGCGGTGCGCACGCCGGAGGAGAGGTTTGAGGGGCTGCCCGACTTCCCGTTCGAGTCGCGCTACGCCGAGATCGACGGCCTGCGCCTTGCCTACCTCGACGAGGGCGAGGGCAAGCCGGTGGTGTTCTTCCACGGCGAGCCGACCTGGTCGTTCCTCTGGCGGAAGGTGATCCCGCCTGTGCGCGACGCCGGCTTCCGCTGCATCGCGCCCGACTACGCCGGGTTCGGCCGCTCCGACAAGCCCACCGACGTCGACTGGTACACCTACGACCGCCACGTCGAGCTGATCTCGCAGCTGCTGGCGGAGCTCGACGTGCGCGACGCCACCGCCGTCGTCCACGACTGGGGCGGGCCGATCGGCCTGCGGCTGGCGGTCGAGCATCCCGACCGCTTCTCTCGCCTGGTGATCATGGAGACCGGTCCGTTCACCGGACACCAGCGGATGAGCGACGCCTGGCTGCACTTCCGCGAGTTCGTGCGGGAGAACGCCGACGTGCCGGTTGGGGTGCTGGTGCGGGGCGGCTGCAAGGAGGATCCGGGCGAGGAGACGATCGCCGCCTACGACGCCCCCTTCCCGACGCCCGAGTCGAAGGCGGGGGTTCGGGCCTTTCCGCTGATCCTGCCGACCGAGCCCGACGCGCCCGGCGCCGCCGAGGGCCGGCGCGTGGCCGACGCGCTGCGCGAGGACGAGCGCCCGACCCTCATCCTCTGGGCCGACTCCGACCCGATCCTTCCCTTCTCGGTCGGCGAGCGGGTCTCGACGCAGCTGGGCTTCCCGGCGCCGCGCCCGATCGAGAACGCCTCGCACTTCCTGCAGGAGGACGCCGGGCCGGAGATCGGTCGCATCATTGCCGAGTGGCTCTGAGCCCGCCCGTCGACGGGCCGAGTAGCGAGAGGCGCTCGACGGCGGCCAGCAGATCCTCACGCGGTAGACCGTCGAGCAGTCGCACGCGCCGCGGCGGCCCGTCGTCGTCCACCCAGGTGACGGTGCCCGGCCAGTAGGGCCCGGGCGGGCGCCCGGGATGGTGGAAGGCGTCGGCGTAGACCCAGCTGCCGGTGTTGTGGAGACGGCCGCCCCCCGGAAGCGGCCACTCCGCCTCGCGCTCCGCCGGGCCGGCGCGGTGGGTGTGGCCGGTGATCGTGTGGGCGGCCTCGATGCCCAGCCGCCGGGTCAGCTCGGTAGCCCCCTCGATGCCGCTGCGCTCGATCGCGGCGGGGGAGAGGTCGGCCTCGAAGTCGGCCCGGAAGAGCCGGTTGAGCAGCCAGATGCTGGTCGGGATGCCGGCGGCGAAGGCGCCTTTGACGGCGGCCTTGCGGAGGCGGCCGCCGTTGCGGTCGCGGCCGGCGAGCGCCCGCCAGGCGCGTTCGGAGGGCATCGTCGCCCGGGCCGAGAGGCCGACGTCGGCGATCGCGAAGGCGAACCCGTAGATCGGCCGCAGGACACGCTCGTAGTCGCCGGGCGCGGCCGGCATCGGCAGCGCGCCGCCGGCGCGCATCGCGGCCGCCGCCACGACGCACTCCAAGCGCGGCAGGTTCATGTGGCAGTCCATGTAATGGCCGTGCGTCGCGTAGACGTCTTCGCGCAGCCACACGCCCGGATAGGCGATGCCGAGCTCGGCGTCGCCCAGCCAGCCGGCGAGGCGCGCCGCGGGGTCGGCGTCGGCCGGCGCGCGGTGCTCGAGTCCGAGCGGGTCGCCGGCGAGCGCCACCTCTTCCAGCAGCGGCTCGGCGAGCCGGTGGTCGTGGTTGCCGGGGACGATGACGACACGGCGTCCCGCCATCGCCTCGCCGAGCGCCTCGAAGAAGGGCCTGACCAGCTCCAGCACGCGGGCCAGCGGCAGCGAGCGCAGCTCGAGCACGTCGCCGAGCAGGACGAGGCGGTCGGCATCGCGGACCTCCTCGAGCAGGAGGTCGCGGACTTCGGGGTCGCGGGCGACGTCCTCGCCGCTCGGGCTTCCCAGGTGCAGGTCGGAGACGATCGCCGTGCGCATGACGCTCCAACCTAGCCGCTCCTTTGAGGTCGCAACGCATTTTCAAATGGGATGCATTGAAAATGCGTTGCGACCTTCCGCCGGATCGGACTGGCCGGTCAGCCAGCCCCATTAGACTTCGGCCCCGATGTCCCGTCTGAGCGAGGAGCGCCTGGCGCCGTGCAACGGCATCGAGATCGCCTACCAGGAGGTCGGCGACCCGGCCGCCGAGCCGCTGCTGCTCGTCATGGGGCTCGCCACCCAGATGATCGCCTGGGACGACGAGTTCTGCGAGATGCTCGCCGAGCGGGGCTTTCGCGTCGTGCGCTTCGACAACCGCGACATCGGCCGCTCGACGAAGCTGAGCGAGGCCGGCGTGCCCAGCCGCGCCGACCTCTTCCTTGGCCGTCGCCCGGCCTATCTCCTCACCGACATGGCCGCCGACGCCGTCGGGCTGATGGACCGCCTCGGCATCGACTCCGCCCACGTGGTCGGCGTCTCGATGGGGGGCATGATCGGCCAGACGCTGGCGATCGAGCACCCCGAGCGCGTCCGCTCCCTGGTCTCGATGCACTCGACCACCGGCAGCCGCTGGGTCGGCCACCCGACCTTCAAGGCCTTCGGGATGATGATGGCGAAGGCGCCGCGCAGCCGCGAGGAGCTGATCGAGCGCGTGCGTAAGACCTATGCGCTGATCGGCTCACCCGCCTATCCGACGGACGAGGAGCGCCTGCGCCGGATCGCCGGCCTCTCCTGGGACCGCGGCCACGACCCGCGCGGCGTGCTGCGTCAGATGCACGCGATCACCTCGTCGGGCGATCGCACCGCGGCGCTGCGCAAGCTGCGCCTGCCGGGGGCCGTGATCCACGGCACCCGCGACCCTCTGATCCGCCTCAGCGGCGGCCGCGCCACCGCCCGCGCTATCCCGGGCGCCCGCCTGCGCGTGATCGAGGGCATGGGCCACGACCTGCCCCGCGAGCTCTGGCCGGTCTTCGTCGACGACATCGCCGACACCGCGTCGCGGGCCGGCTGGCGCGCCCCGACGGCGCAGGCCGTCTGACTCAGCGCTTCGGGCCGACGAACTCGTCGAGCTTCGCCACGTCCGCCTTGCGGGAGACGTAGATCGACTTCGGTGGCGCCGTGGTCCAGTGGAAGCCAAGCTGGTCACAGGCTTCGCAGAAGATCCGCTTTATGTCGATCGAGAGATTGCTGAACGAGTAGCGGGGGGCACGCCATCCGCCGCTTCCCGTGTTGATGAATCTGCAGCCGTCCGATTGGATCAGGCCGCGAAGCAGAAGGCCTGGGGCGAGATCGACGAGTTCCTGTTGCCAGCCAGTGAGCGCGATCTTCCGTTCGTGCTTCTTCCCGGGGCCGTGCTGAGGAAGCAGGCAAGGCCATGACTTGGAATAGGCATGCACCTCAACGTAGCTCTTGGGCGTCAGTTGCTTGTGCACCTTGTTCCAGGGAACGACCGCCTGCATCGCGGCGGCGCACTCCTCGATGATCTCTGGATATTTCTTGTCGAGCGCGATCCGCAGCCTGAAGACGTCGCGGGCGCCTCGCGAGATGCAGCCATCGCCCAGGTACAGCCCGAGGAGATAGACGTAGGAAGTTGAGAGGCCCTCGAACCGGTGCCCGTCGGAACCGCAGCGCCGGCACGACGGCCCGTGTCCCGCCCCGCGTCCATAGAGCAGCGGCTTGTGCCTGTAGGAGTGGGGGAGATTGCCGGAGCACCATTCCCTGATCGTCGGGCGCGATACGCCGGTGCGCCGAGAGATCTCAGAGTGGTTCAAGCCCGCTTCCTCGAGCCGCAGCGCCCTGGCTACGGTCTCCCGGCTATGCATCGTGCCGCTTCCCTATGCGGCTGAGAGGATTCGAACCTCCACGCTCTTTCGAGCAATACGACCTGAACGTATCGTGTCTGCCAGTTCCACCACAGCCGCGGGCGGCCTCCAATTTACCGGTTGCGCTCGAGCCAGGAGATAGAAGCTCTCGTACGAACATTTGTTCGATACAATAACCCGACGCCCGGACGCCCCAGCCAGGAAGTCGGGTGCCCATCTCGCTAAACTGCCACCTCCCTCGCCGCTATCGTCTAGGGGACTAGGACGCCGGATTCTCAGTCCGGAAACCGGGGTTCGAATCCCCGTAGCGGTATGGCTCTGGAGAGCCGAATCGGCGTTCATGCATGGCATGAACCTCTGTTTTCGGCAACAGGTTGCAGGCACGACGCGGAACTGGCAGCGCTCGCGCGACTCGACGAGAGCCCGCAGCTGTTGCCGCCGTGTGTTGCCGAAGTGCGCTGAAGCCTGTTGCCGAAAGCGTTGCCGTTATTGTTGAAGAGGCGTCGTAGCCGGGGCGGGACGCGGCTCCCTGACCAGGGTGATTCCCATCGCCAGCAGCCAGACGATGAAGAGCAGGAAGGCGATCAGGCCGAGTACCCCGTCGGAGGGCGAGAAGGCGCCGGTCTCGCTGAACGAGCCGACCAGCCCGACGACGAACGCATACGCAGCTGCCACCACGGTGTAAAAGCAGAGCCAGTTGGGCAACGCCTTGGCGTGTATCGCCAGGGCTCCCGAAGCCCCGGCGAGAAGGGCGAACCCGACCATGAAGAAAAGGAACCCGAACACACTCAGATCCCAGAGGCCCCGAACGGTGTTGGCGTCGAGCGAGGCAACGTGATACGTCGCTGCCGCCTGGGCGGCGGTGCCGATCGTCGCCCCGATGATCAGAACGAGGCCGCCGGCCAGGGCAACGACGGAAAGGCGTGCCGCGGGCTCGGCCGCGCGCAGCCGGTAGAAGACGCTTCCCAGGAACCAGGCGAACGCGAACAGCGTCGAGAAGCCGAGCGCGACCTGCGCCTGCATCTCGCCGTGGTTGTCCTGGATGAATTCCTGGACTTCGCGGGCGCTGTCGTTGAAACCGGGCGGGGTCCCACTGGGCCCGACGACGAACGAGAGGATCAAGAGGACCGCAGTAACAATTCCGGCAGACGCGCCGACCTTCGGCCAGACATCCTCGGACATGACACACCTCCTGGGGGAACCGGATGGACAACCGATCCTATGCCGCATGGGAACGTCCCCGCAAGGGCAGATCAGGAGCGGCTACGCGCGACAATGCGCAGGTGGCATACGACGAAGACCTCGCCACCCGGATCCGCGAGCTTGTCCTAACGGAGCAGGGAGTCACCGAGAAGCGCATGTTCGGCGGCCTCGCATTCTTGATCGACGGCAACATGGCGGTGAGCGCGAGTGGGCAGGGCGGACTGCTGTTGCGCGTCGATCCCGACGAAACCGACGCGTTGTTGGGCAAGCCACACGCACATCCCTTCGAGATGCGGGGGAAGGTGATGCGAGGATGGCTTCGGATCGACGCCGAGGGGCTGGGGACCAAGCGCCAGCTTGAGCGATGGGTCGCACGTGGGATCGCCTATGCGCGGTCGCTGCCGGGCAAGGGATAGCCCCGCCCTCAGACTTCCGCTCTTTATCAGGTCGCCCGACGACGGTGTCAGCGAGAGAGACCATGCCTACCGCTCGGCCGGCTTGGGGCGAGCGAGCCACCAGTCGTGAGATAGGCTCGCCGTACTGCTGTCGAACATAGGAGGCACCGATGCACGCAGTCGTCGTGAAAGTCACCATCAACGACCCGGAGGCCGCCGATAGCGCCCTGCGCGAGCAGGTTGTGCCGGGGGTATCGCAGGCCCCGGGGTTCGTGGCCGGGTACTGGACGCGGAAGGACAACGGCGGGCTGTCGATGCTCATCTTCGAGTCCGAGGAGGCCGCCAGCGGCATGAGCGATCGGGTCAGCGGGATGGTTCCAGACACGGTTTCGCTCGAGGGCGTCGAAGTGCGCGAGGTCGTAGCGCACGCCTGAAGAGATCAGCCCGCTCGTACCGGCCGGGAAAACCGGCGGTTCGGGCTGTCGAGCGGCGTGGACATCGATCCCGGCGCCCACGAGCGCGAGGACTTCAGCTTGCCCACGCCGATTCTGGTTCCGTAGCCCTCGCGTACGAACGAGATCTTTCGTGCGAGGGCGACCGCCGTCCTTTTGCCGGCGAGCTTGGCGGTGAGCACTCGCCTTTTCGTGTCGAGGCTTACGGAGCCCAGGAAGACGCTCCTTTTCCCCCGAACGAAGCCAATTCCACCTCGATGGGTTGCGACGCCCTTGCCCGTCGTCGGATCGATCTCCCCGCCCTCCACCGGCAGAATCGCCCTTCTCCCCGTCGACGTCGTGGGACGCTTGGCGCTCAGCGCGACCCCGCTGTGCTCAAGCGACGTCCGCAGGCCCTTCTCCAGGATCAGCGTCGTGGTTCCGCTGGCAAGCGGGTCGCCTTCCGCTCGAGCGCTCCCGACCGAAACTACGAAGGACATGGCCAGGCAAAGTGCGCCCAGGAGCGCCTTGCTCGACCGGCTGGGGCATATGAGCATCAAGCCAACAGCGTAATCACCCCATTGGCGACGATCGCCAGGGGCGTGCCGATCAGCGAGAGGTTGCGGAAGAAGCGCTGCCAGCCGCCGCGGGCGCCGACGCTCTCCAGCAGGGTGAGGCCGACGACGTGGGCCATGTTGATCAGGGCGACGGCCATGGCGATGAGGATTTGAGCTGCGCCGCCGGGCGAGTCGGCGCCGGGGCCGGTCGCGGCGAGGACGATCGCGACGATCGTGCCGGCGATCGCGATCAGGACGCCGAGCAGGCTGCCTCGCGTCAGGGGCGGCATGTTCGCCGAGAGGCGCAGTTCGTGCTCGGCTCCGGCGGGGGGCTTGCGCCCGGCACCGGTTTCCTTGACCTCGGCGAGCCGCGGCTCGCCGACTCCGTCCTCACGCCGGATCGCGACGAGGCGCAACGGCGGGTAGAGCTCTTCCTCGGCGCGCTCGAAGAGCCCGTCCTCGAACCAGCGCGCCTGGTCGTCGGCGTGGGCGACGATCAGGATCTCGTCCGCCGGATACTTGCGCAGGGCGTCCTTGGCCGCGATCACCGGGTCGCTGTCGCCCACCTCTCCCAGCGCCGAGACGCCGGCGCCGCGCAGTTCGGCGAGCGACGCCTCCAGCCGGCGCCTCGCCTCCCTCGCCGCGGTGTCGACGTCTCCGAGCGCGTGTTGCAGCGGCGTCCTCTCCACGGCGGGGGAGATCACGATCACGCTTGCGGGACCTCCCGCTCCCGGGCCGCCGAGGTGACGGCCGAGCGCGCCGAGCAGTTCGCCGCCCGTCAGCTCGTCGGTGGCTATGACCAGGACGCGCTCCGCCCCGGACCAAGCGAGCAACTCGGCCCCGTCGGCGTGTTCGAAGGCGCTTTCGGCCATGCCTTTCGACTACCCGTTTGGATTTGCGCCTGAACGGCCTGGGTAGGCCGGAGTATGAGCGGCATGCAGCGAGCTGGCCGCTGCGAGCCGACGGCCTCTGCCGCGCCCGCAACCTGCCGTTCTCGGCGCACTGCGCCCCGCAGGTCTCGGCGCACCTCTGCTGCGCGATGGAAAAGGCCGTCCACGTCGAGTACTTCCACGACCACGAGCGGATCGAGTCGATGCTCTTCGAGGGAGCGCTCCCGCTCGAGGACGGGCGGCTGCGACCCGATCCGTCCCGCCCGGGCCTCGGGATCGAGCTGCGCGCCGAAGAGGCTCGTCGATTTCGCCGGACGCAGTTGCCGGAGAGCGCAAACGGGTAAGCCGCTGGTGTGACCGTTTCGACGCTGAAGAGGACGATCGCCCGGTTCCGGCACGACAACCTCAGCGACTGGGCCGCGGCGCTCACCTACTACGGGCTGCTCGCGCTCTTCCCCGGGCTGCTCGCGCTGGTCTCGATCGTCGGCCTGGTCGGAGATCCCCAGGAAGCGACTCGGACGCTCACCGAAATAGTCGGCGCGCTCGGGCCCGACTCGGCGGCCCAGACCTTTGCCGGGCCGATCGAATCGGTCGCCTCCGACCGTGGCGCCGCTGGCGTCGCCTTCGTCCTCGGCCTGGCCGTGGCGCTGTGGTCCGCCTCAAGTTATGTCGGCGCCTTCATGCGCGCCTCCAACGTGATCTACGAGACCCGCGAGGGCCGCCCCTTCTGGAAGCTGCGTCCGTTGCAGATTGCGGTGACGCTGGCGATGGTCCTGATCGGCGTGATGCTCGTCGTCGGCCTCGTCCTCACCGGTCCCGTGGTCGACGCCGTGGCCGGGCCGCTCGGCATCGGCTCGACCGCGGTGACGCTCTGGAACGTCGCCAAGTGGCCGGCGATGGCGGCGGCCTTCGTCCTGATGGTCGGCCTCCTCTACTACGCCTCCCCGAACGCGAAGATCCGCGGCTTCAAGTGGGTGACGCCGGGCAGCCTGGTGGCGATCGTCGTCTGGGCGGCCGCCTCGACCGGCTTCGCCCTCTACGTCGCCAACTTCGGCTCCTACGACAAGACCTACGGCACGCTCGGCGGCCTGATCGTCCTTCTGGTCTGGCTGTGGATCAGCAACCTGGCGATCCTCTTCGGCCACCAGCTGAACGCCGAGCTGGAGCGTGAGGCCGAGATCGGGGAAGGCCAGCCCGGGGCGGAGCGGGAGATCCAGCTCCAGCCCCGGGCCGACCCCAGCTAGGGCGCGGCGCTCAGGCGCCCGCCCGTCAGGCGCCCGTCGCGGCGCTCGCGCGCTGGCCTTCGTGCACGCCCTCGGCGAACTCCTCGACGAGCTTCGAGTTGAACGCCGGCAGGTCGTCGGGCTTGCGGCTGGTGACCAGCCCTTCGTCGACGTGGACCTCCTCGTCGACCCACTTCGCGCCGGCGTTGCGCAGGTCGGTCTGCAAGCTGGGCCATGAGGTGAGCGTCCGCCCACCTACGACCCCGGCCTCGACCAGGGTCCACGGCCCGTGGCAGATCGCGCCGACCGGCTTGCCCGCCTCGAAGAAGGCGCGGACGAACTCGACCGCCTCCTCTTTCGTGCGCAGCTGGTCCGGGTTGGCCACGCCGCCGGGGAGCACGAGCCCGTCGTACTCGCTCGCGTCGGCGTCGCCCACCTCCCGGTCGACGCTGAAGGTGCCGGCCTTGTCGAGGTGTTCGAAGGCCTGCACCTCGCCGGCTTCGGGAGCCAAGAGGTCCGCCTCGGCGCCCGCCTCCCGCACCGCCTCCAGCGGCTCGGTCAGCTCGACCTGCTCGACTCCCTCGTTGGCGACGAGGAAGGCGATCCTCTTGCCGCTCAGTTGCTCGGACATGCGTTCCTCCTTTCGCGAGAGAGTGCTCGCGCTGTCGTTGCCTCAGTTGTTCGCCGGCGCTTCCGAGATCGAGCCGAGCATGTCGCCGCTGCGCTCGGCCGACGCCTGCCGCGCGATGTCGGCCTGGCTGATGATCCCGACCAGCTTGCGGTCCTCGATCACCGGCAGCCGGCGGATGTGGTGCTCGGCCATCAGCTGCACCGCCTGGTCGACGTCGGCGTCCGCGTCGACCCAGATCGGGGTTCCTTCGGCCAGCGCCGCGACCTCGGTCGCTTCCGGGTCCTTGCCTTCGGCGACGACCTTCACCGCGATGTCGCGGTCGGTGATCATCCCTTTCAGGCGGTCGTCGTCGCCGCAGATCGGCATCGCGCCCGCGCCCAGCTCCGCCATCCGGCGTGCCGCGTCGCGCACCGAGTCGTGCTCGCCGACGCACTTGCAGTCGTCCGTCATCGTCTCCGCTACTCGTGTCATCTCGTCTTCCTCCAAACGTTTCGCTTGCTTGCGTGCGGCTGGATGCCCTCTCGGCAACTCCCCGACGTGAGTGCTTTCAAACGCCGCCGCTCAGCGTCGCCTTCCGCCGGCGGCGACCGTGGTCGTCGATTGCTGTCCGAAGGAACCGAGCAGGGCGGCAAGCGCGACCAAGCCCAGGACGGCCAGCCCGAGGCGGCGGAAGGAGGCGTGGCTGTCACGGCCCCGCAGCTCGAGGTCGCGCGCGCGGTCGAGGGACAAGACGCCCCGTCCGACTCTCAGCTGGCGCTGGCGACCGCGCGCTGCAGCTGGGGCTTGCTCATCTTCGAGCGTCCTTCTATGCCCAGCTTCTTGGCATCGTTGTAGAGCTGTTCGCGGGTGCGCCCGCCGGGGCCCCGTCCGGAGCGCTTGCCGCCGCGGCTGCTGGCGGAGCGGCCCCGGGTGGAGCTGCGCGAGGCGCTTCTCGATTCGCCCGAGCGCGCCTTTTCCTTGTTCACGGCACGCGCCGCGATCTCCTCGGCCCTGCTTTCCGACCGACCGGCTTTCTTCTCGCTCCGCTTGATGTGCTCGTACTGGCGCGCTCGCTTGCTGCCTTTTTTCACTCCGCGCGGTGGCATGGCCAGCTCCTTTCGTCGCTCTCCCGGTCACTACCCCGCGCGGCCCGGGCTAAGCCACGGCGCCGTTTTTCGCCGAGGCGAGCGGGGTAGATCCAACTAACGAGGGGAAACGGGGCTGCTCAGGCGGAGACGATCGAGACCCGCATTCCGTCTCGTCTCGTCTCCCGGGATCGCGCTTTCACCGGAGGGAGCCGTCAGTCGGACGCGACGCCGACTTCGAGGGAAGAGGTGCGCGCGTGCCACGTGACTCCGTTGACCGCGCATCTGACGCCGGAGGCGCTGGTGCCGGTGCGGGACAGAGTGCCGGAAGCATGGACGCCCTTGAGGTGGCCGGATACTCGGCTCGTGCCCCCGCTGCTCAGTCGACCTTTCAGCGAGAATCGCCCGTGGTGGATCTCTGTCCTTCCGGCGAGGTAGAGCGTGCTGGTGTGGGTCTTCCCGTCGCTGCATCTCCCACGCCAGCGGAAAGAGACGCTTCGGATCGTGGTCCGCCGCACGGCGATCGAGATCGGCAGATTTTGGCTCGTGGTACCGGTGTAGGCGCCGGATCTGAAGGCTGGAGGTTGGGGGGCTTTGATCCGCCCCGTCTGCTGCGCCCTGGCCGTCCTTCCCCTGGCCGTCCTGATATCTGCCGAGACCTGGACCCTCAGCGACCCGGCATTGCGCAGGGCCCTCGCAGCCGCCCGGTGCAGCCGCACCTCGACGCCCTGCCTTTCGCCGGCGGGAACCGTGAAGCTGACCGCGCCGAGACGCCTAGCCTTCCCGGCTGTCCCGCGAGGCGGGACCGCGTAGACATGGCCGCTCGCCTTGCAGGAGCTCACGCCGATCGGGCAGCTCACGGTGAGGCCTGTGTCGACCGCGATCGAGCCTCTCGATTTGGTCGCCTTCGGCTTGCTCGTCACCGACGCTTTCGGGCGCCCCGCGGCCGCCCTGGGCGCCGGACACAGCGTGGGGTCGCTTGCGACGTTGCTCACCTCCTCAGCGGTGAGTGTGCCGTCGTATGCCAGGATGCATGACACGGCCCCGCTCGACTCCTCGCCCGGGAACGGCCTGGTGGCGTTGTCGCGGAAGAACCGCAGTTCCCCGGACCCGAGGTCGAACCCTTTGGCGATCCTTGCCGCTGCCACTTTGACCCCGTTTACGTAGGCGGTGGCCTGCTCGGAGCCTTCGGGGGCGGCCGCGGTCGTGAGCGCGATCTGGATATACGAATCGCCGAGCACGATGTTCTCGCTGGCGTCGTGGCCGCCATCGCCGCCGTAGAGCGCCACGTGCCCGTCGAGGTTGTACAGCCCGAAGTCCGAGGTCCCGCCGGTGAAGTCGAGGATTCGCCGATAGCCGCGTGTATCGGCAAAGCGAAAGACCACCACCTCCGAGTTGGCGGTTGGATCGACGAGGCCCGCGGCGGCCAGGGCCAGGCCATTGCCTTCCGGAAAGCGCAGCACCTGGTGACGGCCGAGCCCGTCGACCCGCTCGAACGCAAAGCGATTGCCCCGTCCGAGGTCGACGAGCTTCGGCGCTCTTTCTACTTCGGACGCAAGGTCGCCTTCGAACCGGTACTCCGCCTTCAGGACAGCCGCCCCGGCGCCGCTGACCCAGACCACCGAGATCAACGCCGCCGCCAGTGCGCCAACTATCGCTCGCGCCCGGGGCACTCGGCGAGTGTATATGGACGTATCGGAATCGACGCTTGGTCAGGCCACAGGCGCGACGAACGTGCGCCCGCCCACCCGGATCCCGACCGCCTGCGTACGCGAGAGGTCGAGGGCGGAGCTGAGCACGGCGTGGGAGTCCGCGTCCCAGCGGTAGCGGAAGGAGCCGGCGGAGAGGCGGACGCCGTGAGAATCGCGGAGGAAGACCCGGCAGAGGGTGCCGGAGCGGACGCCGCTGACGTAGACCTCGATCTGGGTGCCGTAGGAGCGGGGCTCGAGCGTGGCGTCGATCTTCATTCCGGCGGGCAGCGAGTGGAAGGCGACCTGGCGTTGCGGCGCTCCGCCGGAGCCGCCGCTGTCGCCGAGGACGAAGACGGCCAGGACGGCGGCGGTCGCCAGTGCGGCCGCGGCGCCGCTCCAGGCGAGGCCGAAGCCCCAGCGCCGGCGCTGGCGGCGCCGGTCCTGCGTGCGCTGCTCGGCGGCGATCGTCGCCGCGATCCGCTCGCCGAGCAGGGGCGGCGGCGACGGCGCCTCGGCGAATCGTCCGGGGTCGGCGAGCGGCATCAGCCGAGCGACGGACTGCAGCGACTCGAGCTCGGCGCGACAGTCCGGGCAGCCCTCGAGGTGCGCTTCGAGGGCCACCCGCTCCGCCGCCGGCAGCTGGCCCAGCGCCTGGGCTCCGAGCGACTCTCGCCACTCTCTGCAGCGCTCAGCCGTCATAGCCGATTTCCTCCAGCGCCACGCGCAGCGCCCGCAGGCCGTAGTAGACGCGGCTCTTCACGGTGCCCTCGGGGACGCCGAGGTCCTTCGCCACCTCGGCGTAGGGGCGCCCCCGGTAGTAGGTCTCGACCAGCACGCGCCGGTGCTGCTCGCCGATCCTGCGCATCGCCTCCTCCATCTGCCAGCCGAGCAGCGCCTCGTCGATCGGCTCGACCGAGGGCTCGATGCCGCGCTCGGCGACGCGCGGCCGTGCCGCGCGGGCCCGGCCGAGGTCGATGACGACGTTGCGCAGGATCGCGAACAGCCAGGTGCGCAGCGAGCCGATCTGGGGGTCGAAGCGCTCACCGGCGCGCCAGGCGCGCAAGAAGGTCTCCTGCACCGCCTCCTCGGCCAGCCCCGAGTCGCCGAGCGAGCGCACTGCGAAGCCATAGAGCTCGCCGGCGTGCGCGGCATAGGCCTCGCGCACGTCTCGTTCTTCTCTCAAGGCTCCGCTCAAGGTCTCGCTCTCGACTCGGATGGCATCCATCCCCGGGGGGTTACGAAAGGGGTACGGCGCGGCTGGGCATCGGGTTCAAGTCAAGCCGTCCAAGCTCGACACTATGACGCGACCCGATGGGCATCGACAGCGCACCCCGCACACTCATACACTCACTCCATGAGGGCGACGGAGGAATCGGCAGGGGCGGTGGCGCGGACCTACGACTACGTGATCGTCGGCGCCGGCTCGGCCGGCTGCGTGCTCGCGGCGCGGCTCAGCGAGGACCCGGAGACGAGTGTCCTCTTGCTCGAGGCCGGCCCCCCCGACACGAACCAGAACATCCACGTGCCGCTCGGCTACCTGAAGCTGGCTGGCACCGAGGTCGACTGGGGCTACGCCTCGGCGCCCGAGCCGGGCTGCGGCGGCCGCCGCATCTCGCTGCCGCGCGGCAAGGTGCTCGGCGGCTCCTCCTCGGTCAACGCGATGGTCTACATCCGCGGCAACCGCCTCGACTACGACGGCTGGGGACAGCCGGGCTGGGGCTGGGACGACCTCTTCCCCTACTTCCTCAAGTCCGAGGACAACGAGCGCGGCGCCTCCGAGTGGCACGCGGTCGGCGGGCCGCTGGCGGTCTCCGACCAGCGCTCGGGCAACGAGATCTCGCCCGCCTTCGTCGAGGGCGCCGTGGAGGCCGGGCTGGCCCGCAACGAGGACTTCAACGGCGCCGAGCAGGACGGCGTCGGCATGTACCAGCTGACCCAGCGCGGCGGCATGCGGGCAAGCGCCGCCGTCGCCTACCTGCACCCGGCGATCGAGCGGCCCAACCTGACCGTGATGCCCTACATGCACGTCAACCGCGTCCTCTTCGAGGGCACGCGCGCGGTCGGGGTCGAGGCGAGTCAGCTCGGCCAGGCACGGGAGCTGCGCGCCGAGCGCGAGACGATCCTCTGCGCCGGCGCCTACAACTCGCCGCAGCTGCTGATGCTCTCCGGCGTCGGCCCGGCCGAGCACCTGACGATGCGCGAGGTCGAGGTCCTGCTCGACCAGCCGGCGGTGGGGGAGAACCTCAGCGACCACCCGGCCACCTACGGCGTCTGGACGACGCCCGAGCCGGCCAGCCTGCTGGCGGCGCTTGAGCCCGAGGCGCTGGCCGAGTTCGAGGCCTCGCAGACCGGTCCCTTCGCCTCCAACCTCGCCGAGTCCGGCGGCTTCGCCCGCGTCGGCAGCGGCGCCGAGGCGCCCGACGTGCAGTTCCACGTCGCCCCGATCCACATCGTCGAAGAGGGGATGGGGGACCCGCAGGGACACGGCGTCTGGATCTCGCCCTGCCTGCTGACACCGGGCAGCCGCGGCTCGGTGCGGCTCGCCTCCAGCGACCCGACGGCAAAGCCCGTCATCCGCAACGCCTTCTACGCCGAGGGGTCCGACCTCGAGCGGATGGTCGACGCCGTCCGCCTCTCGCTTGAGATCTGCGCCCAGCCCTCCTTCAAGCCGTACTGCGCGGCGCCGTTCACGGTCCCCGCCGACGATTCCGAGGGGGCGCTGCGCGCCCACGTCGCGCAGACCACCTTCGAGATCTACCACCCGGTCGGCACCTGCGCGATCGGCTCGGTCCTCGACGCCGAGCTGCGGGTTGAGGGCCTCGACGCGCTGCGCGTCGTCGACGCCTCGGCGATGCCTACCGTGCCGCGCGGCAACACCAACGCGCCGACGATCGCGATCGCCGAGCGGGCCGCCGACCTGATCCGGCACGGCCGGCCGCTTGCGACCGGCGACCTCACCGCGCCGGCAGAGCGATAGATGACCAGCCGCGACGTCTACCTGGCCACGACCCGGGTGTACGTGGCCAGCGTCGTCGCCCAAGTCTGCGCGGCGGGCCTGACGATCGGCGTGCTCGGCTCGATCTTCACCTGGGGCCACTCCTCGGCGCTGTTCGACTTCGCCGACAGCCCACACGGCATCGCCAAGCCCGAGCTCGGCTACCTCTTCGGGCCGGCGCTGATCCTGCTGGCACTGCCCCTCGTCCGGCATCGCGAGCCGCACGTCGCCTACGTCGAGCGCTACCGGCTGCGGCTCGGGATCGCGCTGGCGCTCTGGCTCGCCGGTCTCGTCACTTTGGTCGTCCACCTTGCCGGCCTCAGCGACGAATACACCCTGAAGGCCGGCGCCTACGTCGCGCCCACCCTGATCGTCGTCGGCCTCGCCGCGACCCTCGCGATGTGGCCCGCCGGCCTCGCCACCGGGCTCTTCGACCGCCGCGGCGGCATCGAACCCGCCTAGTTTCCCCGCTCTGCATCAAGTTCTTCAACTATTCGCTGAAGAACTTGATGCAGAGCGGGGAAGAGGGGGAGGGTGGGGCAGATCGGGGTCAGCCCGGGTCGGCGACGGGAACCGGGACCGTGCCGCCGTCCTCGGGGACGACGAGGATCGCGCCCTCGCCGGTGACGTAGGCCTCCTCGCCGTGGTAGGTGACGTCCATGCCCAGCGCCTCCTCGTGCTCGCTGGCGCGCAGCGGCGTCACGGCGCCGATCAGCTTGAGCAGGGCGAAGGTCATGCAGAAGGCGTAGGCCGGGCCCGCGAGCGCGGCGAGCGCCTGGTCGCCGAGCTGGGCCGCGTTGCCGTAGAGGAGGCCGTCGGAGACGCCGTTCCAGCCGATCTGGGCGACGAAGCCAATGGCGAGGATGCCGGTGAAGCCGGCGACGCCGTGGGCGGCGAGCACGTCGAGCGTCTCGTCGACCCGGGTGCGCGGGCGCCAGACGATCATCGCGTAGCAGGGCAGGGCGCCGAGGAAGCCGAGCGCCATCGCCCAGCCGGGGCTGACGTAGCCGCCGGCCGGCGTGATCAGCACGCAGCCGACGATGATCGCGGTGGCGGCGCCGATCGCGGTCACCTTGCGGCCGCGGACCAGATCGAGGACGAACCAGGTGATCAGCGAGCAGGCCGGCGTCAGCAGCGTGTTGGTGAAGGCGAGGACGCTGTTGTTGCCGGTCGAGAAGCCGCTGCCGCCGTTGAAGCCGAACCAGCCGAACCAGAGCAGCCCGGCGCCGAGCAGCACGTAGACCGCGTTGTGGGGCAGCAGCGCCTGGCGGCCGTAGTCCTTGCGCGTGCCGACCACCAGCGCCGCGGCCAGCGCCGAGAAGCCGGAGCCCATCTCGACCGGGACGCCGCCGGCGAAGTCCAGCGTCCCGCCCGAGGCCAGCCAGCCGCCGCCGAAGGCCCAGTGGGCGAGCACCGCGTAGACGAGCACCGACCAGAGCGCGGCGAAGGCGAGGAAGGCGCCGAAGCGCATCCGCTCGACCACCGCGCCGGAGATGAGGGCGACGGTGATGATGCAGAAGGTCGCCTGGAAGGCCATGAAGACGAGGTGGGGGATGGTCGTCCCTTCGCGCGGCGCGAAGTCGACGCCGTGCAGGCCGGCGTAGGAAAGGCCGCCGATCAGGCCGCTGGTGCCGTCGAAGGCGAGCGAGTAGCCGACCAGCGCCCAGGTGACCATCGCGACCGCGATCGCCGCGACGCACATCATGAAGGTGTTGAGCGTGTTCTTCGAACGCACCAGGCCGGCGTAGAAGAGGCCGAGGGCCGGCGTCATCATCAGCACCAGCGCGGTCGCTGCCAGCATCCAGGCGGTGTCGCCCGTGTCGACTCCGGCGACTGCGGCCAGCGGCGACACGGCGCTCACCCGTCCACCGGCGTCACGGCGGCCTGGTCGCCCTCGCCGGTGCGGATCCGCACCGCGTGCTCGAGCGGCAGGACGAAGATCTTGCCGTCGCCGACCGCGCCGGTGCGCGCCCCTTCGCAGAGCGCGTCGACGGTCGGTTGGACGAACTCGTCGGAGACGGCGATCTCGAAGCGCACCTTCTCGGAGAGCCCCATCTGCACGGTCGTGCCGCGGTAGGTCTCGACCCGCTCGAGCTCGCCGCCATGTCCCTGCACGCGGCTCATCGAGATCCCCCGGACCTCGGCGCGGAAGAGCGCTTCGAGCACGTCGTTCGCCTTCTCCGGGCGCACGATGCCGATCACGAGTTTCACGTCTCCCTCCCCGACACTGGCTCGCGAGCCTACCGGGAGGGGGGAAAGCCGGTCAAGCCGGACCGGACCGCCTCCTACACTTGACCGATGCCCTCCGAGCCAAGCTCCGATTCGACCTTCACCCTCTACCGGCGCGGCATCGAGCTGCTTGAGGACGAGGACTTCGAGGAGGCGGCGGCGCCGCTCGAGGAGGCCGCACGCCGCGCGCCGGAGAAGACCTCGGTGCGCGAGGCGCTAGGGCGCGCCTACTTTCGCTCCGGGCGCTTCGCCCCGGCGGCGGCCGAGTTCGAGGC
>Ga0068867_100000286_pt1 | contig 33258 bp, 40 predicted proteins | sample KBSMisM32_FD_65649 | JGI IMG/M metagenome (GOLD analysis project Ga0068867, IMG submission 65649) | Miscanthus rhizosphere microbial communities from Kellogg Biological Station, Michigan, USA - KBS Miscanthus M3-2 | ecosystem: Host-associated > Plants > Roots > Rhizosphere > Soil ...
CGCGCCTTCTCCTTGAAGATCGCGCGGATCAGCTTCTCCTCGGCGGTCAGCTCGGTCTCGCCCTTCGGCGTGACCTTGCCGACCAGCAGGTCCCCCGACTGGACCTCGGCGCCGACGCGGACGATGCCGCGCTCGTCGAGGTTGCGCAGGCTCTCCTCGGAGCGGTTGGGGATGTCGCGGGTGATCTCCTCGTCGCCGAGCTTGGTCGTGCGGGCGTCGATCTCGTACTCCTCGATGTGGATCGAGCTGAGTTCGTCGTCCTTGACCAGGCGCTCGGAGAGGATGATCGCGTCCTCGAAGTTGTAGCCCTCCCAGGACATGAATGCGACCAGGCAGTTCTTGCCGAGGGCGATCTCGCCGCCGGCGGTCGAGGAACCGTCGGCCAGCACGTCGCCGGCCTTGACCTTCTGGCCGCTGTCGACGATCGGCCGCTGGTGGATGACCGTGCCCTGGTTGGAGCGCATGAACTTGTGCAGCGGGTACTCGTCGCTCTTCGAGCCGTGAGTGACGACGATCTTGTTCGAGTCGACGTGCGTGACTTCGCCGTCGTGCTCGGCGAGAACCACGTCGCCGGTGTCGACCGCGGCGCGGCGCTCCATGCCGGTGCCGATCAGCGGCGGCTCCGGCTTGAGCAGCGGTACCGCCTGGCGCTGCATGTTCGAGCCCATCAGCGCGCGGTTGGCGTCGTCGTGCTCGAGGAAGGGAATCAGCGCCGTCGCCACCGACCAGATCTGGGTCGGCGAGACGTCCATCAAGTCGACTTCCTTGGGCGAGGCCGTCGAGTACTCCTGATCGGCGGCGCGAACCAGCACCTGCGGGCCCTTCAGCTTGCCGCTGGAGGCATCGACGTCGGCGTTTGCCTGAGCGATGACCTTTTCCTCCTCCTGCGTCGCGTCGAGGTGGACGATCTTGTCGGTCACGACGCCGTCCTTGACCACGCGGTACGGCGTCGTGACGAAGCCGTGCTCGGAGACCTCCGCGTAGGAGGAGAGCGAGCCGATCAGGCCGATGTTCGGCCCCTCCGGCGTCTCGATCGGGCACATCCGGCCGTAGTGGGTCGGGTGCACGTCGCGGACCTCGATCGGCGCCCGCTCGCGAGTCAGGCCGCCCGCGCCGAGCGCCGAGAGGCGGCGGCGGTGGGTGAGGCCGGCCAGCGAGTTGGTCTGGTCCATGAACTGGGAGAGCTGCGATGAGCCGAAGAACTCCTTCATCGCGGCGACGACCGGGCGGATGTTGATGATCGTCTGCGGCGTGATCGCATCGGAGTCTTCGGTGGTCAGCCGCTCGCGGACGACGCGCTCCATCCGGTAGAGACCGATGCGGAAGGCCTCCTGGATCAGCTCGCCGACCGTGCGCAGGCGGCGGTTGCCGAAGTGCTCGTACTCGTCGAGGTGCTCGTTGACGGGCTCGCGCGGGTAGGTGATCGCCTCCGCGGCGTAGTCTTTGATCGGGTTTTCCTCGTCGATCTCCTCGGGGATGCCGAGCAGCTTCGGCAGGCTGACGAGCTCCTTGACCAGGGCGATGATGTCGTCGTGGGTGAGGACCCGCGTGTCGAGGTCGATGTCGAGGTCGAGGCGGGCGTTCAGCTTGTAGCGGCCGACCCGGGTGAGGTCGTAGCGCTTGGGGTCGAAGAAGAGCTGCTCGAGCAGGTTGCGGGCAGCGTCGACGGACGGCGGCTCGCCGGGGCGCTGCTTCTTGAACAGCTCGATCAGGGCGCCCTCTTCGGTTTTCGTCGCCTCGGCGTCGGCCTCGATCGTGTGGCGGATGTAGACCGAGTTGTCGAAGAGGTCGAGTAGCTTCTCGTCCTCGACATAGCCCATCGCGCGCAGCAGGACCGTGACCGGCAGCTTGCGCTTGCGGTCGATGCGGACGAAGACTTTGCCTTTTTTGTCGATCTCGAGCTCGAGCCAGGAGCCGCGGGCCGGCATCAGGTTGGCGATGAAGACCTGCTTCTCGGGGTCCTTGGGCGCCATCACGTAGGCGCCGGGCGAGCGGACCAGCTGGGTGACGACGACGCGCTCGGTGCCGTTGATGATGAACGTGCCGCGATCGGTCATCCAGGGGAAGTCGCCCATGAAGACGGCCTGCTCGCGGATCTCGCCCGTCTCTTTGTTCATGAAGGCGACCGTCGCCGAGAGCGGCCGCGAGTAGGTCATGTCCTTCTCGCGGCACTCGTCGATCGAGTGCGGTGGCTCCTCGAATTTGAACTCGCTGAAGACAATGGCGAGGTTCCCCGTGTAGTCCTCGATCGGGGATATGTCGTCGATCGTCTCCCGAAGCCCGCCTTTCTTCGGGTCCGTCAGCTCTTCGAACGAGCGACGCTGTATATCGATCAGGTGGGGGACTTCGAGCGGGTTCTCTAGGCGGGAAAAGCTCCTACGGGTTACGGGGGCAGCGTTCGAACGTGCCAAAGTCGGCGACTCCTCAGAAGGTCAGAGGGACGTTAAAAACAGCGCAGATATCGGGCAGGGGACACAACGGGCGCGCGACCGCGAAAAATAACACACGGCCGCAGCCGACCGCGGATTTGGCTCCCTGCCGGGGCCAATCGCGGTCGTCTCGGCTCTTTACTTGAGCTCGACGGTGGCGCCGGCCTCCTCGAGTTCGGCCTTCAGCTTGTCGGCCTCCTCGCGTTCGACGCCCTCCTTGATCGCCTTCGGCGCTTCGTCGACCAGGGCCTTGGCCTCTTTCAGCCCGAGGCCGGTGGCCGAGCGCACGACCTTGATCACAGGCACCTTCTGGCCGCCTACCTCCGCCAGCACGACGTCGACCGTCGAGCTTTCGTCGCCGCCGCCGTCGCCATCGCCTGCCGGAGCTCCGGCCGCGGCCGGAGCCGCCGCGGCGACCGCGGTCGCCGAGACGCCGAACTCCTCCTCGAGCGCCTTGATCCGCTCGGAGAGCTCGAGCACCGAGATGCTCTTCAGCTCCTCGATCCAGTCCTCGGTTGAAATCGCTTTGGTTGCCACTTACTCCTCCTCTTCCTCTTTAGAAGTCTCTTCGTCAGGCTCATCGGCCGCGGGTCCTGTCGCGGACGAGGGGCCCTCGTCCTCGCTTGAAGATGCTGCGGGCGAGGACCCCTCATCCGCGCCACCCGCGGCAGAAGCGTCCTCGGCAGATGTGTTCTCATCCGAAGCGGCGTCCTCAGCAGCAACCTCGCCCTTCGACTGACCGGGATCGGCAGCTGCCTCGCTCTCGACAGCTTTTTCGGCCTCGGCCGTCGTGGGCTCCGCCGGCGAATCCCCGGAGACGAGGCCCTTCTCAGCGATCTGGCCGAGCTGCAGCGCAAGCCCTTGGATCATCGAGCCGAGCCCGCGGACGAGGCCGGTCAATGGGCTGGCGACGACACCGGCGAACTGGCCGACGAGGACTTCGCGTGCCGGCAGCTTGGCGATCGACTTGAAGCGGTCTTCGTCGAGGAGGATCCCGTCCATGAAGCCGCCCTTGTAGGCGAGGATTTCATGCTCTTTGTTGAAGCTGGAGATCGCCTTCGCGGCCATCGCCGTGTCGCCGCGGACGAAGGTGAGCGCTGTCGGGCCTTGCAGCAGCTCGGCAAGACGCTCCTCGCCGACTTTGTCGGCGGCGATTTTCGTCAGGCGGTTCTTGACGATGCGGAAGCTGGCGTCGGCTTCGCGCAGTTTGCCGCGCAGCTCAGCCGCCTGGGGGACGCTGATCCCCCGGTAGTCGACCGCGAAGATCGCCTCGGCCGCCGCGATGTCGGCGGCGATCTCCTCGATTGCTTGTGCCTTCTCGTCTCTGTTCATCGTGCACCTGCACCGGGCTTACGGGTCGGCCGGTGGTCTCGGGCGGACGCAGCAGTCTAGGCCGTTACCGGCTCCTCTGCGGTCTGGCTCGCGGCGACTTCGTCGCGGTCGCCGACTTTCGAGGCATCGACGCGGATCCCAGGGCCCATCGTGGTCGCCACCGTGCAGGTGACGATGTAGCGCCCTTTCGCCGCGGCGGGCTTGGCGCGGACGATCTCCTCCATCACGGCGTTGAAGTTCTCGAGCAGCTTGCCCGACTCCAGGCTCACCTTGCCGATCGACATGTGCACGATCGCCTGGCGATCGGTGCGGTATTCGACCTTGCCCGCCTTCGATTCGCTGACGGCTTTCTCGATGTCGTCGGTGACGGTGCCGACCTTCGGGTTGGGCATCTTGCCCTGCGGGCCGAGCACGCGGCCGAGCTTGCCGACCGTGCCCATCATCTGCGGGGTCGAGATCGCGACGTCGAAGTCCGTCCAGCCCTCCTCCTCGACTTTCTTGGCGAGGTCGTCGCCGCCGACGAAGTCGGCGCCGGCCGCCTCTGCGTCGCGAGCCTGCTGGCCCTGGGCGAAGACCGCGACGGTCACGTCCTTTCCGAGCCCGTGCGGCAGGGCGAGCGTGCCGCGCAACTGCTCCTCGGCGTGACGGACGTTGACGCCGAGCAGCACATGGAGCTCGACGGTCTCGTCGAAGCTGGCGCTGGCGGTCTCCTTGATCAGCGCGATCGCCTCGGCGGGCGGATAGGCGCGCTCGCGCTGCACCTTGCCGAGCTGTTTGCGGTAGCGCTTGCCGTGGGCCATGAAGTCTTCCTAGGCTACGTCGACGCCCATCGAGCGGGCGGTGCCGGCGATGATCTTCGAGGCGGCGTCGAGGTCGTTGGCGTTGAGGTCGGGCATCTTGCGCTCGGCGATCTGGCGCACCTGGTCCATCGTGATCGTGCCGACCTTGTCGACGTGGGGCTCGCCCGAGCCTTTCTTGATCCCGATCGCTTCCTTGATCAGGACGGCGGCGGGCGGCGTCTTGGTGATGAAGGTGAAGGAGCGGTCCTCGTAGACCGTGATCTCGACCGGGATGATCGTCCCACCTTCGGACTGGGTCTGGGCGTTGAAGGCCTTGCAGAACTCCATGATGTTGACGCCGTGCTGACCGAGCGCCGGGCCGACCGGCGGAGCCGGGTTGGCCGAGCCGGCCGAGATCTGCAGCTTGATCTGGGTGAGGACTTTCTTCGCCATCGGATCGAAGAGAGTAGCGGTCCTGGCTAGATCTTCTTGACCTGGTCGTAGCCGACCTCGACCGGAGTCTCGCGACCGAAGATCGAGACGAGCACCTTGAGTTTGGCCGCGTCCTCGTTGATCTCGGCGATCTCACCGGAGAAATCGGAGAGCGGGCCGGAGATGACCTTGACCGACTCGCCGATCGAGAACTGCGCCTGGGTGCGCGGCCGCTCGGCCGTCTCGCGGTGCAGCAGGCGGTCGACCTCGGGTTTGGACAGCGGCACCGGCTTGTTGCGCGAGCCGACGAAACCGGTGACGCCGGGGGTGTTCTTGACCAGGCTCCAGGCGTCGTCGGTCATATCCATGTTGACCAGGACGTAGCCGGGCATCGTGCGCTTCGATTTCGGTTCTTTCTGGCCGTCCTTGCCGACCTCCATCACGTCTTCGGTCGGGACGACGACCTGCCGCACGTTGCGATTCTGGCTCATCGTTTGAACCCGGTGCTCGAGGTTGTGCTTGACCTTGTTCTCGTGCCCGGAGTAGGTGTTGATCACGTACCAGCGATACATCTGTCTTAGAAGCCCTTTGTTCGGCGATCCGCTTAGAGGATCTGTTTGACCAGGTAACTGAAGGCTGCGTCGAGCAGGCCGAGATAGGTGGCGGCGACGGCGACGAAGACGATCGTTACGGCGGTTGCCTGCACGAGCGTGTCGCGGTCCGGCCACTGCACCTTCTTCAGCTCAGCCCAGCAGGAGGCGAGGAAACCGATGACGCCCCCGCGGGTGCGTTCGGCCTGGGCCTGCTTCTGCTTGCGGTCGAGCTGCTCGCGCTCACGGCGCTTGCGCTCGTCGCGCTGGCGCTTCTCGGTCTCCTTCAGGGCCTTCGCCTCGGCGCGGCGCTGGGCACGGGAGGACCGTGGAGCGTCCGGCGTCTCGAGCTGCGCCTCCTGTGCGCCGACCGCAATCCCGGCCTCGACCGCCTCGACCTCGGCCACGTCGCCGGAGACGGGAACCTGGGTGTCGTGCTGGGCCCGGGACTCGGCGCTGCGCTGAGTCCCCGCGCGCTTCAGATCTTTTTCTTCGCGGGCGCGGCGCTCGGCCTTTCGCTGTGCGCGGCTCTTGGCCATCGCTCCTAGCGCGTCTCCTTGTGCGCGGTGTGCTTGCCGCACCAGCGGCAGTATTTGCGCAGCTCGATCCGGTCGGGCGTGTTTCGCCGCGACTTGTTGGTCTGGTAGTTGCGCCGTTTGCAGTCTTCGCAAGCCAGCGTCACTGCGATGCGGACATCTCCGCGAGCCATTCGGACCTCGATTTGCGTCGCGCGCCTGCTACGCGCCTTTACAAGACAAAACCCCGGGCCGAGGCGCGAGGCTGAAGGCAAGGATAGCGGGCTGGCGGGCAGGGCGAAGCGCCCTTACGAGGCTCGAAGCGCCAGCGTCAGACGGGCACGACATCGAGGCCGGGCACCCGTTCGAAGTGCCGCGGATTCGCCGTCGCCAGATCCATCCCGTGACCGAGCGCCGTCGCCGCGATCCAGAGATCGTGAGCGCCGATCGGCCTCCCCTTTTTCTCCAGCGCCGCCCAGATTTCGGCGTGCGCCCGCGCGATCCCCATCGTCACGGGAAGCGGATCGAGGGCGCCGAGCAGATGCTCGACGAAGGCGGCCCGGCGGGCGCGCACCGAGGCGCCGCGCGCCCGATGCATACCGTGCAGAAGCTCGCTCGCGGTAACGACGCTGATCGCCCGATCCTGCTCGCCGATCGCATCGTCCAGCGCTCGGCCGCGCCGCTCGACATCGACCAGAACCGAGGTGTCGATCAGGACGGCCATGCACCAGCCGGCGGACCCATCGCCTCGCGCCCGGCCTCGACGTCGGCGGCGAACCCGTCATCCGGAGACGGCAAGTCCTCCATCAGCGTCCGCCAGCGAGCGGCAGAGACCACGTGACCCGAGCTCACGGGACGCATCTGCACGACCGGCACCCCGTTGCGCACCACCTCGACCTCCTCCCCCGCCCCCACTCGATTGACAATGGCCGAGAACTCTCGCGCAACCTCCGTGGCGCTCAGGCGTGTCATGCGATGAAAGATATCAGATAAATCTGATCCGATATCAGCGGCTGTCGGCGCGAGCCTTCAGTTGCTCGCGTTCGCGGGCGTTGCCGGTCATCGCCGCGGCGCGGGCAAATTCGACGGTCGCCTCTTCGTCGCGACCGAGCCGCTCGAGCAGCTCGCCGCGAGCGGCCGGAAGAAGATGGTAGTTGGCGAGAGCCGGCTCATCGGCAAGGGAGTCGAGCAGCTCCAACCCCGCGGTGGGCCCGAACGCCATCCCGACCGCCACCGCGCGGTTCAGCCGCACGACTGGCGAGCCGGTGATCGTCGCGAGGCCGTCGTAGAGGGCGACGATTCGCTCCCAATCGGTCTGGTCGGACGTTCGTGCCCGGGCGTGACAGGCGGCGATTGCGGCCTGCAGCGCGTAGGGACCGAGCGGCCGGCCAAGGGCCTCGGCCCGCTCCAACTCCTTCAGGCCACGCCCGATCAGGACGAAATCCCAGCGCGAGCGGTCCTGCTCCATCAGCGGGATCGCCTCGCCGGCGGGGCCGGTCCGCGCCGGGAAGCGCGCCGCCTGCAGCTCCATCAGCGCCAACAGGCCCAGCGCCTCCGGCTCACGCGGCGACAGGCCGATGAGGATCCGTCCCAGCCGCATCGCCTCCTCGCAGAGGTCGACGCGGATCCAGTCCTCGCCGCCACTCGCCGCGTAGCCCTCGTTGAAGATCGCGTAGATCACCTCCAGCACCGAGGCGAGCCGCTGCTCGCGCTCGGCGGCCCCCGGCACCTCGATCGGAACCCGCGCCTCGGCGAGGGTGCGCTTGGCGCGGACGATCCGCTGCGCGACCGTCGACTCCTTGGCGAGGAAGGCGCGGGAGATCTCCGCTGTGCTCAGCGAGCCGACCAGGCGCAGGGTCAGCGCCACCCGCGCCTCGGTCGCCAGCACCGGGTGGCATGCGGTGAAGATCAGGCTGAGCAGGTCGTCTTCGATTTCGTCGTCGGCGACGGCGGCGAGGTCGGGCTCGGCGAGCCGCGCCCGCAGCTCGACTTCGCGGCCCAGCTCCTCCTCCTTGCGCGCCGCCATCGTATTCCGGCGCAGACGGTCGATCGCGTGGTTCTTGGCGGTCGCCATCAGCCAGGCGCCGGGGTTGTCGGGAATGCCGGATCGGGGCCACTGTTCGAGGGCCGCGACGAGCGCGTCCTGGCCCAGTTCCTCGGCGATCCCGACGTCGCCGGTCATCCGCGCCAGCGCCGCGATCAGCCGGGCCGACTCGATCCCCCAGACGGCGTCGATCGCGCGGCGGGCGTCCCGCTCTTCCATCGTCTCGCCCGCCGCGCCGTCCGGCCGCCTACTGGTTCTGCTCCGCCTGCGCGCGGATCCGCTCCTCCTGCTCGCGCAGCTCCGGGGTGAACTCCTCGCCGAAGTCGTCGGCCTCGAAGACCTGGCGGATTTCGATCTCGCCCTCTTCCTCGTGCGGGTTGGGGCAGCGCTTGATCCACTCCACCGCCTCCTCGAAGGAGCGCACCTGCATCAGCCAGTAGCCGGCGATCAGCTCCTTGGTCTCGGCGAAGGGGCCGTCGATCACGGTCCGCTCGCCCTCGCCGCCGAAGCTGACGCGGGCGCCCTTCGAGGACGGGTGCAGCCCCTCGCCGGCCAGCATCACCCCGGCCTTGACCATCTCCTCGTTGAACTTGCCCATCGCGGCGAGCAGCTCCTCGCTCGGCATCACGCCGGCCTCCGAGTCCTTGCTTGCCTTGACGATCGCCATCACTCTCATCCTGGGGTCCTTTCGTGTCGTGTCGCCGGAAGCCCGGAGCCCGATCTTCCCGCCTTTACCACTACGACGAACGAGCGACGTCGAAATCGACAAGGGCAGGAAACGCTCCTAAGAGGCCGGATGCGGAGCGCCCACGGCTCGGCAAAAAGCGGCAGCGGAGTGCGTCCGGCGGGAATCGAACCCCGCGACCCTCGGCTTGAAAGGACGAGCAGCGCCTGCATGAGGAGCGGGTTTGCGGCGGTTATGCGACCGAATGCGACTTGTCCGGTGCGGTCGTTTGGACCGAAGGTCAAGCCTTGGGACGCAGCCCGCGCGAAATGCGGTCCAGATTGGAGATCGCCTTTTCGTAGCGGCGATCGAGCTCGGGAAGCTCGCGGCGCATCTGCTCCAAGATGCGCTCGCGCTCCTCGTCGGAGAGCTTTCCTTTGGTGGCGACGGGCACCCGCCCGATGACAGCTCCCTTGCCGAACCTCTCAGACATTACGTTGCACGGTACTAGCCAAGGCCGTCGGATGGTCGAGGCTCCTCATCGGGCTGGCAAGGCGATGTTTTGTCTGCAACCATTCCCGTATGAGCGAGCCAAAGGTGGTGGCGTTGACCGAGACATCCCTCGCTTGCCCATCTCAATGGGAGGGAACCCTTGAGGACGGGCGGGTCGTCTACGCGCACTATCGCCACGGCAGGCTGAGCGTTGGCGTCGGTGAGGACATCGACCGGGCAGTTCGCAATGGGCGATCGGATCAAGCCCTCTTCGCGGACAGGGTTGGCGACGGACTCGACGGGTTCATGGGGTTCGACGAACTCAAGGCTCACCTACATGGGCTATTGGAGTTTCCTACCGACCTCGTCGTCAAGAATGAGCGGTAGCCGAGTGAGGCCTAAGAACCCCTTTCAGAATGCCCCTGAGCGAGAATGCCGCCGATGCTTGACGAGCTGCCGATCCTGCTCTTCGCCACGCCGCCGAGCTTGAGGCCTGGCTGGATGAGAGCCACGCCGAGTCCCGGGGGCTCTGGCTGAAGATCGCCAAGAAGGGGACCGAGCCGCCGAGCGTCACCTATGCCGAGGCACTGGAGCTGGCGCTCTGCTTCGGCTGGATCGACAGCCAGAAGCGCGGCCTCGACGAGCGCCACTTCCTGCAGCGGTTCACGCCGCGCCGTCCCGGCGGCCGCTGGTCGAAGATCAACCGCGAGAAGGCCGAAGCGCTGCTCGCAGCCGGCGCGATGCGACCGGCGGGGCGTGGTCGAAGGCGACCGATCCGATTCTGATGTCTACTCCTCCATGACCGTGAATCGAGGCCGAGACGCCGCCCGTCGGAGACCCTGGGGGCTACTTCCTACTCGGGAGGAACCTCCTCGCGACCTCCGTTGACCTTGTGACTCTGCGCCTCAAGACCCTCGCTTGCCAGCAATTCTTGATCGAGACGACGAACGTCCGCCATGGTCGTGCCCTTGGGCAGGCGATATCCGGCTGACAATTTCACTGGGTGCATTCGGCAGGTCAAGCGTCATCGTCGCCGATCGCCCGGACCGAGTCCAATTTGCCCCGGATCGCGGCGACGACGCGGCCTGAATGCAACCATCGAGCACATGGCAATCCAGCGGATGGAACACGTCGGCATCACGGTCAACGACCTCACAGCCGCAGTCGAGTTCTTCGTCGAGCTCGGACTCGAGCCGCGAGGCGAGGGCCAGGTCGAGGGCGCCTGGGTGGACCGCATCGTGGCGCTCGACGACGTCAGGGCGGAACTCGCGATGCTGCGGACCCCGGACGGCCAGGGCGAAATCGAGCTGGTGAAGTTCCACTCGCCGCCAACCGAGACGGGCGACCCACACGCGCCCGTGAACACTCCTGGACTTCGCCACCTCGCCTTCCTCGTCGAGGACATCCAGGCCGTCGTCACCGGCCTACAAGCCCGCGGCACTGAGCTCATCGGCGAGCTGGTGCGCTACGAGAACAGCTACTGGCTCTGCTACGTCCGCGGCCCCGAGGGGATCATCGTCGAGCTGGCCGAGAAGATCGGCTGACGGGTCCCGGTCCGTCAGCGGTCGTAAGCGCGGCCGCGCGGGAGGACGCGAAGGACAACAATCTCGTTCTCGTTGTTGAGTTGAAACCGGACCCGCCACTCGCCAGCCCGAAGACGGTATTCGCTAGCCCCGGAGAGCTTGCGGACGTTGGCGCGAGGATCGCCTTTAGCGAGACGCACGATTGTCTGGATAACACGCCTCGCGATTTGGCGATCCAGTCTCCTCAGATCACGCTGCGCCCGCGACGTGTAACGAATCTGCCGCTCGGTCACTCGACACCAAACTCGCGCTTGATCTCGTCGTGCGAGATCAGCGGAGCCCCCGCCGTCAGTTCGTCGCGGGCTTCTTGCACCGCAGCCTCCTCCTCAGCCGAAATCTCCTCGTCCTCGGGGGCCACATCCTCAAAGCGACGAATCAGCGGGTCGTCGGCGCGCGACTCGATTGCTTTCAGGGCAGCGTCAAGCTCCTCCTCGGGAAGCTGGTCAACCACCTGATGCAGCTTTTCGCGCGTCGTCATGGACTCGATGGTAGCGCCGCTGCTGGCCCCCTCAAACCGATGGCCGTACGAATCGCTTCAACGCTCTCGCCTACACGCATGCGGGTAGCGAGCGAGCTTGTCTCGACGCGGTGGCCGGCGATCACCCTATTCGGCCCCGCGAAATGAGACCGGGTATCTCCGGAACCGCCGGGAACGACTCGGACGGCTGCGGAATGGCGATTCGGAAAGAAGCCTTAAATTTGGCTCTGCACCGGGAAAAGCGCGGCGACGCCTGGGACACCGCGGAATGCGCCCGGAGAGAATCGAACTCTCGACCTTCGGCTTGAAAGGCTGAGCCGCCTCCGCAGGCTAGAGCGGCCTGCGAGAACTATGCGACTGGGATGAGACTTGACAGTTGCGGTCGTTTCGACCGAAGGTCAGCGACTCGCGGCGTTAGACGGCCGCAAGAGCCGGCGCGAGGTCGTCGGCGCTCGCCTTGACCGACTCGGGAATCGTGATGCGCAGTTCGCCGTCACGATCAAGGATCGCTTGGGCACCTAGGACGGTCAGCCCGACGATGTGTTGGGTGCCGGGCGCAAAGCGCAGGACGTGCCCCTCGGGCGTCTCCTCGCCTTCGGCCTCCTGGGGCTCACCGACGTGCAGATAGAGCACGTCGTTCTCAGCGTCGTAGTCGGCATGGTCAAAGGCGACCGGGCCAATTCTGATGTTTACTCGCTCCATGAGCGCGGATCCTTTCGGTTGCCGAACGCAGAGATAATCCGGGCCGGCTCCTGCTCATAGCTTACGACCACCAGCAGCCAGCGGCTGGGACCAGCACCACGCAGGTAGTGACGGCGGCGGCTCTCGTAGACCGGATCGGGGAGAACGCGGTCGGGTTCGGCGACAGCTCTCAGCACGTCGGCGAGATGGGTTGCCAGCTCGGGATGGTCCCGAAGAATCTTGTCGTGCCACAGCCCAGCGGGCACGACCACGCGAACGCCTGCGGGATCCTTGGCCTCCCCAGCCACACCGCCTGCCATCAGAAGTCTCCACTCAAGTCCGGCTCGGCTCATCCAGCTAGAACCCGACCCTGCGAGAGAGCCGCATGGACAAGCCCACCGCGCACCTCGCGCCATCGTTCCACGTAGTCCCGGCTGACGACGATGACATCAGCCGGCATCCGAAGGTCGCGCAGGATGCGATGGAGCCGCACCGACTCCTCGGCTTCGTTGTCGACCTCGGGCTCAACGACAAGCAAGTCGACATCGCTATGCGAATTGGCCCCACCACGCGCGTGCGAACCGAACAGAATCACCTGTGCATCGGGTGCGGCGGCAGCCAGGCGGCGTCCCGCCTCGGCGATTAGAGTCTCATCGATTGCTTGCATGATGGAAAATCGTAATCGTCGTTGTGGATCGAGCGGCGGACCAGACCTGGCAAGCAGCATCACTGGTTCGCCAGTCTCGCCGCAGACAATTCGTATCATGCATCCGTGGCCTACGAGCGGATCAAGACCGAGCACGCCGGAGCGAAGAACGGCGGCGGCGCGTGGATGACACGCGCCGAGGCGAAGCACCAGCGCCGGCAGGCGGAAGCCTATGACGAGCTGGCGTCATACCTCGACAACAAAGCGTCTACGGAGGAGCACAAGAACCGCTGGGCGACAACGAACGCACGCGAAGCACTCCGCGAGGAGCGGTGGTAGATCAAGGGAGCGGCCGACACCTCGCCCCAACACAGTCGAGCATCCGGTCAGTGAGCCGCGAGATCGGGCTTGAGAACTCGGCTGCTCCCGTCAGCGGCAACGAGAACGATTGAGAGGCCTTCGTCGGCGGCGCGCCGGATCTCATGGCCGGCTTGCGGCGTATCGGCGTCGATGAATGCGGCACGCTCGGGGTAGGGAGAGCGGCCCTCGACGGCGAGGTCGATCGCTTCGTCCATCACCATGGCGGCGGGAGAGCGATTGCTGTCGGTGCTCATGGTCAGTAGACGGTAGCGCGTACGATCGTCCCAAACTGAAGAGGGGGCTGAACAGCCCCTTGCAGCCGCAGAACCCCTCTCGTTACCGCACGTTCAGCGCACGTCGTTCGGGAACGCCCATGGCTCGGATTAGGATGCACGCGTGAACGGCCAACTCCCGGATCCGGCTAACCCGCCCGATTTCTCACACTTCTGGCCCAGTCTGCTCAGCGCGGTTGGCACGGAGCCGCGAGACCTTCCCAGCCTGCGAGGTGCCTCCGGCATCAACCACGACTTCGCGGCAGTTGGAGCCGATGAAAGAAGCGGTCGCCTGGTGGTGATCTCTGGCGAGGCAGATGCCGCTGGCGCCGCTATGGCGCAGGCGGATCTTCAGGCGGCGATGAAAGAGGTGAGCGTAATCATGGCTCGCCCAGTCATCATTGACCTCGCCTCCGTTGGAAGATCGATTGAGCAAGCATCAGGCCAACCAGGCCTAACTGCTGGCGACATCACGCGGATGAATCAGGCGCAAGAGGCGAAAGATGAGGAGCTTCAGACTCGGCTCAATGAACAGATGGCCGAGTGGTTTGCCCCACTGGCCCAGCAGATCGCCAACGCCCGTGCGGTCGGATCGATCAGCTTCCTTCAAGGCCTTGGACAGTTCATGGAGCAGCTGACCAAGATGAAATGGCAGATGCCAGCCGAAGACCCTGGAGCGGTTATCGCAGACTTCTCAAAGCTGCTCACCGGATCGACCCCTCACACGGACAGCCAGCTCGGCGTCTGCGGCATCCCCGTTTACGAGTTCAGCCCCGATGAGCTTGAGGCAATCCACAGTGGGGCTGACCACGACGCCGTTGAGGCGATCCTGCGTGACCACGACATCCTTCAGTACTTCTATCCGGCACCTGACCAAACGGCTCTAGCTCTAGTTGATCGTGGCCGGCACTCGCTGGAGAGCATCGAGGAGGTGGCCCAGGTCGCCCCAGAAATTGGCCATCCCTATGGATCGTCGGAGATCGTCAATGCCAAAGAGCTCCCTGCCCTTATCGATGAGCTCCAAGATCGAAAGCTGCTTGTTGAGGGAGAGCTGGGCTATGAACTGACGGCCGAGGGAGAGCAGCAGCGGGCCATCGTCCGATTCAAACCTCGTGAGGGGTTGATCTCCAAGCTCATAAACCGAGTATCGGTCAAGGTCAACCTAAAGAACATCATCAAGATTGGGTGAACTCAGCTACCGATGCTGCGCACCTGAAGTCTGCTATGCCACACGTCGATTATATGCGTCGCTATAGGTCTAACTCACCTATATAATTTTGGAGACAAGCAACAGGATGGAAGGGCAATGGCGTCAAGAGCTTTTGTAAGTTTTGAGATGGAGGATCGTTGGGCGCGGGATTTTCTTGCCCAACACGCCCGAGATAAGCGTATTCCTTTCGAGTTCATCGACTACTCTATTAAGGAGCCGTTTGAGAACAGGTGGAAGACCAATGCTCAACTGCGCATAGGCCAGACCCGCGGAACTATTGTCCTAATCGGCTCTACGACCCATAGAGCCGATGCAGTCCTGTGGGAGATTGCCGAGACCCAGAGGCAAGGTCATCCTGTATTTGGAATTCAAATCAACCGCGAAAAAACCTATCCGATTCCAATTGGAGTTTCGCGCGTGGTTCGATGGAACTTCGATGCGATCAAGCGCGAACTCGATAAATGGTGAGCGATTACCTCACCGACATAGCGTCGAAAATCCGGGACCACGTCGATCAAGAACTTGTTCCAGACGAGCCATCGACGTTCCGGCTCTTTCGTATCTACGCCCTCCTAGTCCTAGTTAAGGGCGCTGACACGACGATCGAGGATGTTCATGACGCCTGGGTTCTTTGGATGACCGAAATTGACGGGCGACACGAGGCCTTGCTCCCTTTCTCCGAACTAAGCGACAAACAAAGGGAGCAAGACAGACCCTATCTAAACGCGATTCACGCCGTCAGTACCACCCACTAGTGAATAATTGCAAGGCTGCCTAGCACACCCAAGACCGTGGCAATGAGATGCAAGATGCCAAAAACGAATGGCACATGCCTCTCAATCCGCGTAAAAGGCTGGTATTCACGAAGCTCTGCTTCGTCCCACTCGGCACCGAACATGCGAGCCGGCAGATGACGCTCGAAGCCGTCAACGACGGCAAACTTCGCCTCGTTTAGAACCCGGTACGAATCAATAATTCTGAGCCACGCATAGCACAATGTTAGCCCAGCGGCCCCGAGCAACAGTACACCAACCCATGCCGCCCTGTCGGAGATTCCTTGCTTAAGCAAAAAGCTCAAGACAGTCAGTACTAGCGCATTCACAGAGAGGAAAAACCGATTCTCCTCCTGGCGCCGGGACACTAGTCGCTCCTCAGTCTCTACAAACACCTTGTACTGATCAAGAAGGTGATCTGCCGAAGCCGAAGGCGGCAAGGCGTCCGGGGTGCGAACGAGGTTTGCAGGCGACGTCGGTTTGGGCTTAACGGTCGAAGTCAAGGGCCAGTGAATGCGCACAGTCGTCACCCGTCTATTCTGAGTCGTGAAAATTTGTATGCCTCTAAGGGGCTCTGTGAAGATATGCTGCTAGCAGGTCGGCTGCTAGCGAGGGGCGCCACCCGATATCGGGACTGGCCTCGTGTATACGCGTAATGCTTGGCCCAGGAGCACATGTTGGATAGCGACGGCAAGGCTTCAGGAGATCGCACTATGTTCAACCAACCCGCTGTTCGTGTCCATCGACTCAGCTACAGCGTCCGTGGGCCGGAGTGGGCGTTCGCAGTACCCCAAGGCGATCTGGAGGCGCTTGATGAAGTCATGTGCCTTTGCAGCGAATTTTGGAATGGGCTAGGGAGTCTGATCGTACCTGTTCGAGCTGATGGTCGCCTATATCGGGCACTTGATGGGCTTCTCGAAACACGAGCGGTCGATGCTGTCTTCATGCATGAGGCCCTCGGCAAAAGGGCGAGGCGCGCAGTGGCGAACCGGTTCGAGTCGACCGCTTCTCTTCATCAGAGGCTAGCTCGACACGAGATCCACCCTCTGCTCCTAGCCGCAAACAATAGTCCGGAGTCCATCAGCACCTTGTGGCGCCCAGTATTCAAAGCGGAACGTCTTCAGCGGGTCGCAAAAGCAGTTTGGGGGCATATTGACGACGAAGACTTGGCTGAGTGGCGCTCACGTTTCACAATCGCTAATGCAGAAGGGCTACCAGCGCTCAGGCATATGGTCGCGAATCAGCTCAGCGGCAGCACGCCGTTGCAGCTGGGAGGTCGCTACATGAACTCGTTTGAGCAGGCGGGTGGTTTCGATGGATGGCGACACCTATTCGTATTCGAACGGGGCTCTTTCGATGAGCTGATCTACTTCTGGAATCTGAGGTCCCGGATGTCTGCCTGGAACGGAGAACGGGCGATTGTGGCAATCACCACTGATCTCCTGAAAGCAGAGGAGCTGGCGGCAGTCAGGCAATGGGCGGAGGAACCAAACGCTGGCTCCTACTTCAAGCCAGATCTGTGCCTGGCTGGTCCCGAGCGAGCGATGGAGCCAACTAAGAAGGTACTTAAGAAACTGGGATTTAAACGGACAAACCAGCCGGGCAAATTCCAGCATTCATTTCCTGACCCACCCGCGGGCCGGGAGCAACTCGAATATACCGAGTACCCGCTCGGGGTTGGTGGCCCAATGAAGCGAGGAGTTACCTCGACTTCCCTTGTGACCATCAGCAGCAAACATGCTTACCTTTCCCTCCCTAAGCCGGCAGACCCGAAACTACCTTTCGGCTATGTTCGACTCACCATCCGTGGTCTTCCCCTTCCCTTGCCGTTGAACCGGGAGACTGCCCAGGCTCTGATACCCGATGCGCAAGCATCGCAAGATGGCTTGATCGTCGTAACGAACTCCGGGCCAGCTCAGTGGTCTTGGGAGATCCGTATTCCGGATCAGGCTGAAGCTCTCGACCAATGGGCAGCTGCGTCCGGCTATAGGGTAAATAGTTCTCAACCCGGCCGCTATGCACAAGCGCTCCTAGGTCGACTGCCGGAGCCAGCCGCACTTGATGCGCTTGCGAGCGAGGTCGCCCTCGACGTCTTTCATGTCCTCGCCCCTCCTCGTTCAACGAGGAAGATGGCACAAAAACTAGTTAGCGAGCTTGAGAACCAAGGAAAAGACACTCCTATTGACGAGGATCGACTCGTCAAGCTCCTCTTGGATCAAGGCCTACTTCTGACGGTCGAAGCAAAGACGCTTAATGAGATTGCCTCGCAGACTGGCAGGCCGCAGGCAGAACATCTCCCACCACTCGTAGCACTCGTACGCGCAGGGCTCACGCGTCGTGGCATCACGATTCGTTGTGACCGCTGCAACTTTGAGCAGCTTTGCTCGATCAACGAAGTGGACGAGAAGATCGATTGCAGATCGTGTCGAAAAAGCCTTGTGCTTCCTGTGGTCCGTGGCCAAACTGAGTATCCTATTTCGTACTTCCTCGACGGCCTCGCCGCTCGACTTGCTGAGCAGGATCTACTGCCGGTGGTTCTTACTTTGCGACGTGCGAGACTTGATAACGGTGATGGGAAGGAATTTTATGCCTGGCCTGGACTCCTATTTAACAAGGGTGGCACGGAGACGGATGCCGATCTCTTGATCTCAAACGGTGACGAGACCTCCATTTTTGAGTGCAAGACGAGCGCTGCTGGTCTCACGATCGAGCAGACCCAGAAACTGCTGACCTTGTGCGAGCACCTCGGTGCGCGTCCAGGAGTCGCAGCCATTAAAGGTGATTTTCCAGCCGAGGTACTCAATGCACTGAAGACAGCGGATGCAACCATCTATAGGCGTAGCGAGTTGATTAGAACTTCTGACCAACTTGCAGACTAATGTCGTCTCCATTGCCCTGACTCTCACCCTATGACGCTACGCACAGTTGAGAAACTTCCGCCAACTGCGTGCGTATACCGCGCCAGCATCGTCTCCACCCGGTGCCCGGCGATCTCGGCGAGGTCGGCGTCGTTGATGCCGGCGGCGCGCAGGTGCGTAACGTAGCTGTGGCGGCACTCGTGGGGGCGGATGTCTAGGCCGGAGGCTTGCTGCGCCGGTTTCCAGATGTCGCGGTAGAAGTTGCGCTCGCGCCACATGCGGCCGGTCGGGGTCACGAACAGCAGCTCGCAGTCCTCCCCGTTGAGCTGGACCTGGGCTTCGAGCATCCAGGCGAGGGTTGCTGGAACCGGGACGACCCTCCCAGGGTCATGCTCGCCGTGGTCGGTCTTGGTGCCGTCAAGGATCGAGCCCTCGTGGGCGGTGCGGCGGACCTTCAGCGTCTCGCCATCGAAGTCCTCGACGCGAAGAGGAAGCACCTCCCCCAGCCTCATCCCCGTGTCGGTGAAGACGCGGACCATCGCCTCGTATCGGCCAGCTGCCTTGGCGAAGCGGTGCATTTCCTCGAAGTTGAAGACGCGGATCGGGCGGCGCTTCTTCTTGGCCCTGGGGTCGTTGGCTCGGACCCGGACGCCCTTGAAGGCGTTGAGATCCGCCACTTCGTCGGTGATCGCGTCCTCGGCCATCGCCGAGAGCGAGCGCAGGATGCCGATGACGCCAGTGGTCGCTCGACCTTGGACCCGCAGCATGTGGTCGACCAAAGCGAGCGCGTGACGCCGGCGCAGCTCGCGCATCGGCCATTGCTTTAGTGGGATGCCCTCAACCTCGACTTCAAGGACGCGGCAGATGCGGTGCTCGTTCGTCGCATTCGTCCGTTCCGATCTTGGGTGGCGCGTGAGCCAGGTGGCGAAGTACTCGCCGAGGGTGTCGGGGCGGTCTGAGAGGCCGTATGCCTCGTCGATCGCCTGCTGGGCCTCGCGCTTCAGCGCGAAGGTGCCCTTGCCGCCGTTCCAGCGAGGCTTGGCGATGTGGCGTCTTCCGTCGCGGCCGGTGTACCTCGCGACCCAGACGATCTCGCCCGAGGGGTTGCGACGCTTGACCGGAGCCTCGCGGCGTCTCACGCCGCTTCATCCCTGCGCTGCGCGAGGAAGGCATCGACGTCGGCGGGGTCGATCCGCCTGGCAGCTCCGAGCTTGTAGGAGGGCAGCTCTCCCCTTCTGATCCAGTTGCGGATCGTTCGGTCGGAGACGGCGAGATAGGCGGCGAGACTTCGCTCGGTGAAGAAAGCCGGAGGCGCGGTTTCTCTGGGGTCCATGCACTCCCTGTCCAACGAGAGCGCCGAATGCATCGGGTGACCTCTTGAGGGCTCGGTCGTCGCCCCAAAAAGACCGAAGGTCAGCGCCTCAGCCGGGCCTCCATACGGGCGGCCGCCGCACGGCGAAGCCGTGCCAAAATCGGCCGCCGGAGGCCCGGCGGCGAGTCGCTCCAATCCTTGATGACCTTGTGGATCACCAAAGTGCGGCCCAGGCAGGGCACCGGAGGGTGCGTAATGTGTCGTGCTGTTGGGTGGTGGCGTTGAGGGGGTCGCTTGCAAGTCCCTCGTGGCCTCTGTCGGGGACCTCCTGGCTGTCTTTGGGTTAGCTGGTTGGAGCATGGTGCTCTGGCTGGTTGGCTGGATGGGATGGGTAGTTGTGGCTTGACTTGGTTTTGGTCTCATCCGCAGCGCAAGCAGCGGCTTCTCGGGGGCCGAGGCAGGGTGCGGAGCCGCCCATGCGAGTAGACAGCCCCGCCTCCTCCCTGTGGCCTGCGCCTCGGCCCCCGAGAAGCCGCTGTCGCGCTCGTCCGCCCGTCTCCCCTACGAGACGCCGCCGAGCAGCTCGTCAAAGCGCACAGCGGCCCTACTGGGCGAAATTCGCCGGCAGTCGCAGAAGACCAAGCCGTCACGGCTCAGCTCGCGCACGGCGCGCTCTACGGCGTCCTGTTCGCAGTCGCGTAGATCGCTCTCGACCCGGAGCGAAAGCTCCAAGATCGTCAGCTGAGCTGGGTGCAGCACGAGCACTTGCGTGAGGACCGAGCGCTGCATGATCTCGTCCTCTTGGGCGGTTGTGAGTACGTCCCGCCGGATATGGTCGTCATGCATGGGAGCTAGTACCTCCTGTGCCACGCCCCCGGCTGTTCCACCAGCGCGGGGGCACTTTTTGTCAGATCGCTAGAAGCGTAGCACGATCCGTCGATACCCCTCTACGGATTACTTCTTCGGCTTGAGGATCTGCGCGACTCGCGTGAAGTGCAGCCCGGTCGCCTGGGCTATATCGCGCATCGAGAGGCCCGCGGCTCGGGCTTGCTCGAAGCTCTCGCGACGCGTCTCGCGGAGTGCTTCGAGCTTGTCTTGCCCGCGCTCGAAATCAGCCTGCGCCCGGCGCACCGCCTTGCGTGCTTTGGCCTGCGCGTCGTCCGCCATTGCGCCGCACCTTATTCGGCCTCGCGAAATGAGACCAGGATGCGACCACGTGCCTCCGGAACGGCCCGGAACGCCTCGGACGGACGCGGAACAGCGATTCGAGAGGAACCGGCGCAAACGGCTCTGCACCGGGAAAAGCGCGGCGCTCCCTGGAACCCCGCGGAATGCGCCCGGAGAGAATCGAACTCTCGACCTTCGGCTTGAAAGACCGACGCTCTTTGGGGCTCGTTAAAACCCCGTTGACCACTGAGCTACGGGCGCTCACGCATCACTGCGTGCGCAAAGTATGCCGACCTCAGAGCCCGAACGTCTTGGCGATGATGTTGCGCTGGATCTCCGAGGTTCCACCGTAGATCGTGGAGACCAGGCTGCTGCGGACAAGACGCTCCATGTCGTACTCGGAGGCATAGCCGTAGCCGCCCATCATCTGCATGCCTTCGAGGGCCGCTTTTTTGGCGACTTCGGTGACGAAGAGCTTGACCATCGAGGCCTCGCGGGGCAGCATCCGGTCCGGGTCCTCGTCGGTCAGAGACGCGACCCAGCGGGTCATCAGCCGCGCCGCCTCGATCTCGGTCGCCATGTCGGCAATGCGGTGCTGCAGCGACTGGAAGGAGCCGATCGGGCGACCGAACTGCTCGCGTTCTTTGACGTAGACGATGACGTCGTCGAAGACGCGCTGGGCGATGCCGAGCATCGTCGCGGCGAGGATCAGGCGCTCGACGTTGAGACCGGCCATCAGCTGCGTCCAGGCCTGGTCGACCTGGCCGAGCACCGAGTCGGCCGGGACTTCGACATCGGTGAAGTAGAGATGGTTCGTGTCACGCCCGCCCATCGTGTCGATCGGGACCACCTCGAGCCCTTCGGCCTCGCGCGGAACCCAGATCATGCTGAGGCCGTCGTGCTTGTTGGCCGAGCGGGTCGTGCGACAGACGACGAGGATGTGCTCGGCGATGTGCGCGTTGGAGCAGAAGACCTTCTGGCCGTTGAGCACGTAGCTGCCGTTGGCAGCCTCAGCACGGGTCGAGAGGGCGCCAACGTCGGAGCCGGCCTCGGGCTCGGTCATCGCGATCGCCTCTACAGCGCCCTCGGAGATGCCGCCAAGGATCTCCTCCTTCTGCTCCTCGCTGCCGAAGCGCTTGGTGGCGCTGGCGACGATCAGGGTCGTCGCGTAGCCGCCGATCGGCGCCAGAGCCCGCGAGGTCTCCTCCATGAAGATGCAGGCGTCGAACATCGTGCCGCCTGAGCCGCCGTACTCCTCGGGGATCGTCAGGCCGGTCCAGCCGAGCTCGGCCATCTCCTTGTAGATCGTCGCGTTGTGGTGCTCGCGATAGCCGTCGGTGAGGCGCTCGCGCTGGTCCGGCGTGCCGCACTCGTGGTCGCAGTAGCGCCGGATCGCGTCGATGAAGTCCTCCTGCTCCTCCGTCAGGGCGAAGTCCACGGTGGCGCGCAGCCTAGCGGAGGATCAAGCCCAGGACGAGACTCGAACTCGTGACCCCTTCCTTACCATGGAAGTGCTCTACCAACTGAGCTACCTGGGCAGGCGCTGCAGCATCTCCAAGGCTAGCCCAGAGCGCTTTTTGGCGCGCCTCCGGGCCTAGGTGAACTTGGACGTGTCGAAGCGGCAGTAGTGGAATTCGAAGACGATGACCTGGTTGTTGGCCTGGTTGGCGTTGCGCTGGAGGCGGATCACGGTCGCTTGGGCCGCGATCTTGTTTTCGGCCTTGAGCTGCGATCCGGCCTTTTTGAAGAGCGTCACCTCGGCACCGACCAGGCTCAGCCACTTCGTCAGCTTCGCCGTGTATTCGGCCGGCTTCGGCACCGCGGCGAGTTCGGCGTGGGCCCGATTGAGGGCAGCACCCGCCTTGCCGAACTGGCGGCCGGCGAGCTTCAGCTTGCCTTCCCTGACCTCTTTCTTGACGTTCTTGAGGATGCGTTTGTTGGCTTCGGTGTTGGCCTTGCAGATCGGCTCGACGGCTTCCTTGTAGGTCGCCTTCGGATCCGCTTCTTCCGCCTGCGCGAGGGGCACCGCCAGCATCGTCAAGGACAAAACGGCCGTGCAGGTCGTGCTCAAGCTCTTCATCCCCACCGAATCTCTCCTTCTCGTCGTCTTTCCTACGCCGCGCATACTCTCAAAACACACCGGAGTCTTCAAAGGCTCGGGGGACGCCCGGCCGACGGCAAGCGGGGACCTTGGCACGGTTGCCAACCCGGAAGTCCGTGAGCGGCTAGATCGGCTTGGTCTCGGATAGCCCCGAGCTGCCGCTGGCCAGATAGTCGTTTTCCGTCCTGCGACGTCAGCGGCCCGCCATCCAGAAACCACGAATGATGGCGCCTGGCATTGGGCCGGCCTCTGGTCACCAAACTAGTCCGGGCTCGGGGGTTTCTCTGAAGGTGGAGTGTCGTTTTTCCAGCTGAGGAACATCTTGATGAAGCCAGTGATTGCGATCGCGGCGCTGATAGTAGACCCACCGACGAACAGCGGCTTTTCCGCAATAAGACCATACGCGATCAAGCCGAATGAAAAAAGAAGGAAGGCTGCCGTGCCGCTCATCAGAACGATTTCCCTCGCCTGATAAATCTTTCGCTTCGTCTCTCGCTCCACCAAGCTCTGTTTGTGGCGTTCACGCCGTTCTTTCCGCGTCTGATTGCGATCGGCCTGCTTTTCCTCGAAGAGTTTGTCTTCTCGCTCTTGAGCCTTTTTCTCGATGGCCTCGTTTCGTTTTTGAATTCTGGCGGCCAGCCTTGCCTCCGCCTTTTGACGCGCATCGATGCTCTTCGCTTGCTCCAAGGCGGAATGAATGTTGGCTTTGACTTCTTCTGCGGCGAGCTGCTCAAGGTACTGCGCGAGCTTCGAGAAATCGCCTCCCGCCTTCGCCACCGTTCGAGTGAACGTAAGCCAGCTGCGTCGATCCTCGAGCTTTAGTTCCTCGATGTTTTCGACGCCGAAACGCGCTTCGCCAAGCTGCTGGACGAGAGAGATAAACCAGGGAGGGTGGGCGCTCCCCAGCATTGACCGGGGTACAAGACCCCTTCCGGACCCGCCGCCCGCTTCAGCCGCCATCACTCCACCCTGCGTGGAGCAACCGGGCAGTACAGTGTTTTATGACTGCGACCAGCCTGTCGTGAAGCAATTTCCCGCTCCCTGCCGCACCCACTCTCTCCCTCCTTGCCCGAGATCGAGCACCCGTGCGACAAAGGCGAAACTGCTATCCCTTCATCATCAATGGGAGGTATTCCAGCTCCGTGGCAAGGCCGCGAGCTGAGGTGCCTCGCCCTCGCTCCCCGCTATCAAACGAAGGCCTGGGCAGCAACCCTGCCGCCCCAGCGGGTCGAAGCTATGTCGGCCTCGACAATCCGCTGATGGCAACTTGCCTTAAAGGCCGGCGCCCCCAGCGATCTTCGAGATCGGGGTCGATCTTTTGGATCGGATCGCCAAAGCTACGCCTCCATTTTACCAGCCGCTCAGTCTTGTTTGAGCGTAGTCAAAGGCTGTCAAGGCCGCTCGCTCACTCGCGAACCCACGAGCCCCCTTACGAGGGCCAACGGTTTTCGAGACCGCCCCGTTCAACCGCTCCGGGGACAGCGAGATCGATTCTAGGAACGGAGGGGGTGGGATTCGAACCCACGAGCCCCCTTACGAGGGCCAACGGTTTTCGAGACCGCCCCGTTCAACCGCTCCGGCACCCCTCCGGGGGCTCTAGCAAGCCGAATCCTAGCGAGGGCCGAATCCGTAGGGAACGCTCTAGGGAACGAAACCGGATCTGAAATCCGCCGATGCAGGGCCCGGCGAAGCTTGGCGTCTCCTGGCATTCACACTCGTCGGCCCGAGTTCCCATCAGCTTCCCCACAAATCCTGACGAGCTAGCAGCCCAAGTAGCCGATCTAATACGGCCGCTCGTCTGTCAAGCCCCAACACCAAGCTGAGCGGGTCTTTCTTGACCCAGGAGGCGGCAGCCCCGACCTGGTGCGCGACTCACAGTCAGGGCTGGTACGCGCGGGTTGTCACCGCAAGGCCGGGTGCGCTGCGCGAGGGGCCGAGCCCGCCGCCTCCTGGGCCGCACGAAAGTGCGCCGCTTGCCGCGTTCGGGGTCGAGCCGTGCCCAGCTGCAGTGCAGGCGCCTGCTGGGCCTTTAGGAGATCGCGTGGATCACTGGGAGCGGGCCCTCCTAGCGGCGTCGAGGCTCGCAGCCCTTGCAAGGAGGACGCCGGTAGTGCCAAGTCGCCTCGACCAAAAAGACAGCGGGCATGCCGGAGCCGGGCTTGGCGATCGATCCCGGCCTTCGTTCTCGCCCGTTGTGTTCTCGGAGGGCACAAGGCCGAGATAGCTCATCAGCCGGGCGGGGCGATCGAAGCGGCGAAGTCGCCAACCCCCGCGCAAGGCGCAATGCGTTCAGGGCGTCGACCCCGCGTAGGCACCACAAGCGGAGACGGTCTGCGCCCAGGGGCAAAGTCCTCGGCCAGGTCTCCCTCTGGCCTCAAGCGCGTCACGGCGGACGAGCAGGGCTCGATCGCGCCGATGTCGTCGAGCAAGACCGCCCGGGCGACCGACTCGGCAGCTCGAGGCGGTCAACCATTGGCGGTGCCCCTCGTTCCAGTTGCGGCGCTCGAAGCGGAAATCGTGTCGGCAGCAGGAGCTTGGCAACGCGGTGGCGGGCGCGCATTCAGGTCGCCGCGCACGTACTCCCGCGCCCTCACCAGGTCACGCATCGCCTCCTCGTCTGACATGAGAACCCGCACCGGGTGAAAGCCGCCGATCATCAGCAATCGCACCAGGCGCTCGACATCGCGGCGGTCGGTCTTGACTCGGCTGGTGGCCGGGCGCTCGATCTTGCCCGAGGCACACCACCGCATCTCCCCGCTCGGCAAGAGCCTGAGCGAACCGAGTCCGGTCGGCCCGGCCTCAATAGACCACCGTGACGGCGCCGGCCGCTAACGCAGAACCGCACCACCTGCTTGGCGGCTTCCATCCATCCTCCTTACCGCCAGTCTCCCGACTGCCATCGGTGATCGCTGCGACCCATTTCGCGGCGTGAACCTCCAGACCGCCCACGTCCTAACTGACTCACGTCGGCGCCCCCCCATGGTTGTGGTCCAGAGCGCGAAAGACAGCCCTTTATCATAGGGCTAGTTTGCGCGAAATCGCAAATGGCACAAAACCGCGCGCGCGGGTCCCGCCCCTTCTGGAATGTGCAGGCGAAAATGATCGCAGCGACGGATACCTACCCCCACGCGCTGAAACAGAGCTTGCGTTCCTTCAATCTAGCTTTATAACGAACGAGGCTGGAACAGTGGAACAGCCGGTCGCTGGTAGCGATCTCGGCATGCCTGCTTCGGGAGGGAGAACAAAGTGAAAGCGATCAAGATGATCGGGCTGGCGGCGCTGGCGGCGCTGGCGGCCATGGCAATCGTCGGGGCCACCTCGGCGAGCGCGACCCGTCTGTGCAACGCAGACGAAGCCAGCTGCACCAACCCAACCACATCGGTGCATGCAACGTCGGTGGGCAAGGCGAAGCTCCTAACGAGTCTTGGCACCACCGAATGCAACGTCTTATTCTCATCGACCGAAGTCGGCGCAGAAGCCACCGTCCAAATCCTCGAAGGCAACTTCACCTACACGAACTGCACCCTGGGTGGTAGTAGCTGCACCGCGACCGAAGAAAACGGTCCTGCCGAAATCAAAGTAGAAAAGACCGGCTACGAAACGGCGAAAGTCACCGGCGAAGGCTTAGTCCGCCTCGTCTGCAGCGGCTTCATCGACTGCAGCTTCAACGGTATCGGCCTGGAAAGTATCGGCAAAGGCTCGTTATTTTCGACCGAAGCGAACGGCGAAGCCTCGGAAGGGTCGGGAGGATTGGTCTCCAAGGAGGCCGGTGGCTTCCTCTGTCCGAAAACCGCCAATTTAAACATCAAGATGACACCGTTATCAGCAACCTACATCAGCGGCTAAGCAAGGATGAAGGGGTTCAAGATGTATCTACGAGGTATGCAGCGTGCAAGGGGGAGGCATGCCGTGGTCAGCGTGGCATGTATCGCAATCGTGGGAATCCTGACAGGCTGCGGCAGCGGACTAGGTGAAATAGAATTCTCACCGCGACCCCAGGTCTGGCTGGGGACCGGCGAACAGGGCGTAACGATTAGTGCCGGCGGGACCGACGCAGCGTTTTCAAAACTTTATACGACGAACGAAACGGTCTTTAAAAAGGTCAGCACAACGTGCACTTCCCCGTTGAAAGCGGGCAAAATGTGCTCGGTAAAAATCAGCGTGGGTTCGCCGTTCAAAAAAGGGGAAACAGCAGAACTTGTTATGGAAAACGCCGCCGGAGAAAAAGCTTACGATATATTGAAAACCGAATAATGAGACTCATAAGAGTCGTCCCGCATGGCTCGGTGCAGCTGCTAATGATGGCCGCTGCATGCGCGTTCCTGACCGGGTGCGGCTCTCAGCTCGGCGTTCCTGCAAAGTCTCAGCGCAACCAACGCCAGCTAATCGGTCTCCAGAGCGCAGCCGTAGCAGCTAATGGCGTTATCTCAAGCAAGTTCCGGTGTGCAAAGAATATCTGGCTTCCGCTCTCATGGGCCCATCTGCCGGCGAACACGGCCGAAGTGGTGCTCTATATAGGTGGGTATGGGCCCCGAACAATCACACCCAGAGGAACTACCTTGAGCCCTATTATCTCTGGCGTAGTCATCGCTGGGCTCGACCCTAAAGTTCATGAGCTCGAAGCGGGCGCCTTGCCAGCCAGCGCAACCAGCGTCACCGCGGCATCCGTCCCGGTATGCCCTCCTCGTGTTCATGGCGGACGGTTCATCATCAAGGTGTTTGCTCTGCGCTCCCAGGACAGAATCAGTCGTGGCGCACTTGAAGAACCCCAGGAGGAACCGCTTAAGCTGCTGGAAAACATCACCAAAAAAGCTTCTGGGATAGGTGGCCTTTTGGCCAGATACCCGTAGCGGAACATCCTTCCATAAACGACGCCAGGATTGAAGACACGGGAAGACATGGCGCTCACCGGAGTACCGCCTCGTCAGTATGCTTCTTGCCTGCCATCGCAGCGAGGCCGTTCGTCCGCTTAGGATCCTCGCGCCGCATTCGCTCGGTCCTGCCAGCCGCTGCTATCGACTTGGCTGCGCCGCCGCCATCGCCGGAGGCTCGTCGTCACGGGTCCGTTCCTCGAGGAACGCCTCGAACTGCTTTCGTGCCCGCTCGAGCTCGCCGGGCAACACATGGGTGTAGCGCTCGAGGGTGATCCGGGCGGCTCCGGGCTGATACTCGGGGGTCTTGTGGCCCATGATCTGCGAAGCGACCTTCGGCGAGACGTGCGCATGATCAAGCCAGGTCCCAGCAGTGTGGCGAGCATCGTGGAGACCAATCGGCTCAAGGCCAAGCTCGCGCCAGCGACGGTGGACCCGTTCCTGGACGTTGTCGAGCGAGATCAAGCCGGACTTCGAGCCCTTGCGAGGGGGGCAGACCTTCCCTTCCTTTGGCTTGCCCTGTGCTTCCCACTCCGCACGAAGGATCGCCATCAGAGGCGCGACGATCGGAACGATCCGCCACGAGCCGCCAGGCTTTCGTCCCTCCTCATCCGCGGCGACCTCCAAAGCGCCAACCTGAAAGTAAACATGAGTCCAATCGAGCACCCTGATCTCCTGGTTGCGGGCGGTCGCGTAGGCAGCCAACGCAAAGGGAACCCCATCACGAAGCGCATCGCGAGCGTCTCGGCTCTTATTCTCCGCTCGCTCTTTCGCCGTGGGCCGCTCCAGGGCCCTGAGAAGCGCAGTGAATTCGGCCGGCGTAACTACGCGATCTCGGACCTTTTCTTCCCGCGCCGGAAGACGCACCTTCTGAGCGGGATCGTGGCCCACAAGTTCCCTGTCGCGCGCGAAGCGGTACATCGCGCGGACCGAGTTAACGACAGACCGGATTCGAGAACCCGATAGTGGCGGTTCCCGCTGGGCGAGCGAGTCGATGAGGACCTGGATCTCGCCTTTGCGCACACTGCCGGCGGGTTTTCGCAACAGGGCCTCCGGCAGGTGATTGAGCGAGGATTCGAGGTTGCCGACCGCACGCTTTCGATAGCGGCGCCCGTACTTGTTCAGCACGACCCCTTTGTCGACGCCCTCGAGAAACTGCCGACGGAGGTCCCGCAACTTGATCTTCTTGGGGCGGACCGACGCCGTGTCCTTGCGCAGCGAGCCTGAGAGATCGGCGCGTGCATCGCGCGCTTCGATCGCGCCACGAAAGCGAGCCGTTCTCCTCTGGCGATGCTCGGCCCGATCCCAGACGATCCCGTAGTAGCTGGGGGCGCAGTTGCACCTCTTCCGTCCTGCACCCAACGCGCACCCGAGCTGGTGACGGGCATAGACACCCTGGTAGCGGGTCGTGGTGTCGACGAGCTTCCCCGCCATCAGCCCCTCATCCCCTCAGCTGCGGCTCGATGCCCGCCTCGTGCGCGAAGCGAGCGAGCTCGCGAGGGCTGTAGAGGCGCAGCTGACCGCAATAGACGCAGCGCAGGTGAGGCTGGATGTGGCGCTGGAAGTGACTCAGGCTCACCCCAAAGGACTCGGCGGCCTCCCGTCTGGTCAGCAGGTAGCGATGGGGCATCACAAAGCGCCCCCTGCCTTGCTGCTCTGGATTCGATCTGGACCTGGAACACGGCACCTCCTCGGGGTCGACGCGGCTGGATTTCGCGCGCGACCGATCCGCGCCCCCAGGCGCCTCGGACGAGGAGAACGCGGCGATCTACGAAGCGACCCAGGACTCAGATCGACCCCGCACTCCCAGGCGCGGAAAATCAGTGCGGGAAATCCAGCCGGACGGCGCCGATGGGCGCTGATCCCTTGCTCGCGGATCGCCGCCATCAGAGCCCCGGCGGATGGAGTTGACGAAAGCCGGCGAGATAGTCCGACGAGAACGTGCTCTGCGGAATCCAGCCCGGCCCGTGGCCTTTCGCCACGAATCCCGATGTTCCCCAGTAACGCTCATCGGGCGGCGTGACGCCGGGCATGAATTCGATGAAGGTGTGCGCGTCTTCGCCGTAGGGCTTGTCGAAGATCGTCACCCAGCGCCCGGGACCGGGCTTGCCCCAGCTCGCCAGGGCGATCGTGTCCATCGTCGGGTTGTGGAAGCCCGCGACCTGCAGCAGGTGGGAGACGGCCGATGAGCAATCGAAGGGGCCGTTCGGCGGCGTCGGGCTGAGCCCGTGCGAGCCGCCGTAGACGTAGCTGGTGTGAGGCCGGATCGCGCTGAGGCGATCGGCCTCGGCGATCATCTTGGCGACGGCTTCGTTCGGCGCTACGGCGGCTGCCGCGCAGCCCCCGAGGGCGCCGGCGACCTGGACGCTCGCGCCCGAGGAGAAGCGCCTAGCGTTGGCGAGGACCTTCGCCACGTACCACTCGGCGTGGTTGTAAGAGAAGATCGCCCCGTGCCAGTCACCTGGCGCGCCCGTGATGCGCAAGAGGTGCGCGGCGGCAAAGATCGCATCCCAGGGGTTGTAGGGGTCCTTGCGACCGTCGCCGTCGCCGTCGACGCCGAAGGATTCCCAGCTCGAGGGGAGGAACTGCATCCAGCCGATCGCCCCTGCCGAGGAGGAGCCCATGTTGATGCCGAAGCCGCTCTCGACCCAGTTGATCGCGGCCAGGATCGACGGGCCTTTCTCCCCCAGGCCGTACTTGGCAGCGGCCTGCTCGTAGATCGGCACGAGGCGCTTCGGCACCTTGGGACCGAGCCCGCCGACTTCTTCTGAGCCGCCACAGCTCGCCCCGCCGCCGACGAGCATCGCGAGCGAGATCACGATCGCGATCAGCGCGGCAAGCAGAGCGAGCGGGATCCCGAGGAGGAGCTTGGGGACGCGCGGAGTGAGAGTGCCAGCCTCCATCGCAGCTCAACTCAGCCCGGCGGTGAGATCGCGACGACGCGCCAACTCCCGGCGCGGCGCTTGAGGGTGAAGCCGACCGAGAAGGCGGGGCCGCCCTGGTCTTCGACGGTGACGCTTGCGTCGATCGCTCGCGCCGAGCGCCGCTCGAGCACGACGGCGCCAACCATCGGGCGGTGAGCTCGCAGAGAGCCCGGCACATGTTCTGCGGCTGCTCTGAGGTGTCGCCTCACCGCTTCGGTGGCCCCCGGCAGGCGTGCTGGCGGGGAAAGGTAGACGGCAGGCACATAGGCGCGGGCAAAGCGGCGAGCCAGGCGGGCTGCCGGCGCGAGCTGAGCCGGGGGGATCGGCTCAGCTCGGCGACCGGCAACCAGGGGAGGGAGCGCGCGACCGTGGTGCCCGGCGGTCGCGCAACCGAGCAGACAGGCGGCTGCTCCAAGCCCAACGAAGGCCCGAAGACATGGGATTCGGCCGACACGCGGCGATCGCCCACCGCGGCACCTTTGGGGCATGTGATGTCTGCCGAAGACCGCCATCTGCGGTCTTCATGTCAGCCCGGGTACGGGAATCCGTCGGGCGAGAAATTAGGCCGACGGATTCAGCCCCCTGACTTGACATTGGGTGTGAGGCCAATCTGTCCATTTGGCCGTTTTCCGCTGGTTAGGGGCCTAAATCGCCTCTAGCATCGAGATGAGGAGGGCAGATGTTCTACAAACCGGAAGGCAGCGGCGATCTGAGCCAAGCCGATCTGGACGCGGTGAGGCGGGGCTTCAACCGCCTGCTGGTCAAGCGCCGCTTCCACCCCGAGTTCGTCCTCCGGCACGCGGACGACCTGCTTGCGACCGCCCAGGCCGAATACGTCCGTTACTGCGGCAAAGGCGTGCAGATCGACGAACCGGTGGGCTGGATGATCCACTGCGCCTGGCGGCGATTGCAGAACGTGCTGAGCGCCGCCAACAGCCGCCCGCAGGACATCTCGAGCGAGGTGCTCGCCGAACTCGTCGACGAGTCAATGCCGACGCCGGCCCAGATCGCCGAGGACGCCGACCGCGTACGCAAGGTGCATCGGGCGCTCGCCAAGCTCGATCATCCCCAGCGCCAGATCGTGGCGCTGATCTACTTCGAGGATCTGCACCTCGCCGAGGCGGCGCGGCGTCTCGGCTGGCACGAATCCAAGGCACGGCGATGCCACGACGCGGCAATGAAGAAGCTACATCGAGCGCTAGCCGTGAAAAGCAGCGATCAGCTGGCCGCCGAGGTCGGCCTGGGGGCCTGGCTCTCCTTCGTCGGGGGCTCTGGCTTCAATTTGCCGACCGGCATCGAGGCAGCGTTCGACAAAGCCAGCGAAGGGGCAAGCGGCCTTTGGGCGCGCGCGCACGAGCTGGTGCGGCGCTTCACCGTCGGTGGGGGCAGCGACACGGCAGCCGCAGTGACCACGAGCGGTGCAGGACGGGCGGCAGGAGCCTGCGCGACGGTTGCTGTCGCCTGCGTAGTTGGAGCGAGTGGAATCGTTGGACCGGGCCTCAGCGGCATCGGGATCGCCGACGGTGGACACCAGCAAGAGACGACCTTGAGCAATCCTGCCCGCATCGCATCCGAAGCGCAGGAATCCGCCCGCCGAGAAAGCAGCGACCCGTCCGGTCGCCCTAGCGAAACCTCGACGTCTGAAACCGGTGGAGATAGGCAGCCCACCGAAACCAATCAACCGACTCCGAGCCAGCCACCGAGCGAAGCCAGCCAGGTAGAGCAACAGACCTCCGGCATTGCACGAGCAAGCGAACCAACCTCCACTGGGACGACCGATACTTCGAGCACGAGCTCTTCCGCGAGCGGGCCACGTGAAGAACAGGCTCAACAGCAATTCCAAGCGTTCAAGTAGGCATCCTGAACGGCGTCACCGACGCCTTTCGCTTTCACGGAGACAGCCTCGCTTCTGCAGCGAGTCGTCGGCCGCCAAATTCTCTGTGCAAAGCATGTCACCTACAAAACTATGACAAAACACCCTGCAAAACACGAACAAACCTTGTAATACCCTTTACAAAGTTAATTACTTAATGTAAACTAATCGATAAGCGCGGAAGGGAGGTGCCGGATAGGAGACCACCATGTCCCGATCGTCGGTGTCTGACCCGTGTGGATCCTCTCATGAGAGGGCAAAAATTGCCTCTCATACGATCTTCGTCAGGTTACTTACTCCGCCGACGCCCAGTGTGTTCGGCGGACGACGGGGAGCAGCACTTCTTGGTGGCCGCACTTTGCCTTGGGCCGGCGCCTTCCGGCACAATGGCCGGTTCGGGCGAAGGAATCGATGCCCTGCCGATCCTCGACGCGCCTGGGGGAGACATGCTCTCCAAGAGTGGCGTGGAGGACGATCTCGGCATCGCCGCGAGGCGCGGAATGGGGGCTCGGTGATCCCCAAGACCCGTTTGGCCTCGATCAAGATCTTTGGCTTCGCCGCTCTCGCGGCACTGATGGCGGCGGCGTTCATCGGCGCCACCTCGGCGAGCGCGACCGCGCTGTGCATGGCCGACGAAAATCCCTGCGCCGCGGGTAACCTGGTCACGTCGGTGCATGAAGCTTCGGTCGGCAAGGTGAAACTCTTATCAAGCGTCGGCACCACCGAATGCAACGTCTTATTCGCGACAACCAAAGTCGGGGGGGCAGCCAACTCGCAAAAACTCGAAGGCAGCTTTACCTACACGAGCTGCACCCTCGGCGGCGCCAGCTGCACGTTCACTGAAGAAAGCGGCCCTGGCGAAATCCTGGTCA
>Ga0068867_100000292_pt1 | contig 32858 bp, 32 predicted proteins | sample KBSMisM32_FD_65649 | JGI IMG/M metagenome (GOLD analysis project Ga0068867, IMG submission 65649) | Miscanthus rhizosphere microbial communities from Kellogg Biological Station, Michigan, USA - KBS Miscanthus M3-2 | ecosystem: Host-associated > Plants > Roots > Rhizosphere > Soil ...
CGCAGTCGCTGTGCGAGTACGCGGGCAAGGTGGTGCTGGTGGTGAACACCGCCAGCCAGTGCGGCTACACGCCGCAGTACGAGGGGCTGGAGACGCTCTATCGCAAGTACAAGGACCGGGGGCTGGTGGTGCTCGGCTTCCCGGCCAACGATTTCGGCGGCCAGGAGCCGGGCTCGAACAAGGAAATCTCCGCGTTCTGCGTCAACCAGTACGCGATCGACTTTCCGATGTTCGCCAAGATCGACCTGAAGAAAAGCCCGCTCTATTCAGAGCTCACCAAGGCAACCGGCAGCGCGCCGCGCTGGAACTTCCACAAGTACCTGATCGATCGCAGCGGCAAACAGGTGCAAAGCTTCGATACCAAGGTGGAGCCGAACGATCCGCGGCTGGTCTCGGCCGTTGAAAAGCTGCTGTCCCAGTAGTCGCTACTTCTGCTGGTCGAGGAACGCGTTGCCGCGCGCGACCGCGGCGTTCAGCGCGTCGAGCGAAGTCTTCTTGCCCTGCCAGGCGAAGTCGATCTCCTCGTCGATGATGTTGCGCAGGCGCGGATGCTGTCCCAGGCGCAGGCTCTTCCAGTTCGGCGTTCCCCGCGTCAGCAGCTGGCGCACCGCGACCTCGTGCCCAGGGTTGGCGCTGTAGAAGCCCTGCTTGCGCGTGAGCTCATAGGCGGCGGCGTTCAGCGGTACCAGGCCGGTTCTCTGGTGCCACTCCGCCTGGATCTCCGGACGCGCGAAGAAGGCGAGGAACTGCGCTACGCCGGGATAATCCGCCTTGGGCCGCCCCGCCATCACCCATAGCGCGGCGCCGGCGCTCAGCGTGTTGAGCGGCGCGCCGTCGAAATCGTCGTAGTACGGAAACTGCGCGATGCCGAGCGCGAATTTCGCGCGGCTGCGCAAGTCGGCGTAGTTGGCCGAGGACGCGGCGAGCAGCGCGCACTCGCCGCTCGCGAAGCGGCTCTCGGCTTCGTCGCGCCGCGTGGCCTGGGTGAAATAGCCCGATTGCTTCCAGGTGGCGAGCGTCGAGACCCAGCGCACCGCGAGGCGGCTGTTGAACACCAGCCGGTCGGTGGCGAACGCCTGGTTGTGCCACGCCGCCGTGTTCTCCAGCATCGCCGAAGCCGGCCAAGCGATCGTCAGCGCGCAGTCGCTGCCCGATTGCACCAGCGCGGAGAGCGTCGCGACCATTTCATACCAGGTCGTGGGCGGCTTGGCGGGGTCGAGCATCGCGATACGGAAAGCGTCGCGGTTCCAGTAGAGCACCGGGGTCGAGCGGCCGATCGGCAGCGCGAGCAGGCGGCCCTGCGCGTCGGTCAGTTCCTCTGCGCCGCCGATGGCGGTCTCGACCTGGAACGCTACGCCGGATTCGGCCGCCACCTGCCACAGCGGGCGCGCCAGGTCCTTCTGCTCGAGGAGGAAAGCTGCGCCGAGCTCGGACGCCTGCACCAGGTGCGGGGCGCGCGGCGTGCGGCGCGCGGTATAGGCCTCCACCACGGCTTCCTCGTAGGCCCCCTTGTAGGTCGCCACGACGCGGAACTGCTTCTGCGACTGGTTGAAGCGCACGACGAGCCGATTGAACTCCGCCGCGCGCACGCCGCTCATCGAGTGCCAGACGCGGATCTCGGCGGGGGCGGCGGCGGCCGAGGCGGCGCAGCAAATCAGCGCGAGGGTGGCGAGTGCGATACGCAACATGCGGCGCCGAGTATATAGTCGGGTGGCGATGGCTGCCATTGACGAAAGCAGCGCGGCCGAGCTGTCCGCAGCCGAATTGTCCACCGCCTACGCGAGCGGCGAGCTATCCCCGGTGCAGGTCGCGCGCGCGCTGCTCGAGCGCATCGAAGCCTGGGAGCCGCGCATCAACGCCATGTATCGCGTGCAGCGCGACGCCGCGCTCGCGCAGGCGCGCGCCGCGGAGGCGCGCTGGCGGGACGGCCAGCCGCTGTCCGCGCTCGACGGCGTGCCGATCACCATCAAGGAGAACATCTACACGCGCGGCGATCCGGCGCCGATCGGCACGCGCGCCAACGAGGACACGCCGCCGCAGGCGGCCGATGCGCCGCCCGCGGCGCGTGTGCGCGAGGCCGGCTGCGTGGTCCTCGGCAAGACCACCATGCCGGACTTCGGCATGCTGTCTTCCGGGCTTTCCAGCCTGCACGGGATCACGCGCAACCCATGGCGGCTCGATCGCAACCCTTCCGGCTCGAGCTCGGGCGCGGGCGCGGCCGCGGTCGCCGGCTACGCGCCGCTGCACCTCGGCACCGACATCGGCGGGTCGGTGCGGCTGCCGGCCACCCACTGCGGGATCTTCGGCCTCAAGCCTTCGCTTGGCCGCGTGCCGGTGCACCCGCCCTATCTCGGCCGCGTCGCCGGGCCGATGACGCGCAGCGTGGCGGACGCGGCGCTGCTGATGAGCGTCATCGCGCGGCCCGACGCGCGCGATTTCATGAGCCTGCCGTCCCAGGACTGCGGCTTCGCCGCGCTGCCGGCGCTCGAGCCCAGGGGATTGCGCATCGCGTTCCTGCCGGACATGGGCGTGGGACTCACGCTGCAGCCGGAAGTCCGCTCCGCCGCCGAAGCGGCGGCGACCGCGCTCGCCGGCGCCGGCTGCCACGTCGAATCGATCCGCTCTTTCCTCACCGAGGAAATGATCGACGGCATGTGCCGCTTCTTCGAAGCGCGCTCGTACAACGATCTGATGCAGCTCAGCGCCGGCAAGCGCGAAAAGGTGCTGCCGTTCATCGCCGAGTGGTGCAGCTGGCGCGCGGCGCACTTCTCAGGGCGCGACGTGATGCAGGCGTATGCGCAGGTGATGGCGATGCGCGAGGCTGCGGTCGCGGCCTCGCAGCCGTACGATTTCATCCTCTCGCCCACCTCGCCGATCGTTGCCTACGAGGCCGAGCTTCCGGCGCCAGGCAACGATCCGCGCGACGCGCTGCCGCACATTGCTTTCACGGTGCCCTACAACATGTCGGAGCAGCCCGCGGCGTCGGTCAACTGGAGTTATGGCGCCAGCGGCCTGCCGATCGGCGTGCAGGTCATCGGCAAGCGTTTCGACGATGCCGGCGTGCTCAGGCTGGCGGGCCTGCTGGAGACCCTGCGGCCCAAGCAGCGGCCCTGGCCGCAGCTCTAGCCGAACACCACCAGCGCCAGGGCGACCAGCCCCGGCAGCGCCTGCACCCAGAGGATCTTGCGGCTGGCGGTCACGGCGCCGAACACCCCGGCGACGATGACGCAGGCGAGGAAGAAAATCTTCACGTCGTCGCCGGCGAAGATGCCCCAGAACAGGCCGGCGGCGAGAAATCCGTTGTAAAGCCCCTGATTCATCGCCAGCGATTTGGTCGCCGCAGCGCGCTCCGGCGTCATGCCGAAGGTGCGGCGTCCGAAAGGCTTGTCCCAGAGAAACATCTCGAGCACCAGGAACCACAGGTGCAACGCCGCGACCAGGATCACCGCGATGTCCGCGGCGATCGCGAGCATCTATTTCGGCTGCACCCGTTGCGGCCGGGGCGCGTAGGGACCGGACGGGGCGGAGGCCTCGGGCTTGACGGGATCGGTCTTCGGCGCGGCTTCCGGCTTGCGCGCCGGCACTACGGCGGTTCTCGGGTAGCCGGCGGAGTCGAGCATGCCGTCGTAAGCCGCGCGCTCGTAGCCGGATACGACCTGGCCGCCGACCTTCAGGGCCGGTACCTCGGTCGCGTTCGCGAGGCGCTTCAGCTCCTCGGCGCCTTCGCGGATCTGCGTTTCGGTGAACGGAACTCCGCGCTTCGCGAGGTGCTCGCGCGCCGTGCGGCACGGATCGGCGCACTCGGGCGAAGTGTAGAGCGTGACCGGAAACTGGCTGACCGCCTGCTGCAGGATGTAGGGCAGCCCTTCCGCCGAGTCGGCCGCCGGCTTGACCTTGCGCACGCCCTTCGCCGAGGCGGGCGGGGGCGTGTCGGTGATGTGCGTGCGCCCGTTCTCGTCCACCCATCGGTACATCTGCTGCGCCGCGGCGAGGCCCGCGAGCGCTGCAATCACGACCCCGACCGAGAGGCGCGCCAGCATGACGCGGCCGATCTTACCTTATCGAGACCTTTTCAGATTCGGGTTCAGCCGGTCGATGTCGGCCTGCACCTGCTCGCGGCTGCGCTCGTAGACGATCTCGCGCCCCATGATCTTGCCGGCATAGGCCATGCCGTTGCGCGTCGGCGTGAGCGTGCATTTGACGTTGTGCACGCCCTCGCCGAGCACGACTTCGATCGACTCGGCGCGCTTGCTGAACACCACGACCTCGATCAGCTGCCCGCTGTCGGTGTTCCTGACCTTGATCTTCTCGTTGTTCATGCGCGTACCGGTCCGAGCGGGCGCAGGCGCACGTCTTTGCGCAGCCTGGTCCATTTGAATTCGGCGGGATCGGCGAGCGCCGGGCCGGGCGACTTGACCACGAGGACCTCCTTGGCGATGGGCTCGAAATCGGCGCGGAAGTGCACCGAGCTCTTGAGCGCCATGATGCGCTGGGTACGGGGCTCGACACCGACGTGGCGGAACATTTCCTGGTCGGCGGCCTGCACCTTGCGCGAGGCCAGCACCACGCGCACGCCCGGCGCGGCGCGGCTGCGCAGCAGCGCCATGTTGCCGAGCGTCATGCGGAAACCCTTGAACATCGGGCCGGTGCAGGTGAAGCGGCCGTCGGCCAGGCGCTCGACGGTGAATTCGCCGGAGAACGGCGCATCGCCCGGAATTTTCGAGATGCCTCCCAGGTTGAACACGGCGGCGCCGCCTTGGCCGATCTCGTGAGCGCGTTGCGCCGAAGGCGCGTCGATGAGCAACCCCAGGACCGCGTCCTGCGCTCTCTGCTCGATGAGGGTGCGCAGCAGACCGGTGGTATCGCCATTGCCGCCGGCGCCGGGATTGTCCTGCGTGTCGGCGAGCACCACCGGCTTGCCCGGCGCGCCGCGCTCGCGGGCGCGACGTACGGCGTCGCCTGCGGCGTGCAATTCGAGGGCGAACTCCTTTTCCGCGTCAACCACGATCCTGCGCAGCTTTTCGACGGCGCTTTTCGTCGCCTTCTCGTTCAAGCCATAGCCGAACACCGACATCCCGCATTCCTCGAAGTCGGCCATCGGGAAGCCGGGCGTGAAGGAGAGCATGCAACCGTGGATCTCCTCCAGCCTTCCCAACTCGGCGTAGATACTCTTGCACGGCTCGATGAACGAGCACTGCGACGAGATGCCGGTGAGGTAGTCGAGCGTATGGAAGTCACCGTGCAAGCGATCGCCGGTCTTCAGTATCTGCTCGAGCAGGCGCGCGGCGCGCGCCCCCGTGTCGGCCATGTCGACGTGCGGATAGGTGCGGTACGCGACCATCGCGTCCACCGTGTCGACCATGGCGCGCGTCACGTTGGCGTGCAAATCCAGGCTGGCCGCGATCGGCACGCGCCGCCCGACCACCGCGCGCACGCGGCGCAGGATCTCGCCCTCGCCGTCCTCGAATTCTTCCGACACCATGGCGCCGTGCAGGTCGAGGTATACGCCGTCGACCGGCAGCGCCTTCTCGAGGTTGGCGACCATCTCGCCGGTGATGCGGTCGAACGCTTCCCTGGTGACGTGCGCCGAGGGACTCGCCGCGGCCCAGGCGGTGCCGACCAGGCCGTGTCCCATCGCGCGCAGCGCCTGGATTGCACCAGCGGCAGGAATGTTGGCGCCTTCCACCGCGCCGAAAATGGCCTCGCCGTACTGCACTCCGGGCCAGCCGCCGCCGGCTTCGAAGGCGGCATAGGTTGCCTTCGAGGGGGCGAAGGTATTGGTCTCGTGCTGGAAGCCGCCGACGGCGATTCGACTCATGGTAGGCTGGAATTGTCTCTCAGGAGGAGGCGCAAATGAACGCAAGAATCTTCGCCGCAGCCGTCCTTGTTTCGCTGGTCGCCACCGCAGGTGCTCAAGACAAGGTGCTGCGCGTGGTCCCGCATTCGAACCTCAGCATCCTCGACCCGATCTGGACCACGCAGTTCATGGCGCGCAATCACGGCTACATGATCTACGACACGCTGTTCGGCACCGACGAGAAGAACCAGGTCAAGCCGCAGATGGTGGACAGCTGGACGGTGAGCCCGGACAAGCGCCTGTGGAGCTTCACGCTGCGCCCGGGCCTCGAGTTCCACGACGGCAAGCCGGTGACCGGCGAGGACGTGACCGCGTCGATCGAGCGCTGGGGCAAGCGCGACGCGATGGGACAGAAGCTGATGACCTTCGTCGAGCGCATGGACTCGCCCGCGCCCAACACCTTCCGCATCTTCCTGCGCGAGCCCTGCGGCATCATGCTCGAGGCGCTCGGCAAGCCCTCCTCCAACGTGCCGTTCATCATGCCGAAGCGCATCGCGGAAACGCCGGCCGACAAGCAGATCGAAGAGCACATCGGCTCCGGCCCGTATGTCTTCAAGCGCGATGAATTCAAGCCCGGGGATAAAGCGGTTTATCTAAAAAATAATAAATACCAGCCACGCAAAGAGACCCCCTCTGGCACCACCGGCGGCAAGCACGTCTACGTCGACCGCGTGGAGTGGAACCTCGCGCTGCGCGACGCGCAGGCGCAGGTCAACGCGCTCGCCAATGGCGAGGTCGACATCCTCGAGCGTCCGGCGTTCGAGAGCTACGAGCAGCTGAAGAAAGCGAACGGCGTGGTGCTGGTCAACAAAGACCCGCTCGGCTTCCAGTACATGGGCCGCTTCAACCACCTGCATCCGCCGTTCAACAATCCGAAGGTGCGCCAGGCGGCGCTCGCGGCCATGCAGCAGGAGCCGTTCCTGCGCGCGCAGGTGGGAGTGAAGGAGTTCTACAAGTCCTGCGCGTCGATGTACACCTGCGGCACGCCCTACGGGACCAGCAAGGGCAGCGACGTCCAGTCGAAGTCCAGCATGAAGAAGGCGCAGGAACTGCTCAAGGCCTCGGGTTACGACGGCACGCCCGTGGTGATCCTCAAGCCCACCGACCTCGCGGCGATCCAGAAGCTCCCCGACGTAGCCGCGCAATTGCTGCGCCAGGCGGGCTTCAAGGTCGACCTGCAGGCGATGGACTGGAACACGGTGGTGAGCCGGCGCGCGAAGAAGGAAGCGCCGGCGCAGGGCGGCTGGAACATCTTCCTCACCGCCTGGCTCGCGCCGGACGTCTGGAGCCCGCTCACCAACGCGGCGCTCGGCGCCGCAGGCGAGAAGTCCTGGTTCGGCTGGCCGAGCGACGAGCAGATCGAAAAGCTGCGCGACCAGTTCGCGCGCGAGAGCGACGAGGCCAAGCGCAAAGCGCTCGCCGAGCAGATCCAGGTGCGCGCATTCGAGATCGGCACCCACGCGCCGCTCGGCGAGTACGTCAATCCCTACGCGGTGCGCAAGAACATCAGCGGCCTCGTGGTCGGCAGCGGCGACACCTACTGGAACGTTAAAAAGAACTGATTAACTTCGTCATCCGCCGGCTGCTGGCGACGATCCCGGTTCTGCTGATCGTCGCGGTGCTGGTGTTCCTGCTGCTGCGCCTGACGCCGGGCGACCCGGCGGCGATCCTCGCCGGCGACGCGGCGAGCAGCGAGCAGATCGCCGCGATCCGCGCGAGCCTCGGCCTCGACCGCTCGCTGCCGGTGCAGTTCGGCATCTGGCTCGGCAGCCTGGCGCGGGGCGAGCTCGGCCAGTCCTATTTCTACAAGATGCAGGTGACGCAGCTCATCGGCCAGCGCCTCGAGCCGACGTTTGCGCTCGCCACCCTGACGATTTTCTTTGCAATCGTTGTTTCCATCCCCCTGGGGGTGGTCGCCGCATGGCGCTTCGGCGGCTGGTTCGACCGCGCGCTGATGGGATTTTCGGTGATGGGATTCTCGGTGCCGGTGTTCGTGCTCGCCTACCTGCTGATCTGGCTGGTGTCGCTGCAGCTCGGCTGGTTTCCGGTCCAGGGCTACCGGCGGCTGGCGGACGGATTCTTCCCGTTCCTGCATCACCTGATCCTGCCGGCGCTGACGCTTTCGGTGATCTACATCGCCCTCATCGCCAGGGTCACGCGCGCCTCCGTGCTCGAAGCGCTCGGCGAGGACTACATCCGCACGGCGCGCGCCAAGGGTCTGCCCGAGATTCGCGTCCTGGTGCGCCACGCGCTCGCCAACGCCGCGGTGCCGATCGCGACCGTGATCGGCATCGGCATCGCCATCCTCATCGGCGGCGTGGTGGTCACCGAGTCGGTGTATGCCATCCCCGGCCTCGGGCGGCTCACGGTCGACGCCGTGCTGGCGCGCGACTTCCCCACCATCCAGGGCGTGATCCTGTTTTTCTCCTTCATATATGTAGTGGTCAACCTGGTCATCGACCTGTCCTACGTGCTCCTCGACCCGAGGATCCGGTACTGATGCTGCAGAACTGGTCGGTGCGCATCGGTGGTAGCGCGCTCCTGCTGCTGCTCGTGCTCGCGCTCGGCGCGCCCTGGCTGGGCACGGTAGACCCGACGCTGTTCGACGCGGCGAGCCGCGACCTTCGTCCCGGCGCCGCGGGCGAGATCACCACGCTCGAAGGCGACAGCGTGAAGCACGTCTTTCTCATGGGCTCGGATTCCTTCGGCCGCGATATCTACAGCCGCGTGCTCTATGGCACGCGCGTGTCGCTGGTCGTGGGCCTCGCCTCGGCGCTGGTCGCGCTCGTTTTCGGCGTGGTCTGCGGGCTGGGTGCCGGCTACCTGCGCTGGCTCGACGGCCCGGTGATGCGCGTGATGGACGGCGTGATGGCGATCCCGGCGATCCTCATCGCCATCGCCGTGGTCGCGCTGTGGCGCGCGAGCCTGCCGACGGTGATCGTGGCGATCGCGATCCCGGAAATACCGCGCGTCACCCGCCTGGTGCGCTCGCTCGTGCTGTCGATTCGGGAGGAGCCGTACGTGGAGGCCGCGGTCGCGCTCGGCACGCCGACCGGCAAGATCATGTTCGGCCACATCCTGCCGAACACCATCGCGCCGCTCCTGGTGCAAGGCACTTACATCTGCGCGTTCGCCATCCTGCTCGAATCCATTCTTTCCTTCCTCGGGGTGGGCCTGCCGCCCGACATCCCGACCTGGGGAAACATCATGGCCGAGGGCCGCGTGCAGTTCGTGGCCTACCCGCACAACGTTTTCTTTCCCGGCGTGTTCCTCGCCGTCACCGTGCTCGCGGTGAACATCCTCGGCGACGGGCTGCGCGACACGCTCGACCCGAAGATGGCCAAGCGCGTATGAGCACCCTCGAAGTTCAGAATCTCACCGTCTCGCTGCCCATGGGAGGTGACCGTCCGGAGGCAGTAAGCGGGGTTTCGTTTGAAGTTCAAAAGCAGGAGATTCTGTGCTTGGTGGGCGAGTCGGGCTCGGGCAAGAGCGTGATCGCGCAGGCGATCATGGGAATCCTGCCGAAGACGCTGAGCGTGACCGGCGGCAAGGTGCTGCTGGAAAGCGAGAACCTGACCGCGGCGGCGCCCTCGCGGCTGCGCGAGCTGCGCGGCGCGCGCATGGCGATGATCTTCCAGGAGCCGATGACGGCGCTGAACCCGGTGATGCGCTGCGGCGCGCAGATCGAGGAGGTGCTGGAGTGCCACCGCACGCAGGGCAGCGGCGACCGGCGCCGCCGGATCCTCGACCTGCTGCGCGAGGTCGCGCTGCCCGACCCGGAGCGCATCGCCGCGTCGTATCCGCACCAGCTCTCGGGCGGCCAGCGCCAGCGCATCATGATCGCGATGGCGCTCGCGCTCGAGCCGGCGCTGCTCATCGCCGATGAGCCCACCACGGCACTCGATGTCACCACGCAGGCCCAGATACTGAATTTGATTTTGGAATTACAAAAAAAGCATGGAATGGGCGTGCTGTTCATTACCCATGATTTCGGCGTGGTGGCCGAAATCGCCCACCGCGTCGCGGTGCTGCGCGAAGGCCGGCTGGTGGAGCTCGGCGCCAAGCTCGAGGTGCTGCAGCGGCCGCGCCATGACTACACGCGCATGCTGATCCGCTCGGTGCCGACACTCGAGCCGCACGCGCGGCCGGCGGACGCGGCGGCGCCGCTGGTGCTGCAAACCCGCGGCCTGTCGAAAACCTACGCCGGCGGCGGCTGGCTGATCCGCGGTCCCGGGGTGCCGGCGGCGACCGACGTCAACCTCGAGCTGCGCAAGGGTCAAACGCTCGGCATCGTCGGCGAATCCGGCTCGGGCAAGTCCACGGTGGCGCGCTGCATCGTGCGCCTGCTCAAGCCGAGTGCCGGCGAGATCCGGCTTGGCGACACCGACCTTGCGCACATGTCGGCGCGCGCGCTGCGGCCGTTGCGGCGCCGGGTGCAGATCGTGTTCCAGGACCCTTATCGGTCGCTCAATCCGCGGCGCAGCGTGGGCGAGGCGCTCGTCGAGGGCCCGCTCAACTACGGCGTGCCGCGCGCTGAAGCGCTGCAGCGCGCGCGCCGGCTGCTCGCGCTGGTTCGACTGGATGGCGACGTGCTCGACCGCTATCCGCACCAGTTTTCCGGCGGCCAGCGCCAGCGCATCTGCATTGCGCGCGCGCTCGCCGTCGAGCCCGATCTGCTGGTGGCCGACGAGGCAGTGTCGGCCCTCGATGTCTCGGTACAGGCGCAGGTGCTGGCGCTGCTCGCGGAAATCCGCACGCGCCTCAGCCTCGCCGTGCTGTTCATCACCCACGACCTGCGCGTCGCGGCGCAGGTCTGCGACCAGGTGGCGGTGATGCAGCGGGGACGCATCGTCGAGTACGGCCCCGCGCGCGAGGTGTTCCTCACGCCGCGCCACGAATACACGCGGGCCCTGTTCGCCGCCGCGCCGGGGCGGAGCTTCGCGTTTGGCGGCTAAACTAGCGCCATGGACAAGCTCGATGGTGCCGCCATCGTTCTGCCGGGCGTGGAAGTGCGCATGGTGGAGCGCTGCACCTCCACCAATGATTTGCTTCTGAAAGAAAACAGCACGGTACTGCTGGCCGCGGAGGAGCAGACCGCCGGCCGCGGCCGGCGTGGCCGGCGCTGGCACAGCACGCCGGGGGCGGGCCTCACCTTCTCGCTCGGACGGCGCATCCGCCGTCCGGCGCGCGAGCTCGCCGCGCTCTCGCTCGTCGCCGGCGTTGCGGCCGCGCGCGCGCTGCGCGCGCTCGGCGTGCAGCGCGCGGCACTCAAGTGGCCCAACGACCTGCTGGTCGACAGCGCGAAGCTCGGCGGCATCCTGGTCGAGGCGCGCACGCCGGGCGGCACTCGCGAGGGTAGCTATGCCGTGATCGGCCTGGGGATCAATTGCCGCCGCACGCCGGGCCTCGCCGCCAGGCTGGGCCGCGACGTGGCTTTCGTGAACGACTTTGTCGTCGTTTCCCGGAATGAAATTCTGCAACGCACCGCTGCCGCGCTGCTCGCTGCGCTCGATGCGTTCGAGGCCGGCGGCCTCGACGCGTTGCGCGCCGAGTGGGAAGCGTTGGACGCGCATGCCGGACAGCGGCTGCGCGTGCGGCTCGCCGACGGCCGCGTGGTGAGCGGGGTTGCCGGCGGCCTGGCAGAGGACGGCGCCCTGCGCCTGGTCACGCGCAACGGCGTGCGTGCGGTGCGAAGCGGGCGCGTCGTTTCGGCGAGGGCGCAATGATTCTCGCCATCGACGCCGGAAATTCCCGCGTCAAATGGGGCTGGCACGACGGCAATGACTGGTCGAGCATCGCGACCGTGTCGCTGATCGAGTTCGCCGCATCGAGCGACCACGTCAACCCGTTCTCCATCACGCACGAGGACCCGGAGCGCATCATCATCTCCAACGTCGCCGGCGATGGCGCGCACCAGCTGCTGGTGAACTGGACCAGCATCTTCGACGTCGAGCCGCTATGGCTGCGCGCCCAGCCCGAGCAGTGCGGGGTGCGCAATCTCTACGAACGGCCCGAGCAGCTCGGTCCCGACCGCTGGGCGGCGCTGATCGCGGCGCGTGCGCTGCATCCTTCGGGGCCGGCGCTGGTGGTCAACGCCGGCACCGCGACCACGGTCGACATGCTCTCGGGCGACGGCCGCTTCCTCGGCGGCGCGATCCTTCCGGGGGTCGAGCTGATGCGTTTCGTGCTGCACGAGCACACCGGCCGCCTGCCGCTCGACGAAGGCAGCTACCGCGACCAGCCGCGCAAGACCGCCGACGCGATCGAGACCGGCTGCCGCCATGCGCAGGCCGGAGCGCTCGAGCGCATGTACCGGGTGCTGCGCGACACCGAGCTCAATCCGCTGTGCATCGTCGCCGGCGGCGCCGGCCGCAGCCTGGTCGACCAGCTTTCCATGCCGCGGCGCTACGTCGAGAACCTGGTGCTCGACGGGCTGGCGCGCATCGCCATCAGCGAGCGCGCGCTCGCGAAGTGAGCCCGGCATGAGCGCAGCAGCATGAGAGCCGCGTTCCTCGTGCTGCTGCTCGCGAACCTCGCTCTGTACGCATGGCTGCGCTACGGCACGGCGGAGATCGTCGAGCCTGCACCGGTTTCGCGCCAGATCGCGCCCGACAAACTGAAAGTGGTCGGACCGTCCAGCTTGCCGCCGGTCAGCGCGGTCACGAAACCGCCCCCGGCACCCGTGCCAGCTCCCGCCGCTGCGACTGCGTCGGCTGCGTGCCTCGAATGGGGCAGCTTCACGTTAGCCGACGCCTCCCGCGCCGAGCAAGTGCTCGAGCCGCTCGCACTCGGCCCGCGGCTAGCGCAACGCCGCACGGAGGAGCACGCCGGCTGGTGGGTGTTCATACCGTCGCAAGGCAACCGCCAGACCGCGCTGCGCAAGGCGGCAGAGTTGAAGCAGCTCGGCGTCGAGGAGTACTTCATCGTGCAGGAGGAAGGCGCGCTGCGCTGGGCGCTGTCGCTCGGTGTATTCCGCACCGAGGAGGCTGCTCAGGCCCGCCTCGCCGCGCTGCGCAACCAGGGCGTGCGGACCGCGCGCGTCGGAGCGCGCGACACCACGGTACCGAAGATCTGGCTGCAGGTGAAAAGCGCGGATGCCCCGCTGCAGGCGCGCCTGAAGGAGCTTGCCCGTCAGGTGGAGGGCAGCGAACTGAGGGACTGCCCCTAGCCGATCGGCAGCGTGCCGCCGGGGACGTGCTGCGCGACCATGGCGAGCAGCCGGTCCGCGCGCACCGGCTTGGTGATGTAGCCCACCGCGCCGAGCTCGCGCCCGCGCTGGTCGCCGTCGTCGTAGGAGGTGAGGAAGATCACCGGAATGCGCGGCAGCGTGCTGTCGGCCTTCAACGCCTCGATGAATTCGAAGCCGTCCATGTGCGGCATGTTGATGTCCGAGATGATCAGGTCGGGCGGGCTGCGCAGCACCAGATAGCCCGCGGCGATCGCGTCCTCGGCCACGTTCACCTCGTAGCCCGCGGCGCTCAGGTGCAGGCGCAGCAGGTCGCGGATGCTTTCGTCGTCGTCCACGATCAGGATGGAGGCGGCCATTCGGACCTTGTTGGTGCTGGTGGCCCGACTCGAACGGGCGACCTACTGATTACGAATCAGTTGCTCTACCAGCTGAGCTACACCAGCGGCTGCGCGAAGGAGGCAAATTATACGGTACGGAGGTACGTGAAGTAGTTCCGGCTCGAGGGCGCGCGCAGCGCCGGTCGTCGCCCTCGGCTTGCCGCCCATCGCTGGGCTTTGCCACCCCGCCCCCCGGGATGCACCATGCCCCTCGCTACTGCTAAAAAGGACAAGCCGCAATGCGGCCAAGGGAGCGGGGATTCAACCTGATCGAGGTCATGATCACCTTACTGGTGGTCTCGGTCGTCGTTACGCTGGGCGCCCCGTCGATGGCGGATTTCATCAACGAGATGCGCCTGAGCGCAGCGACCAATGACCTGCTCAGCTTCTTCAACTACGCGCGCAGCGAATCTGCCCGGCGCGGCTCACGCGTGACGATCTGCCTCAGCACCGACCTGAGCACCTGCGACACCACCGGCGTCGACTGGGCGCAGGGCGCGGTCGCGTTCGTGGACAGCAACAGCAACGGCCAGATCAACACCGGTGAACCCATTGTGCGGGTGCTGAACCCGACCAGCGGCGTCACGATCTTTGCGAACACCGCCTTCGCGACGGACTATTACTTCGCCTACCGGCCTTCCGGCGCCGCCAGCTCGCTGGGCTCGCTGAGGATTTGCCGGAGCGGGCGCAATGCGCGCGATGTGTCCGTCAACGCGGTCGGCCGGCCGATGTCACAAGTCACGACGACGGTGTGCCCGTGATCGCTCGCGCCCACATTCGCCGCCGCCCGCAGGCCGGCTTCACCATGCTCGAGGTGCTGGTCGCGATCCTGGTGATCGCCGTCGGGCTGCTCGGCATGGCCGGGCTGCAAATGCAGTCGCTGAGGCAGGGCCACAGCGCCTACTACCGATCCGTCGCGACGCAGCTCGCCTACGACATGGGAGACCGCATGCGCGGCAACCTCAACGGCGTGCTAGCCAACTCGTACAACCGCACCGGCCTCGGCACCGACTACGCGACCGCCATCGCGGCCTGCACCACCACGGCCGGCTGCGTCGCTGCGGACCTCGCGAAGAACGACGCCTACGAGTGGCAGCAGATGGTCCAGACGCTGCTGCCGGGGGGCGAAGCCATCATCTGCATCGACAGCACGCCGAACGACGGCACTTCCGGAGCCGTCCACGGCTGCGACGGCGCGACGCCGCCAAACCCGAACGAGCGGCCGCTGCATGCAATCAAGATCTGGTGGACCGACGATCGCAGCGATGCCGCCGGCCCTAACAAGAAACGCTTCACCTATTCGTTCCGTCTATGACCCGGCGCGCAACCATGGCGAGAGGCTTCACGCTGGTCGAGATGATGGTCGCGCTCGCGCTGGGCATGCTGCTGGCCATCGTCGTGGCGCAGCTGTTCGCCAATACGCGCGATTCCAACCGCGCCACCGAGGATGCCTCGCGCATCCAGGAGAGCATGCGCTACGCGGCCACCATCATCGGCCGCACGGTGCGCATCGCCGGCTACAAGAGCAACCCGACGAGCGTTGCCGCGATCTTCCCGGCCGGCGCCCGCGCACTGGACGGAACCAACGGCGCCGCCACCGCCAGCGATACCCTGATCGTGCGCTTCCAGGGCGGGGGGCCGACCAGCGCGACGGCCGACAACACCATCCTCAACTGCCTCGGCGTCGGCGTGGCGCCCGATTTCACCGGCACCAACACGTCCTACAACCGGTTCAGCATCGCGACCGGCGCCGACGGCCGCAACGCGCTGTTCTGCAACACCGACGCCGCGAACCCGACGCTCGCCGGAACCGAGCTGGTTCCCGGAGTCGAGGCGATGCAGGTGATCTTCGGCGAGGACACCAACGCAGACGGCACCGCCGACCGCTTCGTGCCGGTGGGCTCGGTCACCGAGCTCGACAACGTCGTCGCGGTGCGGGTCTATCTGCTTCTTTCCGGCGGCGACGGCGTAAAGCTCGATGCGACCACCGCCAATTACACCGTCGGCGGCGTCGCTTACAGCTTCACCGACAAGCGGATACGCCGCATCGTGACGCAGACCATCGTGCTCCGCAACCGCGCCCCATGAAGACTCTTCCCGCCCCGCAACGACGCCAACAGGGCGCGATCCTGATCATCGCGCTGCTGTTCCTCGTGCTGCTCACCATCATCGGCGTCTCCAGCATCTCCGGCGTAGCGCTCGAGGAAAAGATGGCCAGCAACCTGCGCGAGCAGAACGTCGCCTTCCAGGCTGCCGAATCCGCGCTGCGCGATGCGGAGATCGACCTGGAGAGCGGCATCGGCGGCACCGGCAACCGCGACCCGATGACCATCGCGGCCAATTTCGCCAACGACTGCACCGCTGTCTTCACCAACGGCGTATGCAGGCAGCCCGCCGCGCCGGCCGGCGGCTGGCAGACCGAGATCGTAACGGTCTCGGCCTGGGACTGGACCAGCGCCACCAAGACGGTTGGCTACGGCACGTATACCGGCGCGGCAGCGCTCACCGGCGTGTTCCGCCAGCCGCGCTACGTGATCGAGTACCTGCAGGAAAAGGACGACACCTCGACCGCTCCGACTACGCGCTACTTCCGCATCTCGGCGCGCGGCTGGGGCGCCGACCAGAACAGCACCGTCACGCTCCAGACCGTGTACCGCCAGCCGATGAATTGAGGAACGAACCATGAAACGCACCCGTCTTCTGTTCGCATCCATCGCGCTTGCCGGCGCGGCGACGCTGCCGTACGCGCCGCCGGCGGGAGCGCTCAACCTCGGCACCCAGCCGCTGTACCTCGGCGGCTCGATCCCGCCGGTCGTCATGCTGGTGACGCCGAAGGATCACCAGCTATTCAAGAAGGCGTACGACGACTTCTCCGACCTCGACCAGTTCCTGACCGGCGGCGATGCGGCGCTCGAGATCACGTACAAGCACTCGGTCGACTACTACGGCTACTTCGACTCGTTCAAGTGCTACGAGTACGTGAATGCGGGTACCGCGAATGCGCGCTTCTCGCCATTCGGCAGCACGACGGACAAGTACTGCACCGGCGGCAACGCCGGCAAGTGGGCGGGCAACTTCCTCAACTGGGCGACGATGGCGCGCATCGACGTCATGCGCAAGCTGCTGTACGGCGGCTTCCGCGTGGTCGACGCCGCGTCCGGCACTCCCCTGACGGTCCTGGCGCGCGCCACCATCCCGGTCGAGGGCCACTCCTGGGCGAAGCACTACGGCGGGTCCGACATCGCCAGCCTCACGCCTTTCTCGACCGCGCTGAGCACCCCGCGCAACCATACGAGCTCGACTAGCAACACTATTCCCAATACGGCCGGAGGAACCCGGACCTTCACCGTCAGCAACCAGAGCAGCCTGGTCCATCCGCTGGTGAACGGCGACCAGGTGACGATCTGCCGGACCGGCTCGACCGTCAACTGCATGCACGGCCGCGTGACGACCGAGGCCTTCGGCAACAGCGCCAGCGTCGTCTTCACCATCGACGCCATCGTGGGCGGCGCGGGCACCGGCCCTCACACCGCCTGGACCATTACCAACCACAGCTCCGACGGCATCACGATCTGCAATGCCACCCAGGACACGGCGAACGCGTCGCATAGCACGACCGCCCTGCCGCTGATGCGGGTCGCCGCGGGCAACTATTCGCTCTGGGCGGTCGGCGAGCGCCAGGTGTGCCGCTGGTCGGACGAGCCGCCCGCGGCCGCGAACGCCAACGTGTTCGCGCAATCCGAGCTCGGCGCCAACAGCGGCGGCCCGCTGCGCGGCGTCACGCCCTCCATGACGCTGAACTCGTTCAGCGTGACGAACGGGGACTACGTGGTGCACGTGCTCGCCTGCCTCTCCACGCTGATCGGCACGGAGCGCTGCACGCAATACCCGAACGGCAACCTCAAGCCGACCGGCCTGCTGCAGGATTACGCCGCCGGCGGCAACAAGAAGATCAAGTTCGGCCTGTTCACCGGCAGCTATGCGAAGAGCAAGTCGGGCGGCGTGCTGCGCAAGAACGCCGATTTCCTCGACAGCAGCTCGAGCGCGGACCCGTCGGCCTTCGTCAGCACGGCCGATGAGATCAACGCCAGCAACGGCGTATTCAACACCGCGGTGACCGGAATCATCGGCACGTTCAACAAGCTCAAGCTCTACGGCTTCAACTTCAGCGGCGGGGCCTACGACGCCAACGACAATTGCGGCGACCCGGCCGTGGTCAACTTCACCGACGGCAACTGCTCGAGCTGGGGCAATCCGCTGTCGGAGATGTTCGTCGAGGTGCTGCGCTATTTCGGCGGCAGGACGCCGACCAGCGCGTTCACCTATCCGGAGGCGGCCGGCCAGAAGGATTTCGACCTCGGGCTGCGCCAGCCGGCTTGGCCCACCGCGGGCAGCCCGCTGCTCAACAACACCAACTACTGCACGCCGCTCAACACCATCGTGATGAGCGCAGCGGTCAATTCCTACGACCGCGACCAGTCGCCGACCGACCTGTTCCCCTCCGGCACCACGGCAGCCACGCTCACCAACGCCGTCGGCGGGTTCGAGGGCATCAACGGCGGCAGCTTCCTCGTCGGCAGGGCAAGCGGCACGCCCGCCACGAGCGACCTCTGCACGCCCAAGACCATCAACAACCTGGGCGACGCGAGCGGCGTGTGCCCGGAAGCGCCGGCGCTCGGCGGCAGCTTCCACCTCGCCGGCGCGGCGCACTGGGCGCACACCAACCGCATCCGCAGCGACCTGACCGTCCCGGCGGACGACACGCGCGCGCTCAAGGTCACGACCTACGGCATCGCGCTCGCCACGGGCGCGCCGAGGATCGAGGTCCCGGTGCCGGGATCCAATCCGGTCCGTTTCATCACCATCCTGCCGGCGTCGCAGACGTGGAACAGCAACGACGGCGCGGGCAACAGTCGCGGCGGCGGCGCGATCGTCGATTTCAAGGTGATCCGGCAGAATCACGCCGCCGGCACGGGCAAATTCTTCGTCAGCTGGGAGAACGCGCAGCAAGGCAGCGACTACGACCTCGACGTGTGGGGCACCATCGAGTATCGCTTCCTGTCCGGCAACACGCAGATCGAGGTCACGACCAACACGTTCTTCGGCGCCGCGGGCTCCTCGACGCTGTTCGGCTATGTCATCAGCGGGACGGCCGGGCAGGACGGCGCGCATTTCCTCTCGGGCTTCAAAGGCGGCGGCGGCACGGTGATCAGCTACAACTATCCGACGGGCCGGACCACCACTACGAGCGGCAACAACGAGTGCAACGACTGCAAGCACACCGATGCGCCGGCGGCCAAGATCTTCAACGTGTCCGCCTCGCCGGCCGCGACGGTGCTCAAGGACCCGCTGTGGTACGCCTCGAAGTACGGCGGCTTCGTCGAGCAGGCCACCTCCACCAACAACAGGCCTGACCTGCTCCCGGAGTGGGACGGCAAGAACAACATCACCGGCGCGAACGGCAACGACGGCAATCCGGACACGTACTTCCCGGTGACCAACCCAGGCGCCCTGGAAGGCGCGCTCGACCGCGCCTTCATCAGCGTGCTGCAGGTGTCCTCGGCCTCGTCGGTGGCGACCAACTCGACCTCGCTGCAATCGGGATCGATCGTTTACCAGGCGCGCTTCAACGCCAACGAGTGGAGCGGCCAGCTGCTCGCGTTCGGCATCTCGACCACCGGCGCGATCGACACCGTGCCGCTGTGGGACGCCGGCCAGCTGGTGCCCGCCGCGAACGCACGCACCATCCTCACCTACAAGCAGGCGGATGCGCCGAACCAGTTCCAGGCCGGTTCGCCGAAGGGAATCCCTTTCCAGTACGCCAACCTGAATGCGGCGCAGAAAGCCGACCTCAACAAGAACGCGCTCGGCACACCCGACCCGGCGGGAACACTGTGCACCGGGGTAACCCAGACCAGCTTCACCCCCGCCGGCTGCACGCTGCAGGGGCAGATGCGTCTGAACTGGGTGCGCGGCGACGCCTCGAACGAGGGAGCCACCGCGACCAAGTACCGTGTGCGCCCGACCTCCAAGCTCGGCGACATCGTCAACTCGACCCCGATCTACATCGGCCCGCCTTCGAGCCTGCAGTATGGCGAGTTCAGCCCGCCCGCCGCCGCCTATGCCGGCGATACCACCTACGATGCGTTCATCACCACCCCGGCCATCGCCACCCGCACGCCGATCATCTACGCCGCCGGCAACGACGGCATGCTGCACGGCTTCGACGCGAGCACCGGTTCGAGCAAGGGCATCGAGAAGATCGCCTACGTGCCGAGCACCGCGTACCGGCACCTGTCGAAGCTCACCGACAAGACCTATTCGCACCGCTATTACGTCGATGGCTCGCCCACGGTCGCCGACGTCAAGTTCAGCGACGGCACCTGGCACACCATCCTGGTGGGCGGCCTCAACGCCGGCGGCCAGGGGATCTACGCGCTCGACGTCACCAACCCGGCCAACTTCAGCGAAGCCAACGCCAACAGCCTGGTGCTGTGGGAGTGGACCGACTTCAACGACGACTGGCTCGGCAACACCTACAGCCAGCCGACCATCGCCAAGATGAACAACGGCAAGTTCGCGGTGATCTTCGGCAACGGCTACAACAATTCGGTCGGCGAGCCGGGCGACACGCGCGTAAGCACCTCGGGCTGCGCCACGCTCTATATCCTGTACGTCGACGGCGGCGTCGACGGGCTCTGGAACGCCGGCGACTTCAACATTATCGACGTGCCGTTCTCGTGCTCTGCGGCGACGCCCAACGGCCTCGCTACGCCGCGGGTGGTCGACGTCGACGGTAACGGCACCGCCGATTTCATCTATGCCGGCGACCTGCGCGGCAACATGTGGAAGTTCGACGTGCGGAGTTCCGGCGCGGGCTCCTGGGCCCTCGCCAATGGCGCCACGCCGCTGTTCAGCGCCGTGGACGCCTTCGGCAACGCGCAGCCCATCACGGCCGCGGCCACGACCTTCCCGGGACCCACGTCGGGCACCACCATGGTGCTGTTCGGCACCGGCAAGTACCTGGAGCAGAGCGACGATACGGCGCCGTTCTTCGACCAGAGCTTCTATGGCATCTGGGACAAGCACGACGGCACGAGCGTGACGCGCAGCCAGCTGCTCAAGCAGAAGGTCCTCGGCGCCTCGGCAACGAACAAGCTCGGCACCACGATCGACAACCCGGCGACCGCCGGCGTGGATGAAAGCGGCTTCCGCATCACCACGCCGTACCAGCCGAACTACACCGGCAGCGTGCGCACCAACACCCAGTTCGGCGAGGCCAATGCCAGCGCGCAGGACGAGTTCGCCACCAGCCCTGCGCACCGTGGGTGGTACATGGACTTCCCGTTCTCGGGAGATACGCCTCCACCGCCGGCGACCCTGACGCTGGCCGGCACCGGCGAGCGCGTCGTGTTCCGCCCGGTGATCAGCACCGGCAAGCTGGTGTTCACCACCCTGGTGCCCAGCACCCAGGCCTGCCTGTTCGGCGGCACCAGCTTCCTCATGGACATCGACCCCGTCACCGGCGCGCGCCTTAGCGCCTCGCCCTTCGATGTGAACAACGACAGCAACTTCTCGACCAACGACTTCGTCCGCGATCCCGCGGGCAACATGGTCGCGGTCAGCGGCAAGGCCTCAACCATCGGCATCGTGCCCACGCCCACGGTGATCCAGATGACGCCGGCAGCCGGCCCCACGCCGGGCAAGGAAGTGAAGGTGCTGTCGGGCTCGTCCGGCCAGCTGATCTCGGTGCTCGAGCTTGTCGGCGGCAAGCCGCCCGCGCCGCCGCCCCCCGGCAGCCTGCCCGGCGGAACCGGCCGACGGATAATGTGGCGCCAGCTCTTTACCGACTGACGGGAGAACTCATGTCCGGCAAATCCAGGGGCTTTACCCTGATCGAGTTGATGGTCGTGGCCGCGATCGTGGCGGTCCTCGCCGCGATCGGCTACCCGACCTACCTGAACCACGTGCGTAAAACCGCGCGTGCGGAAGCCAAGGTGCGCCTGCTGCAGGTGGCGCAATTGCAGGAGCGCTACTTCACCGAGAGGAACACCTACGTCACCGACATTGGCCCGCTACTCGGCCTCGGCGTCGGCGCAACCGTCTATTCGAGCAGTACCAACGATGCGGGCAGCAAGTACCAGATCACCGCGGCGCCCGGCGCCACGGGCGTCATCGCCACGTCCTACACGCTCGCGGCGGTGCCCCAAGGAAGCCAGACCGGCGATACGGATTGCATGACGTTGCTGCTGCAGCACACCGGAAAGAAGGAAATCTACATGGGCTCCGGCAACGCCACCAAGTGCTGGAACTGACGTGCGGCTAGCCCCAGCGCTGCTCTTCGCCTGGTGCGCTCTGGCGTGGGGCCAGCAGTATCGCTGGGTCGACGAGCAAGGCCGCGTGCAGTACAGCGATGTCCCGCCGCCGGCCTCGGCCCGGAACGTGCAGCGGAAAAACCTGGGCGGCGGCACCCGGCAGCCGGCTGCGCTTCCCCCCGTCACGCTCTATACGGCGCCGAACTGCGAGCTGCCGTGTCGCGATGCGCGCCGCGTGCTCGAGGACCGCGGCATTCCGTTTACCGAAATCTCGGTGCCCGACGAAGTACCGCTCGCCGAGTTGAAACGCGCGACCGGCGCCGAGCGCATCCCTGCGCTCCTGGTGGGATCGGAGGCGCTGGTGGGGCTTAGTCTCAAAGCGTGGAACGCGGCGCTCGACAGCGCGGGCTACGGGACCGCGCGCGCCGCCGCCAAGCCGAAAGCCTTGCCGCCGGTGAGCCTGTACACCAATTCAGAATGCGGCGCGCCATGCGCCGAGGCGCGCAGCTATCTGCAGACGCTGCGCGTACCTTTCACGGAGGTGTCGGTGGATGACCCGGCGGCCATCGCCAAGCTGCAAGACCTCACTGGACAGCAGAAGGTGCCGACACTGACCGTTGGCAAGGTGGTGCAGCGCGGCTATGACACGGGTTTGTACGCCCGCCTGCTGGGAGATGCCGGCTATCCCGTGGCGTCGAAATAGCAGCCTGTGAAACGCCTCGCGCTCGGCCTCGTCCTGCTCACCGCGATGACGGCCCACGCGCAGACACAGAAGGTGTTCCGCTGCGTCGACGCACGGGGTGCCACGTACTACACCGAAAAACCAGGCCCTGGCTGCAAGCCCACGTCGATCGATTCGAAGCCGGAGGCGGCGCCGGCGGCGAAGGCCAGCGCGCCGGCGGCGAAGGCGGAACCGTTGCCCAACCAGGCCCGCGTGAAACAAAGCGGCCCCATGCCGCTGACCGCCAAGGCGCACTGCGATGGACTGTCAAACGACGCCGCGCGCCTCAAGTCGGGCAAGAGCGGCCTGCCGTCCGGGCCGGCGGCAGACCGTCGCCTCGCCGGCATCGAGAAAGAGCTGAACAAGAGTTGCCGCTAGGCGGGCAGCGTCAGGACCCCTGGCGCGCGAGCTCGCGCGGCAGGGTGAACACCACGCGCTCGGTAATCCCGGGGAGCGTCTTCACGTTCCGCGCACCGAGCGCTTTCAGCCGCGCCAGCAGCTCGTCCACCAGCACCTGCGGCGCCGAGGCGCCCGCCGTAACGCCGATGCGGCGCTTGCCCGCGATCCATTCCGGCTTGAGGTCCGCGGCGCGATCCACCATGTAGGCCTGCGCACCCATATGCTCGGCCACCTCGCGCAGCCGGTTTGAGTTCGAGCTGTTGGGCGAGCCCACCACGATCACCACGTCGCACTGCGGCGCCATGAACTTCACTGCGTCCTGGCGGTTCTGCGTGGCGTAGCAGATGTCGGCCTTCTTCGGGCCATGGATCGACGGAAAGCGCGCCTTGAGCGCGGCGACGATGGCGCGCGCGTCGTCGACCGACAGCGTGGTCTGGGTGACGTAGGAGAGGCGCTCGGGCGAGGCTACGCGCAGCGTCGCAACATCGTCGACCGTTTCGACGAGGTGCATGCCGCTCGCAGCCTGTCCCATGGTGCCCTCGGCCTCGGGATGGCCGCGGTGGCCGATCATCACGATCTCATGGCCGGCGCGCAGCATCTTGCTCACCTCGACGTGCACCTTGGTGACCAGCGGGCAGGTGGCGTCGAACACCTTCAGCCCGCGGCGCTCGGCGTCGGCCCGCACCTCCTGCGACACGCCGTGCGCGCTGAAGATCACGGTGCCGCCGGTCGGGACTTCGTCCAGCTCCTCGACGAACACGGCCCCCTTGGCGCGCAGGTCGTCCACCACGTACTTGTTGTGCACGATCTCGTGGCGCACGTAGATCGGCGCGCCGTGCAGCTCGAGCGCGCGCTCGACGATCTCGATCGCACGCTCGACGCCGGCGCAAAATCCGCGGGGGCTCGCCAGAAGGACGTCCATCGCGCCTATTTTCTCATGCCGTAGGCGGCGTCGAACGCGGCCTCCAGGCGCCGCATCTCCTCGCCCGGCGCGCCGCGCAGGCCGTCGACCACGCGCTTCGCCCAGTCGAAGTACTCGCGGCGGCGCGCGAGGTCCCAGCTCGCGGGCGGCCGCTCGGCGACGTCGCGCAGGTTGCAGATCTTGTCGGCAAGCTTGACCAGCCTGGCCTGCGACGAAAGCGTGCGGGCGTGCTCGATCTGCAGGCGCTTGCGCTCCGCCTTCGGCAGCCGGGTGTCGTCGGTGACTTCGGCGACGATGTCGGCGATGCGCGTGCCGAACACCTCGGCGAGCTCCTCGGGCGTGGTGGCGGTGTCCTCCACCGTGTCGTGCAGCAACGCCGCGCACAGCACCTCGAAGTCGCTCACCCCGCCCTCGTTCACCAGCACGTCGGCGAGCGCGATCGGGTGGTTGATGTAGGGCGAGGCTTCCGCATCCTTGCGTCGCTGGTCGCGGTGCTTGTGCGCCGCGAAGGCGAGCGCCTTAAGAAGCAGCGCCAACTCGCTTTTCATGATGAACGAAGCCTTCCAGGATGAGCAGCAGCGCGCCGACGCTGATCCCGGAGTCGGCAACGTTGAAGGCGGGCCAGTGCCAGCCGAGGGCGTGGAAGTCGATGAAGTCGACCACCGAGCCGAAGCGCAGGCGGTCGATCAGGTTGCCGAGCGCGCCGCCGAGGATCAGCGCGAGGCCGAAGCACATCAGTTGCCGCTGCGGGTGGCGCACGATCAGTACGCTGACGATGGCTGCCGCGACCAGCGCGAACGTCACCAGCAGCGGTGTCTGCCAGCCCGGCGCCTGCGCGAACAGGCTGAACGCGGCGCCCTTGTTGAACACCAGCACCAGGTTGAGAAAGCCGGTGAGCTCCTCGTGCGGCGCGCGGTTCGCGAAATAGCCGAGGATCAGCCACTTGGTGAGCTGGTCGGCGACGATCACCGCCGCCGCGAGCCCGAACCAGCGGCCGCGGCTAGACATGCGTGCGCTTCTCGCCAGCGCCGCGCACATTGGTCTGGCAGCGGCCGCACAATCCTTCGCCGTTCACGTCGGGCATGTAGTGCCAGCAGCGTTCGCACTTCGGGTTCTCGCTGGCAGCCACCTTCGCCGCCAGCGCAGCGCCGCGGACAGCCCGTGCGGCGGAGGTAATCATCAGGAACTTGAGCTCGGAGCCCAGGCTGGCGAGCAGGTCATAGTCAGCCGCCGGCGCCGCCACCTCGACCTCCGCCTGCAGCGACGACCCGACCTTGCCGCCGGCGCGCAAGGCCTCGACTTCCTTTCTCACCGGCGCGCGCAGCTCGCGCAATCGCGTCCACTTCGCCAGCAGATCCGGGGCGTTCGGCGGAACCGGCACCTCGTGCCAGGTGTGAAAGAACACGCTGTCGTCGCCCTTGCGGGCAAATTCCTGCCACAGCTCCTCTGCGGTGAAGGAGAGCACCGGAGCGATGAGACGCACCAGGCTGTTCGTGATATGCCAGAGCGCAGTCTGCGCCGAGCGCCGTGGGCGCGAATCGGCACCGCAGGTGTAAAGACGATCCTTGAGGACGTCGAGATAGAACGCACCCAGGTCCTCGGACGCGAATGCCTGCAGCTTCTGCGCCACCAGATGGAACTGATAGCGCGCGTAGTCCGCGGTCACCTGCTCCTGCATCTGCGCGGCCATCGCGAGCGCGTAGCGGTCGATCTCGACCATGTCGGCGACGGCGACTGCGTGCTGCTTCGGATCGAAGTCCGAGGTATTGGCGAGCAGGAAACGCAGCGTATTGCGCAGGCGCCGGTAGCTCTCCACCACGCGTTTCAGGATCTCGTTGGAGATGAAGAGCTCGCCCGAGTAGTCGGTGCTCGCCACCCAGAGCCGCAGGATCTCGGCGCCGAGCGTGTTCGACACCTGCTGCGGCGCCACCACATTGCCCTTCGACTTCGACATCTTGCGGCCTTCGCCGTCGACCACGAAGCCGTGCGTCAGCAGCCCCTTGTACGGCGGGATGCCGTCGAGCATGCACGAGACGAGCAGCGACGAGTGGAACCAGCCGCGATGCTGGTCGGAGCCTTCGAGGTAGAGGTCGGCCGGGAAGCGCGTATCTTCGCGGTGCGAGCCGCGCATCACGGTGAAGTGCGTCGAGCCCGAGTCGAACCACACGTCCAGCGTGTCGCGGCTCTTCTCATAGCTCTTGCTGTCGGACCCCAACACCTCTTCGGCGCTCACGCTTTGCCACGCTTCGATGCCGCCCTTCTCCACGCGCCGCGCTACCTTCTCCAGCACTTCCTGGGTGCGCGGATGCAGCGCGCCGGTCTCGCGCTGCAGGAAAAACGGCATCGGCACCCCCCACTGCCGCTGGCGCGACAGCGTCCAGTCCGGACGGTTGGCGATCATGCCGTGCAGCCGCGCCTGGCCCCAGTCGGGGAAGAACTTGGTGTTCTCGATGCCGTGCAGCGCAGTTTCCCGTAATGATTCCTTGCCCACCTTCTTGTCCATCGAGGCGAACCACTGGACCGTCGCGCGCAGGATGACCGGCGTCTTGTGGCGCCAGCAATGCATGTAGCTGTGCTGGTGGATCTCGTGGTGCAGCAGCGCGCCGCGCGCCTCGAGCTCCTTGATGATGCGCGCGTTGGCTTCCCAGATCGGCAGCCCGCCGAACAGCGGCAGCGACGGCGCGAAGCGTCCGTCGCCCATCACCGGCGTGAGAATGTCGTCGTCCTTCATGCCGTAGCGCCGGCAGGATTCGAAGTCTTCCACGCCGTAGGCCGGCGCGGAATGCACGATGCCGGTGCCGGCGTCGAGCGTCACGTACTCGCCCAGATACATGGGAGTCCCGCGCTCGTAGAACGGGTGTCGGAAGCGGATGTTCTCGAGGGCCTTGCCCTTGCAGCTTCCCAGCGTCTTGCCCGACAGGCCGTAGCGTTTGAGGCACGCCTCCTGCAGCTCCGCGGCGAGGACCAGCAGGCCTTTCTCCGTGTCGACCAGGTTGTAGGTCAGATCCGGATGGACGTTCAGCGCCTGGTTCGCCGGCAGCGTCCAGGGCGTGGTGGTCCAGATCACCGCGACGCCGGGCTTGTCGACCTTCGCGTTGAAAGCCTTCGCGATCTTCTCGGGTTCGGCAAAAGCAAAGCCCACATCGATCGCCGGGTCCTTGCGGTCCTCGTACTCGACCTCGGCCTCCGCCAGCGCCGAGCCGCAGTCGAAGCACCAGTTCACAGGCTTGAGCCCGCGATAGACGAAGCCGCGCTGCAGCAGCTTGCCGAGCACCCGGATCTCGTCGGCTTCGTTGCCCGGCGCCATCGTGAGATACGGATGCTCCCAGTCGCCGAGCACCCCGAGGCGCTCGAAGTCCTTTTTCTGGCGCTCGATCTGCTCGGTGGCGAACGCGCGGCACAGGCGCTGCGTTTCTTCGGCGGGCAGATTCTTGCCGTGCTTCTTCTCGATCTGCACTTCGATCGGCATGCCGTGGCAATCCCAGCCGGGCACGTACGGCGCGTCGAAGCCGGCGAGGGTCTTCGACTTGACGATCACGTCCTTCAGGATCTTGTTGACGGCGGTGCCGATGTGGATGTCGCCGTTGGCATACGGCGGGCCGTCGTGCAGCACGAAGCGCGGGCGGCCCTTGGCGATGGCGCGCAGGCGCCTGTAGACGCCCTTCTCCTGCCATTCCTTCACCCATTGCGGCTCGCGCTTGGCGAGATCGCCGCGCATGGGGAACGGCGTTTCCGGAAGATTCAGCGTGTCCTTGTAATCAGCCATGTTTCAGAAAGAACTCCCTTGCCTGCCGCGCATCGCGCGCAATGGCGGCCCGCAACGCCGGCAGGCCGTCGTACTTTTCTTCATCGCGCAGCTTCTTCAGGAAGCGCACGCGCAAATGCTCGCCGTACAGGTCCTCGTCGCGATCGAAGAGATGCACTTCGAGCAGCGGGATCGCCACCGGGTTGATGGTCGGACGCCGCCCGACGCTGGCGACCCCATGGCCGTAACCGTCCACTTCGACCACGAAGATACCGGCGATCGGCGGCGGCCGCCGCAGCACGATGTTCGCGGTCGGGAAGCCGAGGCCCCTGCCGAGCTTCGCGCCGTGCGCGACCCGTCCGCTGATGGCGTACGGATGACCGAGCAGGCGCTCGGCGCCGCGCAGGTCGCCGGTGTCGAGCGCGGCGCGCACCGCGGAGCTGGACACGCGCCGCCCTTCGAACTCGACGTCGTCCATCGCTTCGAGCGAGAAGCCGTGGCGTTTCGACGCCGCCTCCAGCGCGGCGAAATCGCCGGCGCGCTTGGCGCCGTAGCGGAAGTCGCGCCCGACGATGAGCGCGCGCATGCCGAGCCCGCCGATGAGCACATCCTCGACGAAGCGTTCGGGCGGCAGGGCGGCGAAGCGCGCATCGAAGCGCGCCACGTGCACGCGCTCGACGCCGGCCTGGCTGAGCAGGTCGAGCTTGTCACGCAGCCTGGTGATGCGCGCGGGCGCCGCTTCGCCGGCGAAGAATTCTCGGGGGTGCGGCTCGAAGGTCAGGACGCAGGAGGTGAGCTTCGCTTCTCGCGCCCGTGCGATCACGCGATCGACGAGCGTGCGGTGGCCGCGGTGCACGCCGTCGAAGTTGCCGATCGTCAGCGCACACCGGCCCCGGGCGCGCTGCAAAGAGCCGTGCGTAACGACCATGGACGCGGTTAAAACACTGAATTATAGTGGGATTGTCGGAGATCCACCATGCAGACCGAAGGTCGACCATGAAAACCATCGAAGACCAGATGAGCGTCTACGCGGCCTATCACCAGGATGGCCGCAACAAGGCCACGCACTTCATCGGCGTGCCGGCGATCATGCTCTCGCTCTTCATTCCGCTCTCGTGGATCCGCTTCGAGATCGGCCTGGGCAACATCACCATCAGCGCCGCGATGGTGTTCGCCGCGGTCGTGCTCGCCTACTACTTCGTGCTCGACGTGCCGCTGGCGCTGGCCATGTTCGTGGTCACCAGCGCGCTGGTCTGGGGAGGCCAGCAAATCGCCGCTCTCGGCGCGGTTCAGGGCTGGATCTGGTTCGTGCTCCTGTTCGTCGGCGGCTGGATCCTGCAGCTCGTCGGCCATGTGTTCGAGGGCCGCAAGCCGGCGCTCGCCGACAACCTGTTCCAGATCTTCGTCGCGCCGATCTTCCTCGCGGCGGAAGTGTTCTTCGCGCTCGGCTACAAGCCGCAGCTACACCACAAGGTCCAGCAGAAAGCTCAGTTGAGCCGGGCGCAGAGCGCGGACAGCTCGAACAGCTTGCCGCGCACCTCGTCGAGGTCGGGCGCATCGGGCTCGCGCTCGGCGTAAGCCGACAGGTCCTGCAGCGCCGCGCGATAGCACTCGAGGCGGTGGTAAACCAGCCCGCGCTCGCGCAGCTCGGCGCTCGCGTCCGGCGTCACCAGCAGCATGCGATTCAGCACATCGAGCATGCGCTCGGGCTTGTCGATCTCGCGGTAGATGCCCTTGAGGTTGCGCAGCACGCGCGACAGGATCTGACGATTGGACGCCGGCTCGAGGAACTGGTCGAGCGGCAGCTCCGCGGCCGGCAGGTCGTCGGCCACGCCGTCGGGGATCACGCGCTTCACGCGCTTGCGCAGGTCGTCTTCGGACTGCGGTGCGCCGCCGGAAAACGGATCGAGCACCAGCACGCCGCCGCGCAGCTTGAGGCGCACCAGGAAGTGGCCCGGAAAGGACACGCCCTCGAGCGGCAGGCCGATGCGCCGGCCAAGCTCCATGTACAGGATTGACAGGGTGATCGGAATGCCGGTCTTGCGGTCGATCACTTCGTTCAGGTAGCTGTTGCGTGGGTCGTAGTAGTCGTCGGTATTGCCCCAGAAGCCTTCGTCCTCGTAGAGGAACTTGTTCAGCGCGACTACGCGCTCTTCGGCGCTCACGTTCTGCGGCATGGCGGCCCGCAGGCGAATCGCCATGCGCTCGATGGCGCCGAGATAGCGCTCGACGTCGAGCCCCGGATAGGCGTCCTGCGCGATCATCAGGCAGCCGCGCGCGAGATCGATGCGCGCGTCGTCGCGGGTGATGAGCTGAGCGAAGGCCTCGAGCGCGACGCCCATCACTCCGCCGCCCGGCGCGAGAAGTCGCGCGGTCGGAACCCGAAAGCGAAGAGACACGCGCCGTACACCGCGGCGCCAAGGACCACCAGCCCCAGGACCGCCGGCACTTTGCCGTGCCAGGATGCCTGCAACCACCAGCCCGAATCACCCATCGTGGTGAACAGAACGATCGCCATGAAGCTCACGCTAGCGAGAACCTTGAGAATGAATACTGGCCATCCCGGCTGGGGGATGTAAATCGATTTTTTCCGCAACTGGATGTAGAGCAGGCCGGCATTGAGGCAGGCCCCCAGGCCGATGGCCAGCGCGAGACCGGCGTGCCGCAGCGTGCCCACCAGGGCAAGGTTCATCAGCTGCGTGGCGACCAGAGTCACGATGCCAATCTTGACCGGAGTCGCGACGTTTTGTCTTGCGTAGAATCCCGGCGCGAGGATCTTGACCAGAATCAGGCCCAGCAGGCCCACGCTGTAGGCGATCAGGGCCTGCCGCGTCATCCAGGCGTCCTCGGACGTGAAGCGGCCGTACTGGAATAGCATGGCGACGAGCGGAAGGGCCAGCACCGCCAGCGCCACTGCGGCCGGCACAGCGAGCAGCACCGTGATGCGCATTCCCCAGTCGAGCAGCCGGCTGTACTCGGCCTGGTTGGCGGTGGCGTGGTATTTCGACAGGCTGGGCAACAGAATGGTGCCGACCGCGACGCCGAGCACACCGGCCGGGAGCTCCATCAAGCGGTCGGCGTAGTAGAGCCACGAGATGCTTCCGGTCTGGAGGAAGGAGGCGAAGATCTGGTTGAGGAGGATCGAGATCTGGCCGACCGACACGCCGAAGGCGGCGGGCAGCATCAGCAGCAGCACGCGGCGCAGCCCGGGATGCGACAAGTCGAAGCGCCAGCGCGGCAGCAGCCCGAGCCGGGCGAGGAACGGGATCTGGTAGACGAGCTGCAGCGCCCCGCCGACGAACACCGCCCACGCCAGCACCACCACCGGCGGATCGAACCAGTCGGCGAAGAACAGGGTGCCGACGATGAAAGCGACGTTGAGCAGCGTCGGCGTGACCGCCGGCACCGAGAACTTGTTCCAGGTGTTGAGAATCCCCGCCGACAGCGCCACCAGCGAGATGAAGACGATATAGGGGAAGGTGATGCGCAGCATCTGCACGGTGAGCGCGAACTTCTCCGGCTCGGCGGCGAAGCCCGGCGCGGTGACGTAGACGATGATCGGGGCGGCCGCCATGCCGAGCGCCGCGGCGAGCACCAGTACCAGGAGCAGAACGGTCGAGATGGCGTCGATCAGCGACTTGGTGTCCTCCACCCCGCGGCGGTTCTTGTACTCGCCGAGGATCGGCACGAAGGCCTGCGAGAAGGCGCCCTCGGCGAACAGGCGCCGCAGCAGGTTCGGGATCTTGAAGGCGACGAAGAAGGCGTCGGTCAGCAGCCCGGCGCCGAAGATGCGCGCGATCAGGAAGTCGCGCACGAAGCCGAGCACCCGGCTGACCATGGTCAGGCTGCTCACCGTGGCGAGGACGCGCAGCAGGTTCATGTTAAAATTCGCGCCCTTTTCGAGACATACCGCTCATGGCCAATATCAAGTCCGCCCGCAAGCGCGCCCACCAGGCAATCGGACTGCGCGCCCACAACATGAAGCTGCGCACCGAGGTGCGCAGCGCGATCAAGAACGTCAAGAAGGCCGTCGCCGCCGGCAACAAGGACGCCGCGGCCAAAATGATGCTGCAATCCCAGCGCGTGATCGACCGCATCGTGGCGAAAGGCATCCTGCACCGCAACGCCGGCAACCGTCACAAAAGCCGGCTGGCGCACGCGTTGAAGGGAATGAAGTAGCTAAGCCGTATCACCAACACGCTGCATCTCGGCCAGCTTGGTGCGTTCCGCCACGCGGCCATCCCGCACCTGCAGTTCGTTGTCCTTCGCGAAGTTGAGCAAGAACCGGTAGGCCATCGGCTCGAGCTGCTCGAGCCGCACATCGACCACCACGCAGCGCACACCGTTCGAGGTCACCGGGTGCACGAACGGCGAATACTGCATCCGATGGTCGCCGCCGAAGGCGGACATCACCCCGCACAGGCGCTCGGCCCAGTCGCTCGGCCGGAACGCCTTGCCGTCGAGCGTGGTGCCGACGATGACGAACTCGATGACTTCGATGCTGGCGGCCATGCGCGGCTAATTATAGTGGCGGCCTGATGGCGAAACCCTCCAGCCGCATCCTGGTGATCAATGACGAGCATCTCGAATTGCGAGAGTTTGTCAAAGGCCTGAACGCCGCGGCGCGCTCGCTCGACAACCCGCTCGGCATCGGCTTCCTCGGCGCCACCACGGTCAAGGAAGCGCTCGGGATCATCGAGTCGGACGGCAACCTCCAGGCGGTGCTGGTCGACGATACGCTTTACAAGGTTGGCAATAATTCAAAGAAACAACTGCAAATGTCGGCGATCGAGCTGGTGCAGCGGATCACGCGCCTGCGTCCGGAGCTCGACGTCTACATCGTCATCGCGCAGGAGAAGGAAGACGACGTGGTCGATGCGCTGTTCGCCGAATCGGTCGACGGTTATTTCTATCGCGAGGAGCGCGACTACCGCGGCATCTACCGCATCCTGAACGCGCAGATCCAGGAACGCGCGCGCACCCCGTTCTACGACGCGCTCAAGAACTATGTCTGGATGGCGAAGGACCAGTGGCACACGCCAGGCCACTCGTCGGGCGAGTCGCTGCGCGGCAGCCCTTGGGTGAACGACTTCTACGAGTTCATGGGCGAGCACGTGTTCGACGCCGACCTCTCGGTGTCGGTGCCGATGCTCGATTCGCTGATGGAGCCGAAAGGCGTGATCGGCGAAGCGCAGGCGATGGCCGCGAAAGCATTCGGCGCGCGCCGCACCTTCTTCGCCACCAACGGCACCTCGACCGCGAACAAGGTGATCTTCCAGACCCTGCTCGCGCCGGGCGAGAAGCTGCTGCTCGACCGCAACTGCCACAAGAGC
>Ga0068867_100000294_pt1 | contig 32742 bp, 31 predicted proteins | sample KBSMisM32_FD_65649 | JGI IMG/M metagenome (GOLD analysis project Ga0068867, IMG submission 65649) | Miscanthus rhizosphere microbial communities from Kellogg Biological Station, Michigan, USA - KBS Miscanthus M3-2 | ecosystem: Host-associated > Plants > Roots > Rhizosphere > Soil ...
TCGGCGAGCTGACCGCCGCGGGCTTCCCGGTGCCCCCCGGCTTCGTCGTCGGCGCCCCCGCCTATGCCACTTTCTGCGACGCGACCGGCCTGCGCCGGCGCATCGAACAGCGGCTGGCCGGCGTCGACGTCGAGCACACCGAGGAGCTCGAGCGGGCGGCGACCGAGGTGAGGGCGACGATCGAGGCGGAGCCGATCCCGAGCGACCTCGCGACGGCGATCGGCGAGTCCTACGACCGCCTCGCTACGGACGCCGGCGACCCCGAGACGGCGGTTGCGGTGCGCTCCTCGGCGACGGCGGAGGACACCGAGTCGGCCTCCTTCGCCGGCATGAACGAGACGCTCCTCAACGTCCACGGCCGCGACGCCGTGCTCGAGGCGGTGCGTCGTTGCTGGTCCTCTCTCTTTGGCGCCCGCACCATCTACTACCGGGCGAAACGCGGCTTCGGCCAGGCCGACATGGACATCGCCGTCGTCGTCCAGCGCCAGATCCCCTCGACCCGATCAGGAGTGATGTTCACCGTCGATCCGGCCTCGGGAGCAAATGACCGCCTGATCATCGAGGGCGCTTTCGGCCTCGGCGAGTCGGTCGTCTCCGGCTCTGTCTCCCCCGACCGCTACGTGGTCGGCAAGGAGACGCTTGGCACCCTGCGCCGCGAAGTGCGACGCAAGGAGCTGACGATCGAGCCCGACGACGGCGACGGCACGACGACGCGGGTGCTGGAGGGGCACGAGGCCGAACAGCCGGTCCTCAGCGACGACGAGGTTCGGCGCGTTGCCGAGCTGGGCGCCCGCATCGAGCGCCACTACGGGGCCGCGCAGGACACCGAGTGGGCGGTCGACCCCGAGGGCTCGATCTGGATGCTGCAGTCGCGCCCGGTGACCGCGACAGGCGGCCAGCCGCTGGCCGAGCCGACCCGCCAGCAGCGCGGCGAGGTCCTCGTCCGCGGTCTCGGAGCGGCGCCCGGCGTCGCGGCGGGCGCCGTGCGGGTGATCGCCGACCTCGCCACCGCCGACGACCTGGTCGAGGGCGAGGTGCTCGTCACCCACATGACCGCGCCCGACTGGGTGCCGCTGATGCGCAAGGCGGCGGCGATCGTCACCGACTCCGGCGGCATGACCTGCCACGCGGCAATCGTCTCGCGCGAGCTGGGCATCCCCTGCGTCGTCGGCACCGCGGAGGCGACCAAGGTGCTGCGCGACGGCGAGCTGGTCACCGTCGACGCCGGGGAGGGCACGGTCAGCGAGGGGGCCACCGCGCCCGCCAGGCCGCAGGCGGCCGAGGGCGCGACGTCGGCCGCGGCCGCCGCCCCGGTCACCGGGACGAAGATCCTCGTCAACCTCTCCGAGCCCTCGCAGCTGGAGCGGGCGGCGAAGCTCGAGGTCGACGGCGTCGGCCTGCTGCGCGCCGAGCTGATGGTCGTCGAGGCGCTCGAGGGAGTGCATCCGCGGCTGCTGATCGAGGAAGGGCGCAGCGAGCGCTTCGTCGAGCGCATGGCCGAGTCGCTGACCGCCTTCGCCAACGCCTTCGCGCCGCGCCCGATCACCTACCGGACGATCGACTTCCGCACCAACGAGTTCCGCGGCCTCGAAGGGGGCGACCGCTTCGAGCCCGAGGAGGCCAACCCGATGATCGGCTACCGCGGGGCCCTGCGCTATACCCGCGAGCCCGATCTGCTCGGCCTCGAGCTGGCGGCGATCGGCCGCGTCTGGAACGAGGGGCACGCCAACTTCCACGTGATGATCCCCTTCGTGCGCACGCCCCGCGAGGTCGTCGCCGTGCGCGAGCAGCTCGCCGCCGCCGGCCTGCTCTCGCGGCGCGGCTTCGAGCTCTGGGTGATGGCCGAGGTGCCCTCGGTCCTCTTCCACCTCAGCCGCTACGCCGAGCTCGGCGTCAGCGGCATCTCGATCGGCTCCAACGACCTCACCCAGCTGGTGCTCGGCGCCGACCGCGACTCCGAGCTGGTCGCCGAGGTCTTCGACGAGCGCGACGCCGCGGTCACCGAGTACATCGCCCAGTTGCTCAAGCGGGCGCGTGGGCTCGGCCTGCAGACCTCGATTTGCGGCCAGGCGCCCTCGGTATATCCCGAGTACGCCGAGATCCTGGTGCGGGCCGGGATCGATGCGATCTCGGTGAATATGGACGCGGTCGACCGCGCCAGGCGGCTCGTCGCCGCCGCCGAGCAGCGGCTGCTGCTCGAACGGGCACGGTCGTAACGACCGGATTAGAGAGGGTCAGTCGCCGTCGACGAGGCTGCCGACCAGCTCGACGTACTCGCGCAGGCGGCCGATCGCGAGGAAGCGATCCTTGATGCGCTCTTTCGCGCCGCGGCCGAGCCGCTCGGCCAGCGCCGGATCGGCGAGGACGCGCTTCAGCGCCGCTCCGAACGCCGCCAGGTCGGCCGGGTCGTCGATCAGCAGGCCACTGACCCCGTCGACGATCTGATCCTGGATGCCGCCTACGCGGCTAGCCACCACGGGGCGGGCCTTCCACATCGCCTCGGCGACGGTCAGGCCGAAGCCCTCGGCGATGCTCTTCTGCACGACCGCGTCCGCGCGGCGCTGGATCGCGTTGACCATCGCCGCGTTTTCGTCGAGATCCTCCATCGGCAGGCTGGCGAGGTGCACCCGGTGCCGTGTCCCGTCCGGCAGCCGCCGCCAGTGCTCGGTCACGTCGCCATAGACGGAGAGGCCCTCGGGGTCGTCCGAGACAGCGGCGCTCGCCGGCCCGACGATCGCCAGGTGGACCCGCGGGTCGTCGACGTGCCGGGCGAAGCACTCGAGCAGGCCGTGCGGGTCCTTCAGCCGGTCCCAGCGCGAAACCTGGGCGACGAGCCTCTCCCCGTCCGAGAGCGGCTCCTCCTGGACGAGCTCGGCTGCCCGCTCGACCCGTCCCGGCGTGCCGTCGCCGCGCACGAAGGCCGGCGCCGAGGGCCGTGCCACGGCCAGCAGGCCGACCTGGCCGAGGATCGCGTCCACGGTCTCGCGCTCTAGCTCCTCGTTCTTGGGCACGAACGGGTCGATCGCCGGCGGCATCAGCCAGACCCTGTCGCGGTCGAGCCCGTCCCAGACGTACTCGTCGCGGGAGAAGACGTAGGCGTCGGCGCCCTCCAGGTAGGGGCGGAGGAAATCCCAGCTGCCTCGTGCCAGCTCCCCGGGGCGGTCGACCCCGACGTGGCAGCGCCAGACGACCTTCAGCCCGATCTCCTTCATCGCCGGCACCAGGCCGGCGGTCTGCGGGTCGTGCAGGTAGATCACGTCCGACGGCTGGATCAGGGGGGCGAGCTGCGCGGCGCTCGCTCGCAGCGCCGTCTCGTAGAGGTTGCGCTCGTCCTCGCCGAGCGGGCCGCCGTCCCCGGGGTCGTCGTGGAGGCGGTTGTGCAGGCGCTTTGTCACGGCGAAGAACTCGGGCTCCTCGTGCAGGACCGCCCAGCGCGTGTCGACCCCGGCGCCGCGCACGTAGGGCAGCAGGCCGTGGAGGATCTCGGCGACCCCGCCACCCCGGGCGGTCGAGTTGACGTGCCAGATCGCCCGGCCGGCGAACTCCCTGCGCGCCCACTCGGCAACCGCCGCGAAGGCCGGGTACTCGTCGCCGAGCAGATCGCGGAAGCGCTCGATCGGATGGGGCGGGATCTGCACGAGCTCGGGTCGCGCCACGCGAAAGACCGTAGCTACTACCGATGCCCCGAGCCAGGGACGAGCCTAGCTTGTGGTTTCGACCACCCGCGCAACGAAGCAACAAAGGAGCGAGCCCGATGGCGGAGACGATGAAGGCCGCGGTGTTCGAGGGCCACGAGCGGATCGTGCTGGAGGAGAAGCCGATGCCGGACTGCGGGCCCAACGACGCGATCGTGAAGATCTCGCTGACCACGATCTGCGGCACCGACGTGCACATCTGGCGCGAGGAGTACCCGGTCGAGCAGGGCCGGATCGTCGGCCACGAGCCGGTCGGCACGATCCACCGGCTGGGCGAGGCCGTCTCCGGCTACGAGATCGGCGAGCGCGTCCTGGTGGGCGCGATCACGCCCTGCGGCACCTGCTTCTACTGCCAGTCCCACAACGAGGCGCAGTGCTCAGGCCACGAGGACGAATGGCGGATGATCGGCGCCTGGCGCCTCGGCAACGCGATCGACGGCGTCCAGGCCGAGTACTTCCGCGTCCCCTACGCCCAGGCCAACCTGGCGAAGATCCCCGACGACCTCACGGACGAGCAGTGCGTGCTGCTCGCCGACATCGCCTCGACCGGGATCTCGGCGGCGGAGACCGCCAACGTGCGGATCGGCCAGACCGTCGCCGTCTTCGCCCAGGGGCCGATCGGGCTCTGCGCCACCGCCGGCGCCCGCCTGATGGGCGCCTCGCTGGTGATCGGCGTCGATCGCATCGAGGGGCGGTTGAACCTGGCCCGCCAGATGGGCGCCGACGAGACGATCGACTTCACCGAAGAAGACCCGATCGCTGCGATCAAGCGGCTGACCGGCGGCCGGGGCGTCGACGTCGCGATCGAGGCGCTCGGCACGCAGGAGACGTTCCAGGCCTGCCTCGACGCGACCCGCCCAGGCGGCATCGTCTCCAGCCTCGGCGTCTACGGCGGCAAGCTCGAGGTGCCCCTGGAGTCCTTCGTCTACGGCATCGGCGACAAGCAGATCCTCACCACCCTCTGCCCGGGCGGCAAGGAGCGGATGCGCAAGCTGATGGAGATGGTGCGCCACGGCCGCCTCGACCTGACGCCGCTGATCACCCACCGCTTCTCGCTCGACCAGATCGAGGAGGCCTACGACCTCTTCGGCAACCAGCGCGAAGGCGTGGTCAAGGTCGGCCTGACGCCGTAAAGGCGACCCCGACCTGCCCTGTCGCAACGCTTTTTCGTCTTATAGGGACTAAAAAGCGTTGCGACTCGGGTGTTGGGGTACGGGTTTGGCATGGCAGACCTCGTGCTCGGCCCGCTGCTGCGCTACGTCTCGGAAACCGAGGCGACGATCTGGGTCGAGACCGACGAGGCCTGCGAGGTCGAGGTGCTCGGGCGCCGCGAGCCGACCTTCGGCTTCGACGGTCGTCACTACGCGCTGGTGCAGGTCGAGGGTCTCGAGCCCGGCGGCTTCTACGAGTACGAGGTGGCGCTCGACGGGGAGCGGCGCTGGCCGCCGCCCGGCTCCGGAATGCCGCCGAGCGCGATCCGCACCTTCTCGCCGGGCAAGCCGGTCGACATATGCTTCGGCTCCTGCCGCGTCGCCGTCCCCCACGAGGAGCCGTACACGAAGAGCAAGGACGAAGATCCGCAGGGCCGGGAGCTCGACGCGCTGCACGTGCTCGCCACGCAGATGATGCGCGGCGACCGCGACGAGTGGCCGGAGCTGCTCTTCCTGCTCGGCGACCAGGTCTACGTCGACGAGGGCTCGCCGCACGCCCGCGAGAAGATCCGCGCCAAGCGCGACGTCAGCCGCCCGCCGGGCGAAGACGTCCTCGACTTCGAGGAGTACGTCTGGCTCTACGAAGAGTCGTGGAACGACCCGACGATCCGCTGGCTCTTCTCGACCGTCTCGACCTCGATGGCTTGGGACGACCACGACATGAGCGACGACTGGAACATCTCGCGCTCCTGGCACGAGGAGATGGAAGGCCACGAGTGGTGGCACGAGCGGGCGGTCGCCGGCATCGTCAGCTACTGGATCTACCAGCACCTGGGCAACCTCTCGCCGCGCGAGCTCGACGAGAGCGAGGTCTACGCGAAGGTCCGGGGCAACCCCGATGCCACCGCGGTCCTGCGCGAGTGGGCGCACGAGATCGAATCGACCGCGGCAGGGACGCGCTGGAGCTTCTGCCGCGACGTCGACGGCGTGCGGGCGATCTTCGTCGACTCGCGCGCCGCCCGCGTGCTGACGCGCGAGCGCCGCTCGATGTGCGACGACGACACCTGGGAGTGGATCGTCGACCACGCCGGCGGCGACTTCGACCACCTGCTGATCGCGACCACCGTCCCCTACCTGCTTTCGCCCGGCTTCCACCATCTCGAGGCCTGGAACGAGCGGCTCTGCGACGGTGCCTGGGGCCGCCTCCTCGCCCGCGCCAGCGAGAAGCTGCGCCGGGCCGCCGACTTCGACCACTGGGCCGCCTTCCAGTTCTCCTTCCGCCGCCTGCGCGAGCTGCTCGAAGAGGTCGGCTCCGGCAAGCGCGGCAAGCCGCCCGCCTCGATCGTGATCCTCTCCGGCGACGTCCACCACGCCTACCTCTGCGAGGTCGCCTTCCCGCGCGGGGCCGGGATCGAGATCCCCGTCTACCAGGCGGTCTGCTCGCCCTACCGCAACCCGCTCGCCAAACACGAGCGGACGGCGATACGCATGGGCTTCTCGCGCCCCTTCGCCGCGGCCACCCGCGGCCTCGCCCGGCTCGCCGGCGCGCCTGACCCGGGCATCCGCTGGCGGCTGCTCGAGGGTCCCTGCTTCGACAACCAGGTGGCGACGCTACGGCTCGACGGTCGCAGCGCAACCGCCAGGCTCGACAAGACCGTCGCCGGCGACGAGCGGGAGCGCTCGCTCGAGAAGACCTTCGAGCGGTGGATCGCCTAGTGGGACCCCTCCTAGTAGCTCAGCGGGCGCCCCTCTGGAATCGAGCCGGACGTGGCAGCGGCTCGCCGAGGATCAGGCGAGCGCGGTAGTAGAGCGCTTCGAACGCCTGGGTGTCGAGGTCCTCGAGGGCGTTCCGCTCGCGCCCTGGCTGGGTTCCGGCGCCTTCGGCCGGGCCGCTCCCAGCTGCGCGCTCGCGGACCACGCCGTTGAGGCTGCCGCGGGAGACGAACCGCGTGTGTTGTGGGGTTTCGCTCACCGACCTCTCCTTTCTTTAATTTATTGATTATCTAAATCAAGAATAGCAGAGGGGCGCGGCTCCGCCGGGTGCCGACCATGGAAAGCGCGGCGAGTTGGGGCGGGGCGCCACCCGGCAAAAGCGCACCCCGCCCCATCGCCCCTTCAGGCGACGAGGATCTCGTCGCTGAAGCTCTTGATCCGGTCCGGTCGCAGGTAGACGATCTGGCCCTCGCGGAGCTCGAGCTTCTGCAGCTCCGAGCGAGTCAGCTGGGCCCAGACCTCGGTGCCGTCGCCGAGCACGAGCTCGACCCGGACCTCGAAGCCGAGGGCGACGATCCGGCGCACCATCGCCTCCTCGTCGCCGGCGTCGCGGTCGAGCGAGACGGTCATGTCGTGCGGGCGGACGAAGTGGTCGCCGAGCCGGTTGACCTCGCCGACGAAGCTCATCACGAACTCGTTGGCGGGGTGGTCGTAGAGGTCGTCGGCGCTGCCCGACTGCTCCACCCTGCCCTCATTCATCACGACCAGCTGCTCGGCGACGTCCATCGCCTCCTCCTGGTCGTGGGTGACGAAGATCGTCGTCACGTGCATCTCGTCGTGCAGGCGACGCAGCCAGCTGCGCAGGTCCTTGCGCACCTTGGCGTCGAGCGCGCCGAACGGCTCGTCGAGCAGCAGCACCCGCGGCTGCACGGCGAGGGCCCGGGCCAGGGCCATGCGCTGTCGCTGACCGCCGGAGAGCTGCGACGGGTAGCGCTCGGCGAGCCCGTCGAGCTGCACCAGCTGGAGCAGCTCGTGGACGCGGTCGGAGATCCTCGCCTTGTCCCATTTGCGGATCCTCAGGCCAAAGGCGACGTTGCCGAAGACCGTCATGTGCTTGAAGGCGGCGTAGTGCTGGAAGACGAAGCCGACCTCCCGCTTCTGGGCCGGCTGGGCGGAGACGTCGCTGCCGCGGATGATCACCCGCCCCGCGTCCAGGGTCTCGAGCCCGGCGATCGCCCGCAGCAGCGTCGACTTGCCGCTGCCGCTCGGTCCCAGCAGGGCCGTCAGCGAGCCGTCGGGCACCTCTATCGATACGTCTTGCAGCGCCTGAAAGTCACCGAAGCGCTTGCACGCTTCCTCGACTGCGATAGCCATCAGGCGTCCTCCTTCCTCTTCAAGAGATTCATTGCGAGCAGGGTCGTGAGGGCGAGCAGCGCAAGCAGGACGGATGCGCCGAAGGCGCCCGGGAGGTTGAAGTTCTGGTACTGCTTCTCGACGAACAGCGGCAGGGTCTGCGTCTCTCCCGAGATCGAGCCGGAGACGACGGAGACGGCACCGAACTCGCCCAGCACGCGGGCGGTGGTCAGCACCACCCCGTAGGCGACGCCCCAGCGGATCGCGGGCAGGGTCACCCGCCGGAAGGTCTGCCAGGCGTTGGCGCCCAGCGTCGACGCGGCCTGCTCCTGCTCGGTGCCGATCTCCTGCAGCACGGGCACGGTCTCGCGCACGACGAACGGGAGCGAGACGAAGATGCTGGCGAGGACCATGCCCGGGACCGAGAAGAGGACTTTGATCCCCGCTTCGGCCAGCCCCGGTTCCAGCCAGCCGGTGGCGCCGTAGAGCAGGAAGAGGGAGAGGCCGATCACGACCGGCGAGATCGCGAAGGGGAGGTTGATGAGCGCGTCGATCAGCGGGTTGGCCCACCAGCGATGCCGGACCAGCAGCAGGGCGCAGCCGACGCCGAAGACGGTGTTGAGCGGCACCGCGATCGCGACCATCAGCAGGGTCAGCTTCAGCGCGTGCAGGCCGTCGGGCGAGGTGATCGCGTCGAGCGGCGGCGCTATCCCGTGTTCGAAGGTCTTGTAGAAGATCAGCCCGAGCGGCAGCAGGAGCAGCAGCAGGACGTAGCCGAGGCCGAGCGCACGCAGGGTCCAGCGTTTAGCGCTCATGGCGGCCTCCCCAGCGCTGGATCAGGCCGACGACGACGAGGCAGGCGAGCGAGGCGAGCAGGAGCACGACCGAGACCGCCGCGGCGCCGGTGTCGTTGCCGGACTCGATCTGGGTGCGGATGTAGACCGAGGAGACCATCGTGCTCGGCAGCCCGCCGGCGAAGAGCAGGACCGAGCCGAACTCGCCCAGCGCGCGAGCGAAGGCGAGGGCGACGCCGGCGGCGAGGCCCGGCAGCAGGTTGGGGAAGATGATGCGGCGGAAAACCGTGAAGCCGCCGGCTCCGAGCGAGGCGGCGGCCTCCTCCATCTCGCGGTCCATCTCGATCAGCAGCGGCTGCACCGCGCGGACGACGAAGGGCAGGGTGACGAAGCAGAGCGCGACGACGACGGCTGCTCGCGTGAGTGCGATGTCGACGCCGAGCGGGCTGTCGGGCCCCCAGAGCTCGATCAGGATCAGGCTGGCGACGATCGTCGGCAGCGCGAAGGGAAGGTCGATGACGGCGTTGATCGCCGCCTTGCCCGGGAACTCGTCGCGAACCAGGAGCCAGGCGAGGATCGTGCCGAAGACGGCGTTGATCGCAACCACGATCAACGAGGCGACCAGGGTCAGCTCGAGCGAGCGCAGCGCCTGCGGCGAGGTGACCTGATCCCAGAACGTTCCCAGCCCCTCGCTCAGCGACTGGCTCGTCAGCGCCGCCAATGGCAGCAGGACGAGGACGCTGAGGTAGAGCACGACCAGGCCGCGGCCGAGGCCGGCGCCGAGCCCGGGCAAGCGCCAAAGCGCTGCCCGGGATGCTCCTGGAACCGATGTTGCGCTTGCCGGGTGCGCGGACATCAGCCTGAGGTCGAGACCCCTAGTTCGGTCTCTATCTTGGCGACCGAGCCGGTTTCGTCATCGAAGAACTCGTCGTTGACCTTGGCCCAGCCGCCGAACTGGCTGATCTTGAACAGTTCCTTCGGGGTCGGGAACCGCTTCGGGTCGACCAGCTTCGGGTTGACCGGCCGGTAGCCGGCCTCGGCCCAGATTTCCTGGCCTTCGTCAGACCAGATGAACTTGAGGAAGTCTTCCGCCGCCGGCTCCGGCGCTTCCTTGGTGACCGCGATCGGCGTTTCGATCAGGATCGTCGAGGGCGGCACGACGTATTCGAGGTCTTCCCCTTCGTTTTCGGCCTTGATCGCCTCGTTCTCGTAGCCGAGCAGGACGTCGCCCTCGCCCTGGGTGAAGGCGGCGAGCGCATCGCGGGCGCTGCCCGGCTGCGCGACGGTCTTTTCGAGCAGCGTCTTGACCCCTGCGAGCGCCTGGTCGGGGGACTTGCCCTCGTTGATCAGGGTCCCGTAGACGGCCATGATGTTCCAGCGCGCCGCGCCGGAGCTGAACGGGTTGGGGGTGACGACGTCGACGTCCTTGCCGAGCACGTCGTCGAGGGTGTGGATTCCCTTCGGATTGCCTTTGCGGACGCTGATCACGACCACCGAGTCCTGAGCGATGCCGCCGTAGGGCTGCTTGTCCCAGTTCTTGGCGACGAGCTCGCCTTCTTCGACCAGCCGTTCCATGTCGCCGGCCTGGGCGAAGTGGACGATCGAGGCCGGCTGCCCGGCCGCGACCGCACGGCTCTGGTCGCCCGAGGCGCCGAACGAGTTGCTGAAGCTGACGCCTTCGCCCGCCGAGGTCTTCTCGAAGGCGGGCTCGAGGTCTTCCTGGTAGACCGATTCCGGAGTCGAGTAGCCGACCGCGTCGAGCTTGCCGCCCGAACCGGAGGAGGCGCCGCTCTCGCTGCTGCCGCCGCATCCGGCCACGATGACCGCCAGCGCAAACACCGCGCCCAGGAGGGCGGCCGTGACGCTGCGCCGCCGGTTTACCTTGCGAGCGTTCCGCATGGAAAGAATCCTTTCTTTCTTTACTGATTTAGTTTTTTGACTGACTTAATCTTAAAAGAGGGCGGCAGCGTAGCACAATGTCGATCAGAAAAGTCGCCAAAGACCCGCCGCCAGTGACGGCGGAGGCTGCGCCGCATACCGCATACGGATCACGTGACCGCCGACCGATCGCCGGAAGGCCCCGCCTGCAGGGCTTTTCCGTATGCCTGACCAGGCGAGGCTGACAACGACTGCTCGTCTGGCCAGGCCCGGCCAAGTTATCCAATTGCCGGGCCATCTACTGGTTTGCGGGAATCGGCAAGGGGACCGTGTGTTTATGCTCGAAGACAGGGGTTCGTCGATGGCCAGCCCCAGGGGACAGAGGGAGGCAAGTCGCGCTCTGGCACTTGGCGCCCTGCTGCGTAAGCTGCGCCGCGAGCGCGGCTACACACTGGTCCAGCTCGCCGAACGAATTCCCATGTCCGCATCGAACCTCTCCCGCGTCGAGCTCGGCAGTCAGGGACCGCCGGCCGACGAGGTGATCGAGCGGATCGCCCGGGCACTCGGCGCCGACGCAGCCGAGCTGCTCTCTGCCGCCGGGCGCGTCACCGGCGACGACTCCTTCGAGAGGGCCGTGCTCGAGCGCCTCGACGCGATCGGCCGCGACGTGCGCGAGGTCAAGGACGCGGTCGTCCCGCGCGCGGACTCCTAAGAGGCGAGGTCGCGGCGATCGAAGAGAACGGCGCCGAGACCCGCGACGGCAATCGCGACGACGGTGACTCCGAGGAAGGAAAACGGGTCGATGCCGTCTTCGATCGCCCGGCCGTAATAGCGGAAGACCGATCCGTAGCGGACCCAGTCGAGGCTCGGGTCGAGTCGGCCGACGAGGTCGGCGACGTACATTGCCACCAGGATGCCGGCGACCGAGCCCGTGACCGCCGCCGTATGCAGCGAACGGCTGGTGACGACGATGCCGAGGGCGGCAAAGAGCAATGCCAGCGGCCAGACATTCGCGAACCCGGCAAGGGTGCGGGTGAAGGAGAGCCCCGCACCGGCGAAGAGGCTGCCGAGCATCGTGATCAGCAGGCTGGCGAGCAGCACCGCGGCGAGCTCGATGGCGGTGGCCGAAAAGCCGGAGGCGACGAGGCGGCGGCGCGATATCGGAGCCGAGAGCAGCACGTCGAGGCGGCCGCTTTCGGCGGCGCCGGAGAGGCCGCTGGCGACCGAGCGGACCGCCAGGTAGCCGACCGCGAGCGGCACGATCAGGCTCAGCATCTCGGCGTTCAGGTACTGCTCGACGCTGGTCAGCTCGGCGATGCCGAAGGCTTGCTTGAGCGCTTCCGGATAGGAGGCGACCGCTTTGCCCAGCGCGTCTTCGACCGAGGGATAGATGGCGACGACGAAGGCCGACCAGAGGCCGATCGGCAGGCCCCAAGAGAGCAGCGAACGGCGTCGTTCGTGCAGCTGGGCGAGGACCAGCGCGCTCACCCCTCCCCCCTTTCCTCGCCCTCCCGCTCGCCGCGGTAGTAGGTGAGGAAGACCCCCTCGAGAGTCGGCTGCGCGTACTCGGCGGCGACCACGCCGGGCATCGCGCGCACCCGCTCGAGCTCGACCGGATCGGCGAACTCGACCTCGACTTTGCGCCGCTCCACCGTCTTTGCCAGCAGGTCGGCGACGCGCTCGACCGCAACGAGCCTGCCGTCGCGGACGATCCCGACCCGGTCGCAGATCCGCTCGACCTCGTCGAGCTCGTGCGAGGAGAGGAAGACGGCGCAGCCGCGCTCGCGCTCCTCGCGCACCAGGGCGAGGAACTCCTCCTGCATCAGCGGGTCGAGGCCGCTGGTCGGCTCGTCGAGGATGAGCAGCTCCGGCGAGTGGAAGAGGGCTGTGATCAGACCGACCTTCTGGCGATTGCCGCGCGAGAGCTCGCCGAGCGGACGGTCGAGGTCGGCACGGAAGCGGCGCGCCAGCTCCTCGGCTCTGCCGAGGCTCGCGACGCCGCGCAGCCTTGCCAGCAGGGCGATCGCTTCGCGCCCGCTCGTGCGCTTGCCGTAGCCGAAGTCGCCGGGCAGGTTGCCGAGCCGTGCCCTGATCGCGACGCTGTCGCGGTGACTGTCGAGGCCGAAGATGCGAGCGCTGCCGGCACTCGGGTGCAGGAGGTCGAGCAGAGTGCGGATCGTCGTCGTCTTGCCGGCGCCGTTCGGGCCGAGGAAGGCGAACACCTCACCGGCCTCGACCGCGACGGTTACGTCCTCGATGCCCCTGTGCGCGCCGTAGAGCTTGGACAGGCCCTCGGTCTCGATAACGGCCACGGCGCAATCCTCTCAGCAGAGGCAGCGCTTTTTCAGTGCGGGCTGGCGATGCCGCCGCCGGTCGCGGGCGGCGGCGAGGGAGCCGGTTCGGGAGCGGGCGCCGGCGCCGGCTGGGGCTTCGGTTCGGGCGTGGGTTCGGGCTCCGGTTCGTTGCCGCCTTCGCCGTTGCCCTTCTTCGACGGCTTTTTGCTTTCTTCTTCCCCTTCTTCGTATTCGTATTCGCCTTCCTGGGGCGCCGCGGACGAGGTGTGATCGCTCTTCAGGCCGGAGAGCTCGGGCAGGCTCGACGGTTCGTTGAATTCGGGGCAGCTACCGGCGGCGGCGGCTTCCATGAAGGAGCGCCAGATCGGTCCCGCGGTCGGCCCACCGAAGCCGGTCGCTTCGCGCGACTGCGGATGCCCGACCCAGACCGCTGTCGAGTAGAGCGGCGTGTAGCCGACGAACCAGGCGTCGGAGAGACCCTCCGAGGTGCCGGTCTTGCCCGCCTCGGCGGGGCAGCCCATGTAGGTGTAGCCGGCGCCCGTGCCCTGCGTGATCACTCCCTCGAGCAGTTTGGTCACCTCGTAGGCCTGACCCTCGGTCAGCACCCGTTCGCCCGACTCCGGGTCGGGTTCGTCGACTTTGCCGTTGGGGAATTCGACCCGGCCGATCGCCGTCGGGTCGTGGTGGATCCCGCCGCTGGCCAGCGTCGCGTAGCCGTCGGCCTGTTCGAGCGGCGTCACGCCGATCGCCAGACCGCCGATCGCCTCCGCCGGCACCGATTCGAGCGGCGCTTCGATGCCCATTTCGTGCGCGGTCTGGGTGACGTTTTCGGGGCCGACGTCGAGGTCGAGCTGGGCGAAGATGACGTTGACCGAGTCCCACGTCGCGCTCGCGAGCGACATCGTGCCGCCGCCGGGCTCGGCGTTGTGCACGGTCCAGGTGCCGCCGCCCGGAATGTCGAGCGTTATCGGCGAGGTGCCGTTGTAGTAGGTGCTGTAGGGGTCGACGCCCTGCTTGATCGCCGTCGTCAGCACGTAGGTCTTGAACGAGGAGCCCGGCTGGCGTTTCGCCTGCCAGGCGTAGTTGAATTCGCTTTCGCTGGCGTAGCCTTCGGTCGAGGCGAGGGCGACGATCTCGCCGTTGGCGGGATTGACCGAGGCCAGCCCCGCCGCCGGCCCGCCTTCGGAATAGCAGACGCTGCATGAGTCGACCGCTTCCTGCGCGCGTTCCTGCAGTTCGGGGTCGATCGTCGTGTAGGCCTTGAGGCCTCCGTAGCGAACCGTGTTGATCCCGTACTTGTCGATCAGCTCCTGCTCGACGAGGTCGAAGAGGAACGGATCGCGGATCACCCGGTACTTGTGGCCCGGGTGAAGCCCGAGGCCGGCGTGGATCGCTTCGCGGAATTCGGCGCCCGTGATGTAGCCCTGTTCGTGCATCACCATCAGCACCTCGTTGCGCCGCTTCAGCGCCGCATGCGGATCGATGAACGGGTTGTATTCGGAGGGCGCCTGGGGCAGGCCGGCGATCATCGCCGCCTCGGTCAGGGTCAGGTCGCGGGCGGGCTTGCCGTAGTAGGTCTGCGCGGCGGCCTCGGCGCCGACCGCGGTCTCGCCTTCGACCGTGCCGTATGGCGCCGTGTTGAGGTAGGCGGTGAGGATCCAGTTCTTGCTGTGCGCTTCCTCCTCTTCCTCGGCCAGGTGCGCTTCTTTCAGCTTTCGTTTGAGCGTCTCTTCGGGATGCTGGATGTAGAGGTTGCGGACCAGCTGCTGGGTGATCGTCGAGGCGCCCTGCACCGGCTTGCCCCCGGCGAGGATGTCCTTCCAGACGGCGCGGGCGATCCCGGCGTAGTCGAGCGCGCCGTGCTCGAAGAAGTTCTTGTCCTCGATCGCGACCGTGGCGTCCTTGAGGTCCTGGGGCAGCGCCCTGGAGGGAACCGGCTGGCGGATGTTGCTGGCGCGGATGAAGCCGATCAGGCTGCCGTCGGCCGCATAGATCGCCGAGGAGCGGCCCTTCCGCACCGCTTTGAGGCTGGAGAGGGGTGGCGCCGACTCATACGCGTTGACCGCCCAGGCGACCGCAACGCCACCCGCGATCAGCATCGCGATGGCCAGGATCCCGAGCGGGACCAGCAGCTTTTTCTTCTTCGAGGTGTGCGACTTGCGTCGTCGCCGTCGCGTCCGGCGCGCCATTCGAGGCAAATTGTAGGGAGACGGGTAGCCTTCCCCGCAAATGGCTGGCTTTCTGCACACCTGCTACCGGATCGGGGACATCGACCGCTCGGTCGCCTTCTACGAGAAGCTCGGCTTCGAGGAGGCCGGCCGGATGCCGATCGGCGACGAGGCGATCAACGTCTTCATGGCCCTTCCGGGCGAAGACCCGCGCCTGGAGCTGACCTACAACCACGGCGTCGACTCCTACGACCTCGGCACCGGCTACAACCACATCGCCCTGACTGTCGACGACCTGGAGGGGACGCTGGCGACGCTCGCGGGCGAAGGCATCGAGCCGGAAAAGCCTCCCTACCGCCCCGGCGGCCGCACCGAGGGCCACCGCATCTGCTTCCTGCGCGACCCCGACGGCTACCGCATCGAGCTGATCGGGGAATAGAGCTGGGCCGCAACGCATTTTCGGTCTATGAGAACGAAAACGCGTTGCGACCGCCGACAGCTGTCGGAGCGCTAGTGCGGCCCCGGACAGTTGGGTTGGTCGTTATCGCTCTGACACGGGTTGCTGTTCGGTTGGAAGTGGCCCGAGTTGCCGGCTGAGTTGGGGCCGCCGAACGCGTAGGCGGGACCAACCGACATCAGGACCGTCGCGGCGGCCAAGGCCGCCACCTTGCGGACACGTCTCATCTCTTACCTCCGGTCGATCGGGTGTTCGTTTGCCCTGCCGGATGTTCGTTCCGCCTACCCGAATATTCGGCCAACTAACTTGACCTTTCGGCAAAAGTCGGTAGGGGCTCAGCCCTCGACCACCTGGAACTGCGTCATCAGCCCGTGGTCCTCGTGGTCGAGCATGTGGCAGTGCATGACGAACTTGCCGAGGTGGTCGACGAAGCGGCCGCCGAGCACGATCCGTTCGTTCGGATAGATGAAGAAGGTCTCCTTGAGGCAGTCTTCCCAGGCCGGCGGCGGCTTGCCGTTGCGCGCAAGCAGCAGCCAGTCGGTCAGGTGGATGTGGATCATGTGGGCGACCGAGGTGCGGTTGACGAACTCCCAGGTCTCTACCGAGCCCAGCTTGGGATGGGCGTCGGCGCGAGCTGGGTTGAAGGTGCGGCCGTTGATCAGCCAGGCGGTCTCGAAGGCGCCGCCGATCGAGATCTTGAAGGTCCGCTGCGGCGTCGGCGAGAGTCGCTTCGTCCACTCGGGCAGGGGGCGTAGACGGCGGGGCACTCGGGTGCGATCGGGCGAGCGCCGCGAATCGACGCGGAACTGCATCAGCGCCCCGACATAGGGCCGGGCGCCGAGCGGATGGCGACTGCCGTGGCGCGGTCCGCTGCGCAGCTCCACCCTCTGTCCCGCCGCCGGGGCGAAATCGACGAGCAGCTCGACCCGCTCGGCCGGGCCGATCGTCACCTCTTTGCGGCGCACGGGGCGCGGCATCAGGCCGCTCTCGGTCGCGATCTGGACCAGCGGCGCGCCGTTGGAGAGGAAGAGGTTGTAGGAGCGGAACTGCGAGACGTTGAGCAGGCGCAGGCGGTAGCGCTGAGCGCTCACGCGGTGGTGCGGCATGTGCGCCCCGTTGACGAGGATCGTGGGGGCGGCGATGCCGTCGGCCGGCGGGCGGCGACCGGTGAACGGGTCGGTCAGCTGGTTGCGGCGGTCGAAGCCGCGGTCGCCGATCATCAGCGCCAGATCGCGCTCGCCGCGTGGCAGCGGCAGGCCGGCGTCGAAATCGTCGTCGATGATCCACATCCCGGCCAGGCCGCGCCAGACGTGGTGGGCCGTGCGGTCGAGGCGGTGATCGTGGTACCACTGGAAGGCGGCTCGCTCGGGCTCGCCGCCCTCCATCAGGTCATAGACGTAGGTGCGCCGCCCGCCCGGCTCGATCAGCACGTCGTTGCCGGACTGGCGCGCCGTCAGTCCCTTGGGGATGCGGCAGAAGAAGGAGCGTGGGTGCGTACGGGTGAGCCCCCCCGGTTGCCCGTCGAACTGGGTGCGGCTATGCCCGCCGTGCAGGTGGACGGTGAGCTCGCCCACCGCGGGCGGCAGCCGATGGAGGAAGGTGACCTCGGTGCGATGCCCCGCGGGGCGCCTGATCGTCGGCCCCGGGAAAGTCCCCCCGTAGGTCCACATCCGCGTCGGCTCGCCGGGCAGGATCGGGACCTCCGCCTCCCGAATCGGGATCGTCAGCCGCGAGCCGCTCAGCACCTCGGGGACCGGCAGCCGCGCCCGGAAGGGCTCGCCGGCCGAACGGCGGGCCGGGGCTCGCGACGAGAGCAGCGCCCCTGGGCGGATCCCGAGAGGCAGCGCGGTCGCCAGGGCGCCGCCGCCGAGGGCGCCGAGGAAAGCTCGGCGCCCCAGGCGGGGCGGATCTTTCGCAGACCCAGACGTGGCCGTTAGCCGGTGGGCCCCTGTCGCACTTCGATCGAGCCGTGCATCCAGGGATGGATGGCGCACATGAAGGTGATCTCGGTGCCCGCGGGGGCGCTGACCACCTGGGTGATCGTCGCGTTCGGCTTGACGCCGGTGAACCAGGAGTCGCCCTTCTTGGTCAGGTTGCCCTCCGTGTCCCAGCCGGCTGCGCCGGCCTTGGCGGGGTTCTGCGTGACATGGCCATGGGGACCTTTGACGCCGTGCCAGTGGGCGATCGCCATGCAGATGTGTTTCGGCGTGAAGCACCGCTGGCGCGCTTTGGCCGTTTTCGGGATCAACGACTCTTCGACCATCGAGAAGGTGTGGGGACCGACCTTGCGTGGATTGGTCGTGTTGAGGATCGTCAGTTCTTCGCCGGTGTAGACGAATTCCGGGGCGACGAAGCGAAGGCCCTTCTTGCCGTCCTTGATGTAGACGGTGTTGAGCGGGTTCGGTTCTTCGGCGGCGCCGGCGGCGGGAACGACGGCCAGGCAGGCCACCGCCGCGAGCGCGAGGAAACCGGCCAGCTTGACCGGCACAGCACGGAAACGTTGCTGCTTCAACTTTCTCTCTCTCCTTTCGGCGCCGACCGCGCTGCGCCTTGGACGAATAACCCAGGACAAGCTACAGCAAGGCGAGGGGGGCTCCGGGCTGAGAACATGCCGGCGGTGACCGAGTCGAAGGGCGAGGGCGAGCACGGCGCGGACCTGGCGGAGGTCCTGGCCCGTCGCGCCCAAACGCTCGACGAGGCCCGTCCCGACGCCGTGGAGCGCCGCCGCGCCGCCGGCGGGCGAACGGCCCGCGAGAACCTCGACGACCTCGTCGACCCTGGCTCGTTCGTCGAGTACGGGCGCTTTGCGATCGCCGCCCAGCGTGGGCGCCGCGAGGTCGCCGACCTGATCGCCCGCACGCCCGCCGACGGCCTGCTCGCCGGCACCGCGCGCGTCAACGGCGAGCTCTTCGGCGAGGGCGCCGCCTGCGCCGTGCTCAGCTACGACTACACGGTCCTCGCCGGCACCCAGGGCGCCCTCGGGCACCGCAAGAAGGACCGCCTCTTCGAGCTGATCGAGCGTCTGCGGCTGCCGGTCGTCTTCTTCGCCGAGGGCGGCGGCGGGCGCCCGGGGGACACCGACTACCCGGTCGTCTCCGCTCTCGACACGCGCGCCTTCGCCCTCTGGGCGCGGTTGTCCGGCCTCGTCCCCCGCATAGCCGTCGTCGCCGGGCGCTGCTTCGCCGGCAATGCCGTGATCGCCGGCTGCGCGGACCTGATCGTCGCCAGCGAGGACGCCTCGATCGGCATGGGCGGCCCGGCGATGATCGAGGGTGGCGGGCTCGGCAAGGTCGATCCCGACGAGGTCGGCCCGATCGGGGTGCAGGCGCCCAACGGGGTGGTCGACCTCGTCGTCGCCGACGAGAAGGAGGCGACGGCCGCGGCGAAGCGCCTCCTCGCCTACTTCCAGGGAGAGACGCCGCCGGGTGAGGCGGCGGAGCAGGTCGCTCTGCGCGACATGGTCCCCGAGCGCCGGCGGCGCGCCTATGCGGTGGCGCCGGTCGTCGAGACCCTCGCCGACGCCGGCTCGGCGACGTTCCTGCGCGAGCGCTTCGCGCCCGAGATGGCCACGGCGCTGATCCGCATCGAAGGCCACCCGCTGGGGGTGATCGCAAACGACACGCGCCACGCCGCCGGCGCGATCACCAGCGACGCCGCCGACAAGGCGGCGCGCTTCCTGCAGCTCTGCGACGCCTTCGGCCTGCCGGTCCTCTCGCTCGTCGACACGCCGGGGATGATGGTCGGTCCCGAGGCCGAGGCGACCGGCCTCGTCCGTCACACCTCGCGGCTGCTGATCGCCGGCGCGGCGCTGCGGACGCCGCTGATCGCGGTGATCCTGCGCCGCGGCTACGGGCTGGGCGCACAGGCGATGACGGGCGGCAGCATGCACGAGCCGCTGCTCACCGTCGCGTGGCCCTCCGCCCATCTCGGCCCGATGGGCCTCGAAGGCGCGGTGCGGCTGGCCCTGCGCAAGGAGCTGGAGACGATCGCCGACGAGGCCGAGCGCGAGCGCCGCGTGCGCGAGCTGACCGCCGCCGCCGAAGACAACGCGAAAGCGCTCAATGCCGCCGCGCTCTTCGAGATCGACGACGTGATCGACCCGGCCGAGACGCGCGCCCTCGTCGCCTCAACGCTCGCCGCGGCGCGAGCCCACGCCCCGTCGACCGAGCCCGGCCGGCGCTTCGTCGACGCCTGGTAGGAGCCGGCGTCAGGCGAGTCCGGCCAGCTCGTACTCGCGCAGAAAGCCCTCGAAGAGGCGCCGATGGGACTGCTCGTCGTGGAGGATCTCGATCGTCATGTCCTGCGTGACGGGGTCGATTTCGTCGGTCTCCTCGACGACCCGGGTGTAGTGCTCGATCGCGCCCGTCTCGGCTTTGATCACGCCGCGGATCACGTGCACGACGTCGGTCTGCTCCTCGGGCGGCTGCAGGAAGCTCTGTTCGGCGGCGAATCCTTCCGAGCCGGGCACGACGCCGTAGAGCTCCTTGATCCGCCGGGCGAAGCGGCGCGCGTGGTCGAGCTCCTCGTCGATGTCCTCCTCGAGCGATTGCTTGACCTCCTGCGCCCGCACTCCGTCGAGGTTGACGGAGGCGGCGAGGTAGCTCATCACCGTCTCGATCTCCATCCAGTACGCCTTGGCCAGCAGCTCGACGACGTGCTGCCGCGCTTCGGCGTTCGCGCCGTCGAAGATTCCCTTGCTGAGGGTCGTGCCGGTCTCCATTCGAACGCTCCTTGCTCGCCGTGTAGTTCAATTCCCTTTACCCGCAGTCGTGGGTGGCAATCGCGACGGGGTAGGCTCTGTAGCGAGCACCCCGAGGAGGAGAATTTGTCCAGCGAACCGCGAGAAATCGCCGATGGAACGCTCGAAGTCCGCACCGCGGAGAACGACGGGACCCAGGTCGTCTCGCTTTGCGGGGAGCTCGACCTCGCCAACGCCCCGACCGCGGAGACGGCCCTGGAGAAGGCGCTGCAGCAGGGCCGGCGGGTGGTCGTCGACATGCGCGAGCTGGAGTTCATCGACTCGACCGGGATCGCCCTCCTCGTCACTGCCCTCGGCCACGGCGGGGAAACCGAGCTCGGCTTCGTGCCGAGCACCTCGCAGGCGGTCAACAGGGTGCTCGAGCTGACCGGCTTGGCCGATCGCCTGCCGCTCGTCGACGCCCCTTAAGCGCGGAGTTTGTAGCCGCGCGAGAAGAGGCGCAGGTTGACGAGGAAGAGGGCGAGGGTGGCCCCTGTCAGGGCGAGCAGCGAGAGGCCGACGCTGACTTCGGTGAAGCCGACGAAGCCGTAGCGGACGAGGTTGATCATGTAGAAGATCGGGTCGAAGCGAGTCAGCGTCTCGAACGGCTGTGGCAGCAGCGCCGCCGAGTAGAAGACGCCGCCGAGGAAGATCAGCGGCTGCAGGACGAAGGTCTGAGCGAAGGCGACATCGTCGAACTGTTCGGCGCGCACGCCGATCAGCACCCCGAGCTGGGCGAAGAAGAAACCGACGAGGAAGAGCGAGGGGACGAGGACGAGGACGTGTTCGACCGGCAGGCCGACGAGGACCACCGAGACGACGAAGGTCAGCGTCGCCACGGCAAGCCCGCGCATGAAGCCGCCGAGCGAGAAGGCGAGCAGCAGCTCGCCGGGGGAGGCAGGCGAGGAGAGCTGGTCCTGGATCGCCCCCTGGAACTTCTGCTGCAGGATCGAGGAGGAGTTGTTGGCGAAGGCGTTGGTCGAGAAGGCCATCATGATCAGGCCGGGAATGACGAAGAGGATGTAGTCGATCCCGTGCAGGTGTTTGATCCGTGAGCCGAGCGCGGCGCCGAAGACCATGATGTAGAGGAAGGTTTCGAGCAGCGGCGCCCCCAGCGTCTGCTTCTTTATCTTCATGAAGCGGTTGACCTCGCGCCGCCAGAGCGTCGCGAAGCGGATCTGCCCCGGGCTCACGCGGTCACCTCGATGTGCGAGCGCGAGAGCTCTTTGCGGCCGACCAGCGCCAGGTAGGCGTCCTCGAGGTTGGCGACGCCGTAGCGGGCCGCCAGCTCGCCGCTCGTCCCCTCGCCGACGATCTGGCCTTCGTTGATGAAGGCGATCCGGTCGCAGAGCTGCTCGGCCTCCTCGATGTAGTGCGTGGTCAACAGGATCGTCGTCCCCTCCTGGTTGATCCGCTGCACGTAGTGCCAGAGCTCGAGCCGCAGCTCGACGTCGACGCCGGCGGTCGGCTCGTCGAGGATCAGCAGCCGCGGCCGGTGCATCATCGCCCTGGCCAGGATCAGCCGCCGCTTCATCCCGCCCGAGAGCGTGCGCGTCCGTTCGTCGGCCTTGTCCGTGAGTGAGAAGGTCTTGAGCAGCTCGCGGGTGCGCTCGCGCCGCTCGCGCTTCGGCATACCGAAGTAACCGGCGTGGTAGTCGAGCGTCTCCTCGACGGTGAGGAACCAGTCGAGGTTGAGCTCCTGCGGGGCCAGCCCGACCGCCTGCCGCGCCGGGCCGTAGTCGTGGATCGCGTCGTGGCCGAAGATCGCGATCTCCCCGGTGGTCGGCTGCGCCAGGCCGGTCGTGCAGTGGATCAGCGTCGACTTGCCGGCGCCGTTGGGCCCGAGCAGCCCGAACAGCTCGCCGGGGGCGATCTCGAGCGAGACCCCGCGCAGTGCCTCCACCCCGGTCGGGTAGCGCTTCGCCAGCTCTTCGATGTGCAGCGCGCTCTCTCGCATGCGGGCGCTAACGCTAGTCCACCGGCTGACTTCGTCGTTAGGGATACATATGTATCCCTAACGACGAAGTCAGCGATATTAGGGTGGGGAGATGGCCCAGCCGCTGCTTGCCGTCGACGCGCCCTCGATGCTGTTCCGCGCCTTCTACGCGCTGCCGGACTCGATCGTCGGGGCCGACGGGCGGCCGGTCAACGCCCTGCTCGGCACCGCCAACCTGATCCTGCGCGAGGTCGAACTGCACGAGCCCCGGGCGGTCGTCCTCTGCTTCGGCCCCGACGCGGCCTCCTACCGAACCGAGCTCTATCCGGCCTACCACGCCGAGCGCGAGGCGGCGATGCCCGACGCCCTCTCGCCGCAGTTCGGCCTCGCCGCCGACTTCTTCGAGGCCTTCGGCTGGACCGTCGCGACGAGCGCGGATCTCGAGGCAGACGACCTGCTCGGCACCTATGCCAGGCGCGAGGCCGAAGCGGGCGGGCGGGCGCTGCTGCTGACCGGCGACCGCGACATGTACCAGTGCGCCGGCGAGCGGGTCACGGTCCTCTACGTAAAGACCGGGACGAAAGGCGCCGAAGAGGTCGGGCCCGCCGAGGTCAAGGAGCGCTACGGCGTGCCGCCGCAGCTCGTCCCCGACTTCATCGCCCTGCGCGGCGACCCTTCCGACGGCCTGCCCGGAGCGAAAGGGGTCGGCCCGAAGACGGCCGCCGAGCTGCTGCGCCGGCACGGCTCGCTCGAGGCGGTGCTCGAGAACGCGATCCGCGAGCGGCGTCCGGCCCTGCGTGGAGCGCTCCTCGACGCCGCCGGGGAGCTGCGCGCCTTCAAGGACATCGCCACGCTTCGCGACGCCGGCGTCGAGCCGCCGTCCGACCGCGAGACCGACTGGAGCGGGGCCGCGTCGGCTGCCCGGGCGCTCGGGATGAACCGGCTCGCCGAGCGGCTCGAGAGCCTCGCCTGAGCCCGTCCGTGCTACTACTGAGAGCGCCTTGATCGACGCCGATCCACAGCGCATCGTCGACCTCTCGGTCACCCTCTCCGAGCACCTTCCGGCTACCTGGCCGGAACACATGCCCTTCGCCCACAAGAACTGGAGCTGGTTCGAGGAGGACGAGCTGCCGACGGGCGCCAGCACCTGCTCGCTCGGCCCCTACGTAACCCACTTCTTCATCCTCGACGAGCACGCCGGCACCCACGTCGACGCCCCCAGCCACTACTTCGCGCCGCCCGACTCGGGACTGGCGAACGCAAGCGCCGAGGGCGAGCAGAGCGCCGAGAAGCTCGACCTCTCGAAGCTGATCGGTCCCGCCGCGGTCGTCGATCTGCGCCACCTCGACGGCAAAGCGGAGCCGGGCGCCAGCCCGGCGATCACGGTCGCCCACATGGAGGCCTGGGAGGCCGAGCACGGTCGCTTCGAGGCGGGCGAGGTCGTGCTCCTGCTCACCGGCTGGTCCAGGCACTACGTCAGGGGCGAGGCCGGCAAGGCGTTCCTGCACGAGCCGGTCGTCCTGCAGACGCGCCCGGCGTGGCCGGCGCCCGAGGCGGACGTCGCCGTCTTCCTGCACGAGCGCGGCGTCGCCACGATCGGCATCGACGCGCCGAGCATCGGCTCGGCCGAGGAGGGCAACGAAGTCCACCGCGCCGGCCTCAGTCGCGCGATGGACTTCGTCGAGGGCCTGACCAACCTCGACCGCCTTCCGGCCCGCGGGGCGACCTTCGTCTTCCTGCCCCTGAAGATCGCCGTCGCCAGCGGCGCTCCGGGCCGGGCGATCGCGCTCCTGCCGGGCTAGCGGTAGTCCGGGTTCGGGTAGTCGAAGCGGCAGCCGGCGTCCCACTCGGTGCGCTGGTTGCCGTGCGCCGGGATGCCGCCGGCGTCCTTGAGCATGCGCGCCAGGTGCATCATGTTCCAGGCGGCGAAGGTGGTGTTGCGGTTGGTGAAGTCGTTCTCGGGACCGCCGGAGCCCTCGTCGAGGTAGGACGGGCCCGGGCCCGCCTCGCCGATCCAGCCGGCGTCGGCCTGCGGCGGGATCGTGTAGCCGAGGTGCTGCAGCGAGTAGAGCACGTTCATCGCGCAGTGCTTGACGCCGTCCTCGTTGCCCGTCACCAGGCAACCGCCGACCCGGCCGTAGTAGGCGTACTGGCCGGCCTCGTTGAGCAGGTGCGAGTTGCCGTAGAGGCGCTCGATCACCTGCGTCGCCACCGAGGACTTCTCGCCGAGCCAGATCGGCATGCCGAGCACGAGGATGTCGGCGGCCATCACCTTCTCGAAGATCGCCGGCCACTCGTCGCGCTCCCAGCCGTGCTCGGTCATGTCGGGCCAGACGCCGGTCGCGATCTCGTGGTCGATCGCCCGGATGCTCTCGACCTCGACCCCGTTGGCCCGCATCACCTCCATCGAGCGGTCCATCAGCCCCTGCGTGTTGGAGACCTCGGGGCTGCGCTTCAGGCTGCAGTTGACGTAGAGCGCGCGCAGGTCGGAGTAGCCGCTCACGCAGCGACCCTATCCGACGGACGCGCGGCCGAGGCGGGCGCCGCCGAGAACTGCATCGCGCCGTCGACCAGCGGAGCGCGGCGGATCGCGCGCGAGTCGAGCAGGTAGTTCTGGCGCAGCTTCCAGGGCTCCTTCGAGCCCTGTTTGGGGAACTCGTCGAGCGAGCGCAGCACGTAGCCGGAGGTGAAGTCGAGCAGCGGTGTCTCCTCGACCGTCGGGTCGGTGATCTCGGGCACGCTTTTCGCGTAACCGTGGGCGTCCATATGGGCGAGCAGGCGGCAGACGTATTCGGAGGTCAGATCGGCCTTCAGCGTCCACGACGCATTCGTGTAACCGACGGTGAAGGTGCAGTTCGGCACCCCGCTCAGCATCATCCCCTTGTAGGTCATCGTCTTCGGCAGGTCGACCGGGGCGCCGTCGACGACGAGCTCCATGCCACCGAGGAAGAGCAGGTTGAGCCCGGTCGCGGTGACGATCACGTCGGCCTCCAGCTCCTCGCCCGAGTCGAGCTCGATGCCCGTCTCGGTGAAGCTGGCAATCGTGTCGGTGACGACCGAGGCGCGCCCCTCGCGGATCGCCTCGAAGAGGTCGCCGTTGGGGACCAGGCACATGCGCTGGTCCCAGGGGTCGTAGAGGGGCTTGAAGTGCTTGTCGACGTCATAGCCGGGCGGCAGGGCGCGTTCGACGCCGCGGCGGACGAGCTTCTTCACGGTCTCCGGCCGGCGGCGGCTGAGCTGGTAGAAGAACGTCTGCAGCAGGACGTTCTTCCAGCGCACGATCGAGTAGACGGCGCGCGCCGGCAGCACCTTGTGCAGGCGCCCGGCAAGGGGGTCTTCGGCCGGCAGCGAGGCGATGTAGGTGGGCGAGCGCTGCAGCATCGTCACCTGCGCGGCCTTCTCGGCCATCGCCGGCACCAGCGTCACCGCGGTCGCGCCGCTGCCGATCACGACGACCTTCTTGCCGGCGTAGTCGAGGTCCTCGGGCCAGTGCTGCGGATGGACGAGCTCGCCGGCGAAGCGCTCCCTGCCCGCAAACTCGGGCGTGAACCCCTCGTCGTAGCGGTAATAGCCGCTGCAGACCCAGAGGTAGGAGCAGGTGACGAGGGCCCGCTCACCGCTCTCGACCCGCTCCGCGGCGACCGTCCAACGGGCCTCCTCGCTCGACCACTCGGCGCGCACCACCCGGTGGCCGAAGCGGACCTTCTCGTCGATGCCCCCCTCGCGGGCCGTCTCGCGCACGTACCCGAGGATCGCCGGGCCGTCGGCGATCGTCTTCGAGTTGGTCCAGGGGCGGAAGCGGTAGCCGAGCGTGTGCATGTCGGAGTCCGAGCGGATCCCGGGGTAGCGGAAAAGGTCCCAGGTGCCGCCCAGGTCCTCGCGCGCCTCGAAGATCGCGTAAGCGCGACCTGGGAAGGCCTCTTGCAGATGATGGGCGGCGCCGATGCCGGAGAGGCCGGCGCCGACTATCAGCACGTCGAGGTGCTCGGTCGGTCGGTCGGTCGCGGTCAAGACAGGCGGATTCTGCCACGCTGGCTGGCCAGCCAGCGTGGCGTGGCTCACTGAGACGGTTCTCAGCCCTTGAGCTTGAACCTGATCTGCTTGTGTTTGACCAGCGGTAAGCCCTCGACGGGGGCGTAGGTGAAGGTGATCCTCACGTGCAGCGTCTTCTTTTTTTCCAAGGCGGCGACGCCGGCTTTGTCGAGTTTCAGCGGCAGCCAGAAGCGACCGGCTTTTTTGGCCGTGGCTTTGACGGTGACCAGGTATTTGGCTTCGGCGGTGACGACGCCGGGCGCCGACACTTTGATCCTGATTTTCGCCGAGGTGCCTTCGTGTTTGACCGTCTGCAGCCAAAATTTGACTTTGGCGCAGTAGGGGGGTAAGCCGGCCTGGCCTTTGGGGCATTTCCCGGCCGCCGCCAGGGAGGGCGCGGCGAGCACCAGGAGGACCAACGCACAGACCCCCAGAAGCCGCTTGTTCCCCGAGCTCATGGCCTCTTCTCCCGTGCCGGACCTTAGCAGAGCGCAGTGTTTACATTTCCCTCTCCGAGGCGGGGAATTCCTACCCCAGGCGCCAGGAGAGGCTCGTCTCCGCGCCCTGGCGCGCACGCAGGACGAGACCACCCGGGGGCAGCCGCAGGCGTCCGAAGAAGACCCCATCCAAGCCGGCGCCGGCATTGCCGATCGGCGCCCAGCCCCGTGGCCGGCGGCGTTCGATCGTCAGCCGTCCGGATCGCGGCGCCCGGCCCCAGACGATCGTCCCGCCCCCCCGCCGTCGTTGCGCGAGGAACGGGAAGCGGAAAGCCGTGAAGGAGGGCTTGGCAAACCCGTTGCGGTAGAGCAGGCCGCTCTGCTGGGTGGCCGCATAGCCGGCCGTCCCCGGGGCCTGGTCGCGCAGGTACCACCAGATCACCGCCCCGACGCCCTGCCGCCAGAGCTCGAAGAGGGACTGGGTCAGGTAGCGCGCCTGCCGGGCGACCGGCACCCCCCGTGGGTCCGGGGGCCGCGAGTCCCACCAGATCTCGGTCGCCCAGAACGGCTTGCGCCGTGCGGGCAGGGCGCGACGAGTGGCGACCGCGCGCCGCACGATCCGCGTCAGCCGGCCGAGGTCGGGAATCGAGACGTCGAGCGGGGAGACGGCCCCCACGGTCGGGCCGAAGACGTCGATCGGGTTGTGGGCGGCGATGTCGAAGTGCGCCGGTTCGGGGCAAGCGGTCGGCTTCAGTCGCGCTCCCCGCAGGCAGAGCAGCGAACGCCAGAACCACACCGGCGGGATGCGACTCGCGCCGGCCCGGGCGTCGCCGTATGGCGCGAGGCCGCCGACGATCGTCTTCGCGCCGGGGCTCGCCATGTGGATGCCGGCGTAGGCGGCGTTCAGCATCGCCCGGTAGTGGGCCGGGGCGACCATGCGCTTTCCCCGCCAGAGGGGCGTGAGATGGACCGAGAGATTCTGCTCGGCCCAGATCTGGAAGTAGCGAACGCGCGGCAGCGGTCCCGCCTCCGCCGCGGCCGGATCGACGAAGCCGCCGGAGTAACGCGTCGCCAGGGCCCGCGCGAAGAGGCCGAGCTGCGGCGCCGAGGGCAGCCAGGAGCCCGGCGGGGCCGCGGCGAAGCTCGGCCGCCCCGGGCCTTCGGCCCAGCTCGGCGCGAAGTCGACGTCGAGGATCGGTTCGAGCCCCTGCGCGACCGCCGAGCGGACGGCTTCGTCGAGGGCCTTCCAGTCGTAGGCGGGATCGGCCGGATTCGCGGGGTCGAAGCCGGCGGGCCGGCTGCGCGGCGCGATCGACGACCAGACCGCGTTGAGCATCGCCAGCTGAGCGCCCGCCTCGCGAGCTCTTCCCAGCCACTGTTCGCGGGCCGAGGCCTTGCCGCTTTGGAACGAGGCTTCCGCGAGGCCCAGCCGCAGACCGTGGGGTGCGGCGGCGGCCGGCTGAGCACAAAGCGCTGCCGTCGCGGCGACCAGCGCCGGGACCAGCGCCGAAGGCCTCACTGCGAAGGACGGCGGCGGCGGGAAACCGCGAAGGCGACCGCCGCGCCGGCCATCGCCACGATCAAGAGGAGAAAGCCGGGACCGAGGCCCCGCTCGCCCAGCGACCCGAGCGCCGGCGGCTGCGAGCCTCCGGTCCCTTCGGGAGCGGTCTGCGCGATCGCGTCCCCGAGCGCTTCGCCGCCGGGGCCGCGCCGGTCCAGCGTCCGCCGGGTTCCTTCGCTGATCACACCGTCACGCACCGCTTCGTGCGCTTTTTTCGTCAGGTCGGGCTCCCGCGGCCCGGTCGAGGTCGGCACCGTCTCGTAGTACTGTTCGGCCTCAGGGAGACCGGGGGGCGCAACGAGTCGCGCCGCGGCGAGGGCCGGAAACGTCAGCGTCGAAGCCAGTGTCAGCAGTAGGCCGAGTGCCGTAATTTTCCGCATCGAAGGCATAAACACGCCAGTCGGGATGAAAAGATCGCTGGCTCCTCCCGCAGGAAACTGTACATGGGGGTAGTGGAGACACCGCAGCGCGCAGACCGCGCACCCGAACGGCGCTATCGCCGCGAAAGCTCGCGACGCGACTGGGGCGAAATCGCGACCTGGCTGCTCGCCGCCATCCTCGTCGTCTACCTGGGCCTGAAGCACGGCGGCTATGACCCGATCCCGCGCGACCAGGTCGGCATCGCGGTCTGGTGGGGCCTGCTGCTCGGCGTGGGGGTCGAGGCGCTGCCGGTGCCAGGCCGCACCCGTGCGGGCCTGGTCGCGCTGGGGCTGCTCGCGGGCTTCGCCGCCTGGACGGCCCTCTCGCTGGGCTGGAGCGAGAGCAACGAACGCACCGCGACCGAGCTCGCTCGCGTCGTCACCTACCTGGGCGTGCTCGCGCTGGGGATCAGCATGGCCACGCGGCGGCGCGGGGCGGCCCGTCACGTCCTCGGGGGCGTCACCTTCGGCCTCGCCCTGCTCGCCGCGCTGGGCGTCCTCTCTCGCCTGCACATGGCCTGGTTCCCGGCCAACGAGCTCGGCAAGGTGCTGCCGGGGATCGAAATCGAGCGGCGGCTCGGCTATCCGCTCGGCTACTCGAGCGCTATGGGGGCGCTGGCCGGGATGACGCTGCCGCTGCTCGTCGCCGCCACCTCCTGGCCGCGGCGGCTCGCCGTGCAGGCGCTCGCCGCGGCGGCGATCCCGATCGCCGGCCTGACTCTCTATCTCGCCACCTCGGGCACGGGCGCGGCCGTCGCCGGCGCCGCGCTGCTCGCCTTCTTCCTCCTCTCGCCCGACCGGCTGCCGAAGCTCCTCACTCTCGCCATCGGCACCGGCGGGGGCGCCATCCTCGCCGCCGTGCTCCACAGCCGCGACGCCCTCTCCCGCGGCCTGCCCACGCCTGCCGCCGAACACCAGGGGACGGAAGTGCTCTGGATCGCGCTCGCGGTCTGCGCCGGCGTCGCCCTGACGCAGGTCCTGATCGGCCTCGCCCTGCGCCGGCTCGACCGCCCCAGCCTGCTCGGGATACAGCGGCGCGAGGCGCTGATCGCAACCGCCGTGGTGCTGGCGTTCGCGATCCCGGTGGCGATCGCCGCCGGGGCGCCGCACGAGCTCTCGCATCGCTGGGAGGTCTTCAAGGGGCGCGGCAACGGCCCGGGCAAAGAACCCAGCGGCGCCTCCTCGATCCTCGATTTCCACGGCAGCGGCCGCTACCAGTTCTGGGAATCGGCGGTGGACGCGAGCAAGACCGCCACCTGGAAGGGCATCGGCCCGGGCACCTTCGAATTCTGGTGGCTCCAGAACGGCAGCTACCGAGGCTACGTCCGCAACGCACACTCGCTCTACCTCGAGAACCTCGCCGAGCTCGGCATCCCTGGCCTGCTGCTGATCGCCGGCTTCGTCTTCAGCGTGATCGGGATCGGCGCGGCGCGCTCGCTGCGCGCGCCTCCCGACGAGCGTCTGCCGCTCGCCGCCGCAACCGCCGGCGCCGCCGGCTTCGCGATGGCCGCCGCTCTCGACTGGGTCTGGCAGCTGGGCGCGCTGCCCGTCGCCTTCATGCTGCTCGCCGCCGTCGCCGTCAGCGGCTTCTCGCTGCGCGAGCCGCGCAGCGGCCACAACCGCCGGCGGCGGCGCAGGCGGCAACGCAACCGCAACTGGACCCAGCGCGTCGCCGTGGCGCTGGTGGCCGCCGTCGCGATCTTCGCGATCTGGCGACCGCTGCAGGAGGCTACGGCGATCAGGCAGAGCTGGACCGATGCCGCCAATGGCGACCTCACCGGGGCGCTCGATCACGCGCGCGACGCCGCCGACGCGCAGCCGGACGCGGCGCTTCCCCACCTCCAGGAAGCGTTGATCTTCGAGCAACGGGGCAGGCTGCCCGCCGCGGCGGCGGCCGCGAAGGTCGCCACCGACAAGGAATCCGCGAACTGGCGCAACTGGCTCGTCCTCGCCCGCATCGAAGCCGAGCGCGGACGGGTCGGCCCCGCGCTGCGCGCGTTCTCGCATGCCCAGGGCCTCAACGCGATGTCCGGGCTGCTGAAGGCCTGAGCCGGCGATGCGACGGTGGATCGCCACGCGTGCGGGATTCCTGCGCAGGGAGCTCTTCCTCGAGCGCAACCACGACCCCTCCCGGACGGCCCTGGTCCTGGGCAGCGGCCGCAGCGGCACCACCTGGCTCGCCGAAGCGCTCGCCCGCCAGCACCGCAGCCGGCTCGTCTTCGAGCCGTTCCATCCGCGGCTGGGCGCGATGGGAGAGGGCGCGCGCCTCTTCCTCGACCCGGCCGAGCGGCCGCCCGCCTTCAAACAGGCGGCGCAGCGGGTGCTCTCCGGCCGCGCCCGTGGTCCCTACATCGATCACCTGCGCATCGCGCGACTGCCGCGCGGGCGGGTCGTCAAGGACGTGCACGCGTCGAATCTGCTTGCCTGGTTTCGGGCGAATTACCCCGCCGTCCCGGTCGTCTACGTCATGCGGCACCCGATCGCGGCATCGCTGTCGCGACTTCGCTCGGACGTCTTCTACGGCCTCGGCGACTACCTGGAGACGCGGGCCGGCCGCGAGGACGCCGAGCGCTCTCCCGTCGCCAAATGGCTTCCGCGGTACGACGCCTGCCGGGCGCACTCCGAGCCCTTGGTTCGCCTCGTCGCCGAGTGGTGCATAGAAAACGTCTACGCGCTCGAGCGGCGCGACGACCGCGGCGTCGCCCTGGCCTTCTACGAGCACGCCGTCCAGGACCCCGCCTCCGAGCTGACCCGCCTTGGTGGGCACTGTGCCGAGGCACTCGGTTCAGCCGACGCTGCCGAGATCGGTCAGCTGCGCAGGCCTTCGGCGATGGACTGGCGGCGCACGGCGGCCGCGGCGAGCGCGTCCGACGACTGGGCACGCCACCTCGGCCGCTGGGCGGACGAGGTCCAGCCGTCCGTGGTCGAGCAGTGCCTGCGGGTGCTTTCCGAGTTCGGCCTCGACTGGCTCTACGGCGAGGATCCGCTGCCGGCCTCCGAGGCGAGGCCGCTGTAAGGTGCGCGCGTCGCGAGGGGGAGGCTGAACGGTGCTCCACATAGCCACAGTGCATTTCGGCTCGCCGCGCTGGATCCCGATCCAGACCCGGGAACTGAAGAGGCGGCTGCGCGTGCCCTTCACGACCTGGGCGTCGCTCGAGGGCATCCCGTCCTCCTACGGTCGTTACTTCGATCGGGTGATCGAGCAGGGCGGCCCCCACGCCGACAAGCTCAACCACCTCGGGATCGAGATCTGCCATGTGGCGGATGAGGGCGACTTGGTCATGTTCCTCGACGGCGACGCCTTCCCGGTCGCCGACCCCTGGCCGCTGATCTCCTCGGGCCTGAAGGAAGCGCCGCTGCTGGCGGTCCGAAGGTCCGAGAACGACGGTGACCCTCAACCCCATCCGTGCTTCTGCGTCACCACGGCGGGAACATGGCAGTCGCTGCCCGGCGATTGGACCAAGGGGTTCCTCTGGAAGGACGAGCAGGGCGCGCCGAGGACGGACGTCGGCGCAAACCTGATGCGGCAGCTCGAGCTGACCGGCACGCCCTGGACCCCGGTCCCGCGGACGAACCGCCGCAATCCGCACCCGCTCTTCTTCGGGGTCTACGGCGACGCGATCTACCACCACGGCGCCGGCTTCCGCTCACCGGTCTCCCGCAGCGACACCCGCGGCCTCAAACCGATCCCCGACCCGAGGCTGCCGCTGGTCGGCCTCCTGGCCAAGCGCATCGGCAAGCTGCGCCGGCAGGCACAAGCGCTCGCCATCGCACGGCGGAATTCGAAGTTGTCGGAGGGAATCTTCGCAAGGATCGAGCGCGACGATCCCGGCTGGCTCGACGAGCTGATGCAACCGGACCTCGGCGGCCCCCGAGGCTAGGCGGCGGCGAGCCCTTCCCGGACCCGCTCGATCATCGCGTACTCGGGTTCCAGCCGCTCGTGCAGCATCTCCCGCTCGCGCTCGCTCGGCTCGACCTTCTCGCCGAAGCCCCGCTCCCGCTTCTCACGCAGGTCCAGCCCCAGCTCGGCGGCCACTCGCCTCAGGTCCTGCGGATAGGTCTCGGTGAAGCAGGTGGCCGAGCAGGCGAGCGCGTTCTCGGCCGCCTCGGCCGGGT
>Ga0068867_100000295_pt1 | contig 32708 bp, 32 predicted proteins | sample KBSMisM32_FD_65649 | JGI IMG/M metagenome (GOLD analysis project Ga0068867, IMG submission 65649) | Miscanthus rhizosphere microbial communities from Kellogg Biological Station, Michigan, USA - KBS Miscanthus M3-2 | ecosystem: Host-associated > Plants > Roots > Rhizosphere > Soil ...
CCGCGCGCCGCCACCCGCGACGCCGCCCGCGTGCTCGGCTACGACTACGGCACCGGCGACCGCCTCGCCAAGCAGATTCCGGAGCCGATCATGGGCCGCAGCCCCTCCTTCGAGGAATGCCTGCGGCCGGGCCAGGAGCTGCGCAAGACCTATGACGCCGAGCCCGACGCGAAGAAGATCGTCGACGTCGCCAAGGGCCTCGAGGGGATCGTGCGCAACAACTCGATCCACGCAGCCGCGGTCGTGATCGCCGACCGCCCGTTGCGGGAGATCGTTCCCCTGCAGCTGGCCGAGGATCGCAGCGCGCCCGCCGGCGGCAACGCAAACGGCAACGGCGGCGCCAAGACCGAGCGTCAGTACAAGATCGTCACCCAGTACTCGATGGGCCCGATCGAGGAGATCGGCCTGCTGAAGATGGACTTCCTCGGCCTGCGCAATCTCGACGTGATCGAGGACGCGGTCGAGATCATCCAGCGCTCGCGCGGCGAGACGATCGACATGGAGAAGATCCCGATCGACGACGCGAAGACCTATGCGATGCTCGCCGAGGGCGATTCGACCGGCGTCTTCCAGTTCGAGTCGGAGGGAATGCGTGATGCGCTGCGCAAGGTCGGGCCAACCGAGTTCGCCGACATCGTCGCCCTCGGCGCCCTCTACCGGCCCGGCGCGATGGCCTACATCCCGGCCTACGCCAAGGGGAAGAAGAACCCTGCCAGCGTGCGCTATCCGGACCCGCGCCTGCGCCCGATCACCGAGGAGACGCACGGCTGCGTCATCTACCAGGAGCAGCTGATGGCGATCGCCCGCGAGATGGCTGGTTTCTCGGGCGCCGAGGCCGACGACCTGCGCAAGGCGGTCGGCAAGAAGAAGCGCGACCTGATGGCGACGATGAAGGACAAGTTCATGCAGGGCCTCGCGGAGTCGGGGACGGCGCCGAACGTCGCCCAGGATCTCTGGAAGCTGAACGAAGCGGCGGCCGACTACTCCTTCAACAAGTCGCACGCAGCCTGCTACGGCCTGATCTCCTACCGCACCGCCTACCTCAAGGCCAACTACCCGGCCGAGTACATGGCGGCGGTGATCTCCTCGGTGATGAACACCAAGGACAAGGTGCCCTTCTTCGTCAACCGCTGCGAGGAGATGGGCATCGAGGTCCTGCCGCCCGACGTCAACTCCTCCGACCACGACTTCGTCGTCTCCGAGAAGGCGATCCGCTTCGGCCTCGACGCGGTCAAGAACGTCGGCCACGCCGCGGTCGAGGCGATCCTGCGTGCGCGAGAGGACGCCCCGATCGCTTCGATCTGGGACTTCTGCGAGCGGGTCGACTCCCGCGCGGTGAACAAACGGGCGATCGAATGCCTGGTCAAGTGCGGCGCGCTCGACTCGACCGACGCCACGCGCAGGGGGATGCTCGAGGCGCTGCCGGCTGCGCAATCCGCGGGCCAGAAGGCGCAGGAGGACGCGCAGCTGGGGCAGGGCTCGATCTTCGACTTCGGCGACGACGCGGGGGCGCAGATCAGCCAGGCTCAGCACCGGCCGCCGATCTCAGGCGAGGAGTTCGAGCGCTCCGAGCTGCTGGCGATGGAGAAGGAGACGCTCGGCACGTACCTCTCATCTCATCCCTTGACCGAAGTGCGCGGCGCGCTGCGGGCGCGGGTCGACTGCGGCCTGGCCGAGCTGGCGAGCAAGCAGGACGGCTCCTGGGTCACGGTGGGCGGGATAGTCGCCGAGTGCAAGAAGATCCGCACCAAGAGCGGCAGCCAGATGATGTTCGCGACGCTCGACGACGTCGAGGGGCAGGTCGAGATGCTCGTCTTCAAGGCCGACCAGGCGGAGAGCGCCGCTGTGATACAGCCCGACGCGATCGTGCTGGTGCGGGGACGAATCGACCACAAGGAGCGGGGCGAGACGAAGCTCGTCGTCCAGGAGGCCGAGCGCTTCGAACCCAACGCCGAGGAGATCGCGAACGCGCCGGCTGTGGCGAGTACGCCGAGCGGGCCGTTCGAGGTCGAAATCGAGGCAGCCGCCCTCAACGATGGCCTGCTCGAAGAGCTGAAGGCGGTCCTCGAGCATCACAGGGGGGACTCGGACTTCCACCTCGCCGTCCTTCATCCGGACGGGGCGCGCAGGGTGCTCCAGTTCGGCGAGGGCTTCCGAGTGCGCACCTCCGGTCGCCTGCAGAGCGAGCTCGATCACGTATTGGGATCCGCCGCTGCCCTGGCCGCATAGCCAGGAAATACGCTGGTTTACGCGGCCAGGGGTCCCTAGACTTCGTTCATGCCGGCAACGCGAGAGAAGGCGGGCGAGTGTCGCCAGTGCCGCTCCTTCTGCGACAAGATGGTCGAGCCGCGCGGTTGCGTCGAGATGCGCTGTCGCTACCTCTACAGCTACGTCGACATGCTCACCGGAGTCCAGTACGTCGGCTGCATGCAGCAGGTGTACGGAGCCAAGGTCGAGCTCGACGCCGTCCTGCAGCCGGGCGGGTTCGGTGGCGTCAAGATGACGGGCGAGCCATTGCCCCACTGCCAGTTCTCGGTCGAGCGCGCCTACGAGGGTTGGGGCGAGTCCTACGACTGCGTCAACCGCCGCTTCTTCGACTGCGCCGACAGCGGGCCGGAGGCGATTAAAGCTTTCGATTTGCGCGACATCTGAGCATCCTTCGGCACGCGCGTCACCTCCTTCGGCACGCGCATCAAGTTCTCCATCGATTCCCTGGACAAGTTGATGCGCGCCCCAGGATTCGACATCGGCCCATGTAGAATTCCGCGCCATGAGCGACACGGCAGAGGCGCTGGTGGCTGAGGCGACCGGCAACACTGACGGTTCAGGCAGCGAGGGGCCGAAGTTCACCCTCGAGCTGAACCAGGACCAGAAGGACATCCGCGATTGGGTGCACGGCTTCGCCGAGGGCGTGGTGCGCCCGGCCGCCGAGGAATGGGACGAGCGCGAGGAAACGCCGTGGCCGGTGATCCAGGAGGCGGCCAAGATCGGCCTCTACAGCTTCGAAGCGCTCGGCCAGTTCTGGGCCGACGAGACCGGCCTGACGCTGCCGATCGCCAACGAGGAGCTCTTCTGGGGCGACGCCGGCATCGGCATGGCGATCATGGGCACTTCGCTGGCGGTCGCCGCGATCTTCGGGCAGGGAACCCCGGAGCAGATGGGCGAGTGGATCCCGCAGTGCTTCGGCAGCGCCGACGACCCCAAAGTCGCCTCGTTCTGCTCGTCGGAGCCGGACGCCGGCTCCGACGTGTCTGCGATCCGCACCACGGCCCGCTACGACGAGGCCGCCGACGAGTGGATCATCAACGGCCAGAAGGCCTGGGCGACGAACGGCGGCATCGCCGACGTCCACGTCGTCATCGCCACGGTCGACCGCGAGCTCGGCTCGCGCGGCCACGCCGCCTTCATCGTCCCGCCGGGGACGAAGGGCTGCGAGCAAGGCGCCAAGGTGAAGAAGCACGGCCTGCGCGCCTCGCACACCGCCGACGTCCACCTCGACGACTGCCGCGTGCCGGGCGCCTGCCTGCTCGGCGGCAAGGAGAAGCTCGACGAAAGGCTCGCCCGCGTCCGCGAGGGCAAGAAAGCCAAGTCGCAGGCGGCGATGCAGACCTTCGAGGCGAGCCGGCCGACGGTCGGCGCCCAGGCGCTCGGCATCGCCCGCGCCGCCTACGAGTACGCGCTCGACTACGCCAAGGAGCGCGAACAGTTCGGCAGGGCGATCGTCGAGAACCAGGCGATCGCCTTCGCCCTCGCCGACATGAAGCTCGAGATCGACGCCGCCCGCCTGCTCGTCTGGCGCGCCGCCTGGATGGGCCGCAGCGGCCACAAATTCGAAAACGCCGAGGGCTCGATGTCGAAGCTCAAGGCGGGCGAGGTCGCCGTCTGGGCGACAGAGCGCGCGATCCAGATCCTCGGCGGCAACGGCTACACCCGCGAGTTCCCGGTCGAGCGGATGCACCGCGACGCCAAGATCTACACGATCTTCGAGGGCACCTCCGAGATCCAGCGCCTGGTCATCAGCCGCGCGATCTCAGGCGTGCACATCAAATAGTCGAGATCGCCTCCGGCCAGACGCCAGTGCGGACGCGTTCGTAGAGCGTGTCGGGGGCGAGATCGACGTCTCCTGGCCAGGTGATCGTGCCGGACTCAGGATCGACCCTGACCTGCGCGAATCCCTCCCGCGTGCGTGCGGCCTCGAAAACGGGTCCCCACATGCGGGGGAGCACGTCAACCGTGCCGCTCAGCCCATCCGCGAACGTCAACTCCAGCACGCCGTGGCAAACGATGGAGACTTCGACGATGTCGGGGGTGAGGCCGTTCATGACAAGGGCTCGATTGCTCTTAGTGTTTCACGGCCACGGGCTCGCCTCCAGTTGTCTTCGAGCTCGCCTTGGTGAATCTCTGCCCATGCGAGCACCATGCGCAGCTGACGGCGTCTCAAGCTGCTGCTGAGAACCTCAAGGTTGTCGATACGCACCTTTGCTTCACCGTCCGCATGGCGGGCGTGGAAGTGGGGGAAACTGTGGTCTTCGAAGAACATTCGGATCGTGATCCCGAAGAAGCGGCTGACTGTCGGCACCGTCCCTTAAGGCGGCGCACGGGAAAACTCGTCCCTCCGGGCTCAGTCGCGGCGCCGCTCGAGCCCCTCTTTGCGCAGCCGCTTGGCCGCTTGGACCTCTTTCTTGTCCGGGCCTTTTTTGCTGGGCCCCGGCGTCTCCAGCGTCGCCGGCAGGCCCTCGAAGCGGGGCTCGGAGAGGAAGGCGGCGAGGCCGCGCTTGCCCATCTCGCCCTGGCCGACGTTGGCGTGGCGGTCGCGGCAGGAGCCGAGCGGAGCGGCGGCGTCGTTGACGTGGACGCACTGGAGGCGCTCGAGGCCGACCTTCGCGTCGGCTTCGTCGAGCACGGCGCCCAGGCGCGCCTCGTCGGTGATGTCGTAGCCCTGCACGAAGAGGTGGCAGGAGTCGAGGCACAGCCCGAGGCGCTTGCCGCCGCCGGCGAGCTCGATCAGCGCAGCCGTCTCGTCGAAGTCGCGGCCGAGAAGCCCCTTGTGACCGGCGGTTTGCTCCAACAGCAGCGGGCAGCTCTCGCTGTCTTTCAGCGCCGCTGCGATCACCTTCGCGGCGCGTTCGATCGACGGCCCGAGCGCCTCGCCCTTCTGGGCGCCGGGGTGAAGGACGACGCCGGCGGAGCCGATCCCATCGCCGGTGCGCAGGGCATGGGTCAGCGAGGCCAGGGACTTCTCGCGCAGCTCTTTGTCGGTCGTCGCGCAGTTGATCAGGTAGACGGCGTGGATCACGACCGCTTCGACCGGCGAGCCGTCCATCGCCTCGCGAAAGCGGGCGAAGTCCTCGTCCCCGTATTTGGTCGGCCGCCACATCCGCGGGCTCTGGTTGAAGATCTGGATCGACTCGCAACCGAGCTCCGTCCCGCGCTCGATTGCCTTGTCGAGCCCTCCGGCGGTCGATACGTGGGCGCCGATCAGCATCGCCCGATCCTATTTGGCGGGGGGCGCTTGAGGCCGGGTTCAGGCGCCCTGCCGCCGACCCCTCACTCTGCGTCGGTCGAGTCCTCGCCGGCCGGGTGGACGATCCGTTGCGCCACCGACCAGCGCACCTCGACATCGCGGTAGGTGACTCCCTCCTCCGGCTCCTGGGGGATGTTGTCCCGCTCGACCTCGACCTCCGTTTCAAGAGCGGGTTCGCCGTAGTAGCGGACGTTCTTCTCCGGAACCCGGCCGAACCTCAGCTCCTTCGCCTTGACCGAAGTGAAGAAGTCGAGGTCGGGCCGGCCCTTCATCCGGCGGTCATCGCCTTCTCGACGTCGTGGACGGTGACGCGCCCTTCGGCGCCGGATCCGTCCACCTCGTCGATGTCGAGGCCCAGCTCCTCGGCCTTCCGCAACGCCCCCGTGGTGGCGTTGTGCTTGGTCGCCCGGCGCTGGCGTCGCCGCTCGCCCATCTCCATCGCCTTCTGGGAGGCAGCAAGGCTCAGCTCCTTCGCCTCGTCGCTGGCCGCGGCGCCGAGCTCCTTGGCGAGGAGCTTGGCGACCTGCTTGGCGAGCTGCCCGCCGGAGGGACCTTGGCTGCCTTCGCCTTCGCCTTCGCCGCCGCCGTTGCCACCGCCACCCCCGGCCCCGGCGAGCGCGCCCAGTGCGTCTGCGCCCTGGCCCAGGCCACCGACCGCCTGCCCGGCGCCTTGACCCAGCTCGCCGGCCGCCTTGCCGGCGCCGCCGCCGACCTTCTCGACCGCGCCGCCCGCGCCTTTGCCGACGTCCTGCACGGCCCCGCCGGCTCCTTCGCCGACGTCTTCGACGGCCCCCTCGGCCCCTTCGCCGACATCCTCAACCGCGCTGCCGGCGCCTTCGCCGATCTGCCCAACTGCTTTGTTCGCTCCTTCGCCGACTTCGCCGACCGCTTTGCCCGCTCCTTCGGTGACCGGTTCCAGCGCGTGCGCGATCTCCTTCAAGACGTCCGGGTTACGGTCGAGCGTGGTCAGGACCCGGTCGATGATTGCCGTGACATGGTCGAGTCGCGCCCGCAGCAGGGCCTGGGCTTCGACGCCCTTGATGTTGAGCTCGACCTTCCCCAGCTCGGCATGGACGCCGACGCTGAGCCTGACCAGATCCAGCACCTCGGCGTGGAGCGAGATCCGGGCCGTGAGGTCGTCGAGCTCGAAATGGATCTCGTCGACCTTGACCACCGGGATGTCGACGACGACGTCTGGCTCGTCGGTATCGCTGATTTCGCCAGGGTCGATGATCGTGTAGTCCTCATACATGCGCTCCGGCACGGTCTTGTTGGAGCCCTGGTTCCGAGCCTTCCCATTCGAGCTTCGTTTCTTCTGCGGGGTCGGGCTTTTGTTGCGGCCGCTGCCGCTTTTGCGGCTAGTCTGCTGCGCCATCGCCTTCCACCTCTCCGACGGGTTCGATTCCTCTTCCCAAGGGAAAAGTTCCCGTTGGATGGGAGGCCAAACGCCAGCGGGCCGGCGGCTCGCGTAAGGCCGCCGGCCGGGCCCGGGATCTCCTGTGGAAACATCCGCGGCCGATGGCCGCCGCGACGACCCGCCTGCGCTTCGCCCCCTCGCCGACCGGTGCGCTGCACATCGGCGGGGCGCGGACGGCGCTCTACAACTGGCTGGCCGCGCGCCACGACGGGGGAGAGCTGGTCCTGCGGATCGAGGACACCGACCGCGAGCGCTCGACCGAGGAGAACGTCGAGCAGATCCTCGATGCGCTGCACTGGCTCGGCCTCGCCTGGGACGTCGGGCCGATCTCACAGGCCTCGCGTGCCGATCGTCATGCCGAAGCGCTGCGGCAGCTCCTCGACTCGGGCCACGCCTACCGCGACTCGGCGACCGCCAAGGACGTCGAGGCGTGGAAGGCCGAGCGCGGGACGGGTCGCGGGTACCGCGGCGAGCCGGTCGACGACCCCGGCGCCGCCGTTCGCCTGCGCGTCCCGGACGAAGGGGAGACCGTGGTCGAGGACCTGATCCGCGGCCCGGTCGGCTTTCCCAATCGCAGCTACGACGACTTCGTCATCGCCCGCGGCGATGGCTCCGTCCTCTACAACTTCGCGGTTGCCGTCGACGATGCCGAGATGGGCATCACCGACGTGGTGCGCGGCGACGACCACCTGTCCAACACGCCCAAGCAGCTGCTCGTGCTCGAGGCGCTCGGTCACACGCCTCCCCGTTACGCGCACCTGCCCCTGTTGCATGGCCCCGACGGCAAGAAGCTCTCCAAGCGCCATGGGGCGGCTTCCGCTCAGGAGCTGCGCGACGCGGGCTACCTCCCCGCGGCCGTGCGCAACTACCTGGCGCTGCTCGGCTGGGGCACCGACGACGACACGACGGTGATGCCGACGGAGGAGCTGATCCGGCGCTTCCGGGTCGAGGACGTCGGCAAGGCGGCGGCGATCTTCGACGAGAAGAAGCTGCGCTGGCTCAACGGCCGCTTCATGCGCGAGATGCCGATCGAGGAGTACACGGCGGCCGTCGCCCGCCACCTCGGCCGCGACGCCGACGAGCGGCTTCTGCGCGCCTGCTCGATCGCACAGGACAAAGCGCAGACCCTCGACGAGGTCTGGCAGTTGATCCGCTTCCTGTTCGAGCCGCCGGTGGACGATCCGAAGGCTTGGCGGAAGGTGATGAAGGACGGCGCTCTGGCCGCACTCGAAGCCGCCCATGCGGCGCTTTCGGAGCTGGAGGGAACCTTTGACGACGGCAAGGTCGAGACCGCTCTCAGCCCGCTTCCCGAGCGGCTCGACGTCAAGCCCGGTCGGCTCTACCAGCCGATTCGCGTTGCGATCACCGGCACCTCGGTGTCGCCCGGCATATTCGAGTCCGTCGCGGCGCTGGGGCGGGAGCAATCGCTCGTCCGCATCGCAGCCGCGATCGAGCGGCTTCGTTCCTGACGGCACAAGCAGCTGCGCCTCGTAGCGCCAAAGCGGACAAATGGTCCCGGTCCATTCCCCATTATTGGGGAGTCCCTGGCTAAACCAGGCGTCCTCGGCTGCCGATGAGCCTTGCGAGAGCGCTTTTTTCCATGGAGTCGACCAAGGCACACAGCAGCGGGAACGGGAAGGTCGCGGCGGCGAGCGCCCGGCCGGGCGACGCCCAGAAGAAGCAGGCGCCCGGGGCGCGCCTCGCAGCGGCCTTCGAGGCGGTCGAGAAGTTCCCGGTGCTGATGGAGTCGCGCGAGCGCGTGATGCGCGCAGCGACCGCCGAGACCGCTCGCATCGCCGAGCTGGTCGAGACGGTCGAGTCCGACGTCGGCCTGGCGATTGCCGTGCTTCGCTACGCAAACCGCGGCGGCGCGCCGAACAGCGCCGTCGCGAGCGTGCCGGCCGCAGTCGACATGCTCAAGCCCTCCGGCTTGCTGGCGATCGCCGGAACCGCTCCGGTCTTCGACTTCTTCGAGCCCAACGGCGGGCGCGAGATGCGCCCCGAGCGCATGCGGGTGCATGCCCTCGCGACCCAGCAGGCGGCCGACGAGATCGGCCGCGCGATCGGCTGGGAGGCGCGCGACGAGCTCGCCGTGGCCACCCTGCTCCACGACGTGGGACGGCTCGTCATCTCGAACCTGCACCCCGGCGATCCGGGGCCCTTCGAGGTCGCCGTCAAAACACCCGAGCAGCGCCTGCGCGAGGAACGCGAGCGGCTCGGGATCGACCACGCCCTCGTCGGCGGAGTCCTGGCCCGGCGCTGGAACCTGCCGCAGCGGATCGCCGTGGCGATCGAGCGCCACCACGCCGAGGACGCCGAAGGGCTGGCGGCGATGGTCTCGACAGCCGACATGGTCGCCCACTACGCGCAGGGCGAGGCCATCTCGCCGGAACGGCTGCGCGCCATGGCGCAGCGCTGTGGCCTCGACGGGGACGGCCTGCGCGAGATCCTCTACCAGCTGCCCTACGCGCGCAGCGACGGAGCTCGGATCTCGGAGCCCTGTCCGCTCTCCAGTCGCGAGCTCGACGTCCTCCGCCACCTCTCCGAGGGCATGGTCTACAAGCAGATCGCGGGGGAGATGCAGCTCTCCGTGTCGACCATCAGGACCCACCTGCACAACGTCTACGGCAAGATCGGCGCCGTCGATCGCGCCCAGGCCGTGCTCACCGCCCGCGATCGCGGCTGGATCTAGACCGACCGCATCGGGCCTGCGGGTCCTGTCGCGGGCGGCCGGCTTTAAGCGCGGCGGACCGCCGTAGGCAGGGTGCCCCTCGCCCCGACAAGTGCCTCGCCAATTGGCTCGGCACTTTGAGTATCCGCCGGTTCGAGGGACACCCTGCCCACGCCGCCCACCGCGAGTAACGACGTCATCCATCACGTCCTCCCCGGAGGACACAACATCGCCAGTCCCAAAACAGCTCCGCTGCGAGCGAGGTTGGACGGCCGGAGCGGGGCATCTCCTCGCCGTAGCTGGGGCTGTGTGTGAGCCGATCCGGTCTCTCGCGGCGGGTGGTGCGGATTTTGGGGGACCACCCCGAGGAAGCTTTAGCTACCGCAGGGGTGGTGGCTCCAAAATCCGTGACAGGACCCATCGCGCCGATACCTAGTCGATTAGGCACTCACGCAGCGCTATGGCGACGGCGTGCGTGCGGTTCCTGGCGCCCAGCCTCGCAAAGGCGTGCTTGGTGTGCGTCTTGACCGTTTCCTCGCTCAGGTCGAGCTCGCGCGCGGCGACGGTCGTCGATTCTCCATTTGCCAGCAGTTGCAGGATTTCGCGCTGTCGCTTTGTCAGCATGCCGCGGCTGCCGCGCGGCGGCACGGCGGGGTCGACGTAGCGCTCTTGATTGAGGGCGGCCCGTGCTGCGCGCTGAAGTTCCTCCGTACTCGCCGTGCGAGCGAGGTAGGCGCTGGCGCCGGCCTGCAGCGCGGCGCTGGCGAGGTGGCGTTGCGCCCGCTCGCCGTGGGCGACGATGCCGAGGTAGGGCTCAGCCCTAAGGATGATCCTGATCGCCTCGTTGCCGTCGAGATGAGCCTCGTCGTCGGCGCGGAGGCCCGGTCGCATGTCGAGGATCGCAACGTCGAAGCCGCCGACATCGCGCACCAGGTCGATCGCCTCGCCCCTGCTCGAAGCTTCATGAATCTCGAACTCCTCCTCCAGGGCTCGGCGCACGCCTAAGCGGACGATCGGGTGATCGTCGACGACTAGGCACTGGGGATGCTCGTTCAGGACTTCTTCCGATCTCTCGGTGACGCTGACGTGACGGCTCCATCGTCAGCTCTGGAGCCTGACGGCCCGATCCTACCGAGCCTGGTCCGAACGGTGCGGTAGAACAGCTCTTGTGATCTCGATCACCTCCAAGTCCCGTTACGCGGTGGTCGCCCTCGCCGAGCTCGCTCGCGCCGGCGAGCGCCCGGTCCCGATCAAGGAGCTGGCCGAGCGCCGCGACATCCCGGAGCAGTTCCTCGAGCAGCTCTTCTCGACCCTGCGCCGGGCGGGCCTGCTGACCAGCCACCGCGGGATGCGCGGCGGCTACACGCTGGCGCGGCCTGCTGAGGAGATCACCGTCCTCGACGTCGTCCAGGCGCTCGACGGCAAGGTCGGCGAAGAGGCCGATGAGGCGGGCGGCATCTGGGCCGAGGGCGTCACCGCCCTGCGCAAGGTCTTCGGCCAGACGACGATCGCCGAAATCGCCCGCCGCGAGGCCGAGGCCGCCGGCTCGGGGATGTACTTCATCTAGATCGGGCCGCATGGGCATTGCGATTCCGCTTGTTCAAGCGGAGCGCCGTCCGGCTGACTCCGGTTATTTCCGGTCGTACTGGCGCACAGGGACCGATCTTCGTTTGCTTCGCGCGGGGCTGTCTGCTGCCTGGCTACCATTTGAGCCGTGACGACTCGCGAGAAGGCGCATGCCGTTCTGGACCATCTACCCGAGGATCGGGTGGATGCGGCGCTGGCGGCGCTTGAGGCCGTGGAGAGCCGCGATACCTCCGTGGAGGCGATTCTTGCCCGTCACGGCGAGGAGCGCCTGAGCCCCGAGGAGTTCGACCGGCACTTCGGGTCGGTGCCGACTGACGCCGAGGGCTGATCGTGGCCCAGGCCAAGCCGGAGCCGGTCTTCTCGGTCGGCTTCGATGAGGATGCCCTCGCGGAGGATCTTGAGCGCTTGTCGGCAGGTGCCGGAGAGGCCTTGGAGGCGTTTCGCAAAGAGCTGCGTCGCGACGGCGGTCTCCCGAAATCCCGGCTAAAGGCATGCCACGACGATGGGCAAGATCGCACGATGCTCGCCGGTTGCGTCAAGACCTACGTACCGTGGCCGGACGGCCGCTTCGGCGCGGCTTCATCGCCGTCAAACACCCGAAGCGTCCGCTGGCCCTACGCATGTTCGCCTTCGGGGTTCGGCATCACCCTCGCGAGTCAAACGCCGAAACCGTCTACCAAGTCGCTCATCGACGGCTCAACCCACGCGCGTAAAGCCGTAGGGCGGCCTCCTGGGCACCCTGGTCATTCAGGTGATTGACTCGCCGAGCCGACCGGCAGCAACTCCTAGCTTCTCCGTCAAGTAGTCGAGCTGCATCAGCGCTTGAAACGCCTCCTTGGACTGGGCGTACCGAAAGTCCTTGTGCGACACCAAATTGCGGATCGCCCCAAAGAAGCCCATGAAAAGTTGCTGAAGGCCAGTTTGCTCGGAGGGCTGGCGGTTGGGGTCTGCTAGCGGTCCGGTCGGGGCAAATGCCTTCGATGTCAGGTTGACGCCGACGAGGCGCGAATCTAGTCCGCTCACATTACGGATTGAATCCTCAAGAAACGCTGAACCATCCCGCAAGGCGGTCTCAAACTTACCCTGGCGAAAATGCGAACCGACCTGGCGCTTTTCGAGAGCTGGGTGAAGGCTGATCCCGCCCAAAGCCTTGTGGGCGAAGGCGACCCGGGCTGCGTCCGGCTGTTGTGCCTCGCGGAGGTGCGCTTCGCCCTCGGCGGTCAACTTGCAGAACGTTTGCCCTGCGCGAGGGTTCGGGCGGATAAGGCCCTGGCTTTCGAGTCGCGCATAAGCATCCTCCAGAGCATCCTCCACCTCATTGCGATGCAGACGCTGGTTTGCCGTGGTGACTGTGGCTCCCATCCCTATGCCGTATCCGATTTCAGGAAACCACGTTTGGAGTTGAAAGAGCAGGAAGTTGCGCCCGCGTTCGTTCTCTGCGCAATCTGCAAGGCCAGAAAGCAGGAGGTCTGCCCTCTGTTCAGTGTCGAGATCGAGGAATTCCGCAGGATCGTCAGGCAGAGACATCTTGCACGCTAGGCGAGGGCTTGAGTTGCGGCGGCATACTCAGCATCGGAGAGACGGATATGACTGCGACGTTTGATGATCTTGCGGAGGTCGCGATCCTCCACGCTCAGGGTTGACAAGGGCTCACCGTCATGAATGAACTGACGCCAATGATCGAGCTTCACGTTCACTCTCCAAGGCCAGCCCGTGGTGGCATCTTCCTCAGCGAAATACGGATAGCTCGTCACCGAGCCGACCGCGAAGATCAAACCGGTTCCGGCCGCATATAGGACGACACCGTCGCCCTTCGCAAGGCCGGGTCGACCCGCAAACGTAATCGCGTTGTGAAATAGCCCGTCCGCAACGCTGCTCCAGTCGTCGGGAATCTGCTGTGCCCTGGCGCCCATGCCAAGGGCCTTCAGCCAGTGGTCCGACATCTCAGCCTCCGGTTCGATAGTTGGACTGCGCATTGACTATAGTTTGACAGAGATTTGACTGCAACCAGTTTGCGACACGAGAAGCAGGCCCTCGATGCCCGCGCGGCCCATCCGTCCCTTGTCGTTGCTGGAACTCGTGACCAGATGAACACGGGCAACGATTCGGAAGCCTTGTTTGCCGTGGGCGCGGCGGGGGTGCTCGGAACCCTTGCTGGTGTCGTCTTGAATGAGTTCCTGGCGTAGCGGCCGTGGTCGCCGTGATCGTTGCGGGGTAGGCGAATTGAGATCTTCCAGCGCCTCAGAAGTCCCACAGGTAGATGCAGCCGTGCATCTTGGCGGGAAGCCGGTCGCCGCTCCGTGACCCGGTGGGCCTCGTGGCGTGCCAGCAGCCGAAGCCGTTGGCCCTGACCGCGTAGGCGACGTAGCCGCCGCCGCTGCCCGGGTCGTCTTCGAAGAGGACGTGGCAGACCCACTTGCTGCTGACGGCGCGCTCGCAATGTCCCGGGTTGCCGATCGAGGGCAGCTTCGAGTCGACCGAGTGGGCGAGCGTGCCGCCGTCGATGCCGAGCACGAGCGCGGGGCGGAAGGCCAGCACGACGAGGAACGCAACGAACAGGAGCGCCACCATGGCGCCTGCAACGAGAATGGCCTGCTTGCGTCTCTGCATGGTCGGCGGAGCATCGCACTACTAGGCTGTCTCGCGTGATCGGGGAAACCGCAGCGGCCGTCGTCGGCGAGACGCCCCTCGTCGCGCTCTCGCGGATGAGCGAGGGGCTGGCCGGCGAGGTCTGCGTCAAGCTCGAGTCGCTCAATCCGGGCGGCTCGGTCAAGGACCGGATTGGGGTCGCGATGATCGAGGCGGCCGAGAAGGACGGGCTGATCGCACCCGGCGAGTCGGTGATCGTCGAGCCGACCAGCGGCAACACGGGCATCGCTCTGGCGATGGTCTGCGCCGCCCGTGGCTACGAGCTGATCCTGACGCTGCCCGAGGGCATGAGCCGCGAGCGTTCGAAGTTGCTGCGCGCCTACGGCGCGGAAGTGCGCGAGACGCCCTCGCTGGGCGGGATGACGGAGGCGGTCGAGCTCGCCGAGGAGATCCGCGAGCAGCGCAAGGGCTTCATGCCGCAGCAGTTCGCCAATCCGGCCAACCCGGACGTGCACCGGCGCACCACCGCCGAGGAGATCTGGCGTGACACCGACGGCGAAGTCGGCGCCTTCGTGTCGGGAGTGGGGACGGGCGGGACGATCACGGGCGTCGGCCAGGTGCTGCGCGAGCGCAGTCCCGAGACGCTCGTCGTCGCGCTCGAGCCCGCCAGCTCGCCGGTGCTCTCGGGCGGTTCGCCGGGACCGCACAAGATCCAGGGCATCGGCGCCGGATTCGTCCCCGAGGTACTCGACCGCTCGGTGATCGACGAGATCCTGACCGTCAACGACGAGGACGCGCTCGACACGGCGCGCCTGGCCGCACAGCGCGAGGGCGTGCTCGCCGGCATTTCCGCCGGGGCCAATATCTGGGCGGCGCTGGAGGTCGCCAGGCGCCCGGAGATGGAGGGAAAGCGGGTGGTGACGGTCGTCTGCGACTCGGGCGAGCGTTACGTGTCCCTACCCTTCTTCTCACCATGAGTCGATGGAAGCGGCTGGTATCGGAGGTTCGCGCCGACGTCGCGGCTGCCCGTGACCGCGACCCGGCCGCGCAGAACGTCTCGACGCTGGAGATCCTGCTCAGCTGGGCGGGCGTCCAGGCGCTGCTCGCCCATCGCGTCGCCCACGCGCTCGACGAGGCGGGCGTCCCCTTCGCCCCCCGCGTGCTCGCCTACCTGACCCGCTCGATCACCGGCGTGGAGATCCATCCCGCGGCCAAGATCGGGCGCGAGTTCTTCATCGACCATGGCTCCGGCGTGGTGATCGGCGAGACCGCCGAGATCGGCGCCCGCGTCACCCTCTACCAGGGCGTGACGCTGGGCGGGACGGGCTTCCAGCGCGGCAAGCGTCACCCGACGCTGGGCGACAACGTCACGGTCGGTTCCGGCGCCAAGCTGCTCGGCCCGATCGCGGTCGGCGACGGAGCCAAGATCGGCGCCAACACGGTCGTGATCGAGGACGTGCCGCCCGGGGCCACCGTGGTCGGCAATCCCGGCCACCCGGTCAAAGTCGACGGCCGGCGGGTGGAGGGACCGGATGCGGACTGGATCCACCTGCCGGACCCGATCGCCGAGGCGATCAAGACCCTCTCGCAGCGGATCGCCGACCTCGAGCGACGCCTGGGAGAGCTCGACGGCGGCGAGCCTTCCGGCGAAGACTCGCCGCGGCTGCACGAGCGCACCGGCCGGTCGTCGGCCGGGGGCTGAGATAGCCTGCGCGCGCCGTCCGCTCTCCCCGACGAAAGGATCGACGTTGAGCAAGCGCCTGCTTCTCCTGCCCTGCCTCCTGCTCGCCTTCGCCGTTGCGCTCTCGGCCTGCGGCGGCGGTTCGAGCGACGACGAAAGCCAGATCGAAGAAGCGATCGAAAAGTCGGCCGCCAGCGAAGATCCCTCCGTCTGCACGGAACTGCAGACGCAGAAGTTCACCGAACAGACCACCCAGGAATCGGGCAAGGCGGCAGTCGAGAACTGCGAAGAAGAAGCGGAAGAAAACGAAGGAGTCGAATCCGCCAGCGTCGCCGACGTCGAAGTCGACGGTTCGACGGCCACCGCGGAAGCGGCGCTGAAGGGCGGCGGCTTCGACGGCCAGACGATCGAAGTCGAGCTTGTCAAGGACGGCGACCGGTGGAAGCTGAACGAAGCCGTCAAGTTCACCGAGTTCGACCGGGAAAAGCTGGTCGAGGCCTTCGAAAGGGAACTCTCGAAAGCATCGAACGAACTGAGCCCGCAGTTCGCGGCCTGTTTCGTCGAAGCCTTCAAGAACGCCTCTCAGGCCGGAATCGAAGAAATGCTGCTCAGCAGCTCGCCCCGCGCGCTCGAAGAAGTGGCGGAAGGCTGCCCCTCGCCCAGCTGAGCCGGTCGAGGCCCGCCGAGTCCCTGGCTATGCTCGACGGGTGACGCTTCAGAGCGAGTCCGAGGGCGTCCCGCCGGCGATCGACGAGCCGGCGGGAGCGCCGATCGAGCCCGGCGCCGATCGCGCCGAACGGCTGCTCGCGGACCTCAACGATCCCCAGCGCGAAGCCGTCCGTCACGGCGAAGGCGCGCTGCTCGTCCTCGCCGGCGCCGGCTCCGGCAAGACCCGTGTGCTGACCCATCGCATCGCCTACCTGTTGGCGATCGGGGCGGCGCGGCCCGGCGAGATCCTGGCGATCACCTTCACCAACAAGGCGGCGAGCGAGATGCGCGAGCGCGTAGAACAGCTGGTCGGCCGGGCGACGCGGGCGATGTGGGTGACGACCTTCCACTCCGCCTGCGCGCGCATGCTGCGCGCCGACGCCGAGCGCCTCGGCTACTCGCGCAGCTTCACGATCTACGACGAGAGCGACTCGCTGCGAATGCTGAAACGTTGCATGTCGGAGCTCGGCGTCGACCCGAAACGCTATCCGCCGCGCTCGATCCGCTCGCAGATCTCGGGCGCCAAGAACAAGCTCGTCGACGCCGGTGCCTACGCGCAGGCCCAGGGCAGCGTCTTCGAGGAGACGACCGCCGCCGTCTACGAGCTCTACGAGAAGCGCATGCTTGCAGCCAACGCGATGGACTTCGACGATCTGCTCGTGCGCACGGTCAATCTGCTCGAGCTCTCCGAGGAGGCGCGAGAGCGCTGGCGGCGCACCTTCCGTCACGTCCTCGTCGACGAGTACCAGGACACCAACCACGCCCAGTACCGCCTGCTGCAGCTCTTGGTCGCCGAGCACGGCAACCTGATGGTGGTCGGCGACGAGGATCAGTCGATCTACGGGTTCAGGCACGCCGACATCCGCAACATCCTCGACTTCGAGCGGGACTTCCCCGAGGCCGAGATCGTCAAGCTCGAGCAGAACTACCGCTCGACTCAGACGATCCTCTCCGCGGCCAACGCAGTCGTCGAGCGCAACCGTGAGCGCCGCCCGAAGCGCCTCTGGACCGAGATCGCGGGTGGCGAGCCGGTACGGCTCTCCGAGCTCACCGACGAGCACGAGGAGGCGCGCTGGGTTGCGGGCGAGATCGAGCGCCTCGCCGAGGAGGACGGCGTGAGGCGCGAGGACGTCGCGGTCTTCTACCGCACCAACGCGATGAGCCGGGTGCTGGAGGACACGCTCAACCGCTTCGACCTGCCCTATCAGGTGATCGGCGGCACGAAGTTCTACGAGCGCGCCGAGATCAAGGACGCGGTCGCCTACCTCAGCCTGCTGGCCAACCCCTCCGACCAGGTCTCTTTCGCCCGCATCGTCAACTCGCCGCGCCGCGGCATCGGCAGCACCAGCCAGGCGCGGCTGGCGTCGCACGCCAACACGACCGGCCTGCCGATCTGGGAGGTCGCCGAACGGGCCGAGGAGGCGCCGGGCCTGAGCGGGGCCGCGATCAAGGCCGTCTCCCGCTTCCACGAGACGATGACCGGGCTGCGCGAACGCGCCGAGGAGGAAGGTCCGGTCGCTGGCCTGCTGGAGGCGGTGCTGCAGGAGACCGGCTACCTGGAAGCGCTGGCGGCCGAGCGCACGATCGAGGCGGAGGGCCGCGCCGAGAACCTCGAGGCGCTGGTCGCCGGCGCCGCCGAGTTCGACATCGAGCGCGAGCGCGAGGGGGAGAGCGAGGTGCCGCCGCTGGAGGAGTACCTGCAGCAGATCTCCCTCTACACCGAGCAGGACGGGCTGCAGCGCGACGAGTCGCTGATCACCCTGATGACCCTGCACAACGCCAAGGGCCTCGAGTACGACACCGTCTTCGTCGTCGGCTGCGAGGACGGCGCCTTCCCCCACATGCGAGCCCTGGAAGAGGGGGGCGAGGAGGAGGAGCGGCGCCTCTGCTACGTCGGCATCACCCGTGCCCGCCAGCGCCTCTACATGACCTGGGCGCGGGAGCGGCGGCTCTTCGGCCGCGCCGAGCGCAACCTGCCGTCGCGCTTCGTCGACGAGCTGCCGGCCGAGCTGACCGAGCGCTACTCGAGTGCGCCGGGGGCAGCGAGCGGGCTTGGCTGGGAGACGGCCGGGCCGGAGCCGATCGCGCCGGTCGACCCCGGGCCGACGCTCGAGCTGCGCACCGGCGACGATGTCGTCCACGTCAGCTTCGGGGAGGGCGTCGTCACCGCGACCGAGCCGGGCGGCATCGTCGTCGTCCGTTTCGCGAGCGACGGCGCCGAGCGCAAGCTGATGGCCGATTACGCACCGATCAGGAGGAGGTAACGAGTTGGCGGCAAGGGTGATCGACGGCAAGGCCGTCGCGGGGGGAGTCCGTGGGCGCGTCGCCGAGGAGGTGGCGACTTTCGCGGCCGAGCACGACCGAGTGCCCGCGCTGGCGACGGTGCTGGTCGGCGAAGACCCCGCCTCGCACGTCTACGTGGCCGGCAAGCGCAAAGCCTGCGAGGAGGTCGGGATCCGCTCCGTGCACCACGAGCTGCCGCAGGAGACGAGCGAGAACGAACTGCTCGAGCTGGTGGGCGAGCTCGGGCTCGACCGCGAGGTCGACGGGATACTCGTCCAGCTGCCGGTCCCCGAGCAGATCGACCCCGACCGGGTCATCGCCGCGCTCGACCCCGCCAAGGACGTCGACGGCCTCACCCCGGTCAACGCCGGGCTCCTCGCCCAGGGGATGCCGGGCCTGGTTTCCTGCACTCCGGCCGGAGTGATGGAGTTGTTGCGCCACGAGGGCGTCGAGCTCGAAGGAGCCGAGGCCGTGGTGGTCGGGCGCTCGAAGCTGGTCGGCATTCCCGTCGCCCGCCTGCTCCTCGGCGCGAACGCGACGGTGACTAGCTGTCACTCCCGCACCCGCGACCTGCCTGCGGTTTGCCGCCGGGCCGACGTGCTGGTTGCGGCTGTCGGCGCGCCCGAACTGCTCGGCGCCGACGCGATCAAGCCGGGCGCCGTGGTGATCGACGTCGGGGTCAATCGCACCGACGACGGCTTGCGCGGCGACGTCGACTTCGAGGCCGCCTCCGAGGTCGCCGCGGCGATCACGCCCGTCCCCGGCGGCGTCGGTCCGATGACGGTCGCGATGCTGCTCGTCAATACGCTGGCTGCCGCCCGGGCGCGGGTGTAGGGTCGGAGCCGCCCTGCAAATCGGTTCGGAGGAGATCGCATGAGAGACCTCAGCCCGGGTGAGCGGTTGGCCGGCATCGGCGGCCTGGCACTGCTCCTCGTCATGTTCCTGTTCGCCTGGTACAGCTTCGGAGTCCCTGGCGTCAACGGGCTCGACGCGTTCGACGCGTTCGACGACTGGGTCGACATCATCCTCGTCTTCGCCTCTTTCGCCGCCATGTCGCTGGCGATCTTCGGCAACGACGTTTGGCGGCTGCCGATCTCGCTCAGCGTGGTCACTGCCGTGCTCGGCGCGGTCTCCTCCGTGGTCCTCCTCATCTACCTGATCAGCCCCCCCGGAGTTCCGACCCTGGGCGAAGCCGCGATCGAAATCTCGCTCGGACGCGAGCCGGGCATCTGGCTCGGCCTGGGCGCCGCGATCGCCGTCGCCATCGGCGGCTACATGACGATGCAGGAGGAGGGGATCACCTTCGCCGACGCCGCCGACCGGTTCTCCTCCGGGCCGGGGACGCATGCCGCGCCGCCCCCCACCGCCGGTGGCGTGCAGACGCCGCCCCCGCCGCCCGCCTCTGCGCAGACGCCGCCCCCGCCTCCACCGCCGTCGAGCGCGCCGCCCCCGCCACCCCAAGGCTAGGGGTGCGGGCAGGGGGTTCCGCTTAACTTTTTCGAGATACGAGGATCGCTGGCGCCCGAGGCACAGCCGCGAAAGTACAAGACGCTTCACCCCTACCCGCACCCCTAGAATCGGCCGCCGTGATTGAGCGAGAGCAAGTTCTGCACGTGGCGAAGTTGGCGCGACTAGGGCTTTCCGATGACGAGGTGGAGAGGATGGCCGGCGAGCTGTCCGGGATCCTCGAGCACGTCGACCGCATTTCCAAGCTCGATCTGGAGGACGTGCCGCCGACCTCGCATGTGGTCGAGCTGGAGAACGTCCTGCGTCCGGACGAGCCCCACCGGAGCCTCGATCGGGACGTGGCTCTGGCGCAGGCGCCGGACCCGGTGGACGGCGCCTTCAGGGTTCCCTCGCCGCAGGCCGAGGCATAGATGGCCGGGATGCTCGACCTGACAGTCGTGCAGGCGCACGAGGCAATGGCCGCGCGCGATCTTTCCGCTGACGAGTACGCCGAGGCATGGACGCAGGCCGCCGCCGGTGACGAACTGAACGCCTACCTATGGCGACCCGAGGACGGGACCGACGGGGCGATAGCGGTCGAGTCGCCGAGCATCGCCCCGGTCGCGGTCAAGGACATCTTCTGCACTGAGGGTGCGCCGACGACTGCCGGATCGCGGATCCTCGAGGGCTATCGCCCCCCCTACACGGCAACGGCCGTGCGCAAGTTGATCGAGGCCGGGGCGCCGATCCTCGGCAAGCTCAACATGGACGAGTTCGCGATGGGCTCCTCCAACGAGAACTCGGCCTACGGTCCGGTGCTCAACCCGTGGGACCGCAGCCGGGTCCCGGGCGGTTCGTCGGGTGGCTCGGCGGCAGTTGTCGCCGGCGGTCTCGCTCCCTGGGCGATCGGCACCGACACCGGCGGCTCGATCCGCCAGCCGGCGGCGCTCTGCGGCATCGTCGGCCTGAAGCCGACCTACGGCGCGATCTCGCGCTACGGGATGATCGCCTTCGCCTCCTCGCTCGACCAGTGCGGACCGCTGACCCGCGACGTCAGCGACGCCGCGCTGATGCTGGCGATCCTGCAGGGCGCGGATCCCTGCGACTCGACCTCGGTCGGCCTGCCCGAGGCGCCGCGGCTTCCCGATCGCGAGGACTTGAAGGGCGTGCGCTTCGCCGTCCCCACCGAGCTGGCGCGGGATGCGATCGAGCCGGGCGTGCGCGATGTCTTCGAGGCGACTCTGGCGACGATCGAGCGCCTCGGCGGCGAGGTCGCCGAGGCGCCGTTGCCGCATGCCGAGCACGGGATCTCGGCCTACTACGTGATCGCCCCGGCCGAGGCTTCTTCGAACCTCGCCCGCTATGACGGCGTGCGCTACGGGATGCGCGCCGCCAAGACAGGCGGCGACGTGATCGAGATGTACGAGGCGACGCGGGCCGAGGGCTTCGGACCCGAGGTCAAGCGGCGGATCATGCTCGGCACCTACGCGCTCTCCTCCGGCTACTACGAGGCCTACTACGGCCAGGCGCAGAAGGTGCGGACCAAGATCGCCGGCGACTTCGCCGCTGCTTTCGAGGACTTCGACTTCGTCGTCACCCCGACCTCGCCCTCGGTCGCCTTCGAGCTCGGCGCGAAGACCGGCGACCCGCTGGCGATGTATCTGAACGACTTCTTCACCGTGCCGATGAGCCTCGCCGGCATCCCGGCGATCTCGATCCCGGCGGGGCTGGCCGAGCCGGCGGGCGGCGGCCCGCGGCTCCCGGTCGGCTTCCAGATCGCGGCGCCGGCCTTCGGCGAGCAGAAGCTGCTCGACGCCGCCTACGCGCTGGAGCAGGCGGTCGGCTTCGATGCGAAGCCGGGAGGCGCCGATGGCTGAGCTGGAGGCGGTCATCGGGCTGGAGATCCACGTCCAGCTGGCGACGAAGACGAAGATGTTCTGCGGCTGCGAGCTCTCCTTCGGCGAGGAGCCGAACGTGCACACCTGTCCGATCTGCTTGGCCCATCCCGGCGTGCTGCCGGTCGTCAACGAGCAGGCGATCCGCTACGCGCTGCTGATCGCGGCGGCGCTCGAGTGCGAGGTCGCGCCGCGCTCGATCTTCCACCGCAAGAACTACTTCTATCCCGACAGCCCGAAGGCGTACCAGATCAGCCAGTACGACATCCCGATCGCCGGGGCGGGCCGACTGGGCGACGTCCGTATCCATCGCGCTCACCTGGAGGAGGACGCGGCGAAGATGGTTCACGTCGGCGAATCGGGGCGGATCCACGGGTCCGGCGCGTCCCTGGTCGACTTCAACCGCGGCGGCACGCCGCTGGTCGAGATCGTCACCGAGCCCGACCTGCGCGGCGCCGCCGAGGCAGCCGCCTGGGCACGTTTGCTGCGCGAGACGGTGCGCCAGCTCGGCGTCTCCGACGTCAACATGGAGGAGGGCAGCCTGCGCGTCGACGCCAACGTCTCGGTGCGCCCGGCGGGCAGCAAGGAGCTCGGCACCAAGACCGAGCTGAAGAACATGAACAGCTTTCGCTTCCTCGAGCGCGGGATCGAAGCCGAGCTTGCGCGCCAGCGCGAGCTGGTCGAGGCGGGGGGAACCGTCGTCCAGGAGACCCTCCATTTCCATCCGGAGGACGGCACGCTGCACCCGCTGCGCTCGAAGGAGGAGGCGCACGACTACCGCTACTTCCCCGAGCCCGATCTGGTGCCGATCGCGCCGACCGAGGAGATGTTGCGCGAGGCGCGCGAGGCATTGCCCGAGCTGCCCGCCCAGCGCGCCGCCCGCTACCAGGAGATGGGTCTGGCCGAGGACGTGGCGGCGCTGCTCGCCGCCGACCCCGAGACGGCCGGCTACTTCGAGCAGGTCGTAGCGGCGGCCGGTGGCGTCGAGACCCGCGTCGCGGCGAACTGGGTTACCGGCGAGTTCTCGGCAGCGCTGCGCCAGGACGGAGGCGAGGCGAACGCGGCCGAGTCGAAGGTCGAGCCGGCGGCTCTCGCTTCACTGATTTCAATGGTGCAGGAAAAGAAGATCTCCCATGGCAGCGGCAAGGCGGTGCTGACGACCCTAGTCGCCGAAGGCGGCGATCCCGGGGAGATCGTCGAGCGCGAGGGCCTCGCGCAGATCTCCGACAGCGGCGAGCTCGAGACGATCGTTTCCGCCGCGATCGACGCCAACCCGGAGGCCGCCAAGCAGGTCCGCGCCGGCAACCAGAAGGCGATCGGCGCCATCGTCGGCGCCGTGATGAAGGAGACCAAGGGCCGCGTCGACGGCGGCGAGGTCAACCGCTTGATCCGGGCGAGACTGGGCACTTAGAACGAGCTCTTCGTTGCGGATCGAGTACCGAACGCGCGAAACCGAAGAGCGCACAACTCTGCGCACGCGCGCTTCGGTCTTTCCGGAATATGCAGGCAAAACGAATCGGCCAGCATCCGCCTCTCCAATGCGCATCCGGCCAGGTGGCCTCGGAGCTTGCGGTTTCTTCGTCCTGCCCTATAACGAACGATGGTCCCTGTAAACGAAACGACGGTCCGAAACACCGGACTTCGTCAATAGCGATCTCGGCATGTCGCCGAGAAGGGAGAACAAAGTGAAAGCGATCAAGATGATCGGCCTCGCGGCGCTGACGGCGCTGATGGCCATGGCATTCGTCGGGGCCACCTCGGCGATGGCCGAAAATACTAACCTGTGCTCGAACGACGCGACATCGGACTGCACCGCAGTCACGCATGTGCACGAAGTGGGGGTCGGCAAGGCGAAACTCTTATCGAGCGTCGGCACCACCGAATGCACCGTCTTATTCTTAGGCGACGTAAAATCCGTGGGCAGTCCGCTCATCATCGAAGGCAACTTCACCTACACGAGCTGTGAACTGGGTGGCAGCAGCTGCACGGCGACCGAAGAAAGTGGTCCTGCTGAAATCAAAGTATTAAAGGAAGGTCACGAAAAAGCGAAAGTGACCGGCGAAGGCTTAGTCCACCTCGTATGCAGCGGCTTCATCGACTGCAGCTACAACGGCACCGGTCTGACCGGGACCGGCAAGGGCCCGTTATTATCGACCCAGGCGAACGGCGAAGTCACGCTCTCCGAACAGTCGACGACCAAGGAGACCGGCGGCTTCCTCTGCCCGAAAACCGCCAAATTAGACATCACCACGACGCCGTTAAGCGCGACGTACACCAAGTCTATGAAATGCGTAGAAGGCGCCGCTAAATCTGGTTTCTACTTAGAAAGCAACAACGCAACTGAATGCAAACCTGCGTCGAAAGACGGCACAAAAGAAGGTAAATTCGAATTAGTATCCTCCTAGGCTCCTCAGAGTTATAAGGACGCAGTGCTCCCGGACCGAGGCGATCCAGCCTCGGTCCGGGCGTTTTCATGGGAGTCACGAAAACAGCGCGAAGTGACAGGCGAATGTTTAGTTCACTGAGCGTGCACGGTTCCATCGGGTGTAGTTGCACGGCTCGATGTTTGACTTCAAGGGCGTGCTAGTCGGGAGGGGACGCGGCCTGCTAGTGCCACTTAGCACTTTGTAACAGCTTGTTACAAAGTGCTAAGTTGGACGCATGGCGTGGAACGTAGTCATCGCCGGGGGTGGATTCGGGGGAGCGATGGCGGCGCGGGAGCTGGAGCGGATCCTGCCGAAGCAGTCGACGCGGCTGGTGCTCGTCAACGACGTCAACTTCCTGCTCTACACGCCGTTCCTGCCCGAGGCGGCTGCGGGGACGCTGGAGCCGCGCCATGTGGTCACGCCGCTGCGCGAGATCCTCAAGCGCACCTATTTGCGGCTTGGCGTCGTCACCGGTCACGACCCGGCGGCGAAGACGGTCGAGCTGCGCACTCGCGACGGCGATGTCGAGCAGCTGCCGTACGACCAGCTGCTGATCGCGCTGGGCTCGGTCTCGCGCGTGCTACCCGTGCCCGGCTTGGCCGAGCACGCGATCGGCTTCAAGACGCTCGCCGATGCGATCTGGCTGCGCAACCACGTGATCGAGACGCTCGAGGCGGCCAACGCGACCGAGGACGCCGGCCGCCGCGAGGAGTTGCTCACCTACGTCTTCGTGGGCGGCGGCTACGCCGGCCTCGAGGCGCTCGCCGAGCTGCAGGACTTCGCCGCCGACGCGATCGAGAGCTATCCGCGCGCCCGCCTGCACGGGATGCGCTGGGTCCTGGTCGAGGCAATGGACCGCGTGCTGCCGGAGATCGACGCCGAGCTCGCCGACTACGCCCTGCGCGAGCTGCGCGGCCGCGGCATCGACATCCGTCTCGGCACGACGCTCGAGGAGCTGACCGCCGACAGCGCCCGGCTCTCGACCGGCGAGGTCCTGCCGACCCGCACAACCGTGTGGACTGCCGGGGTGGCGCCGCACCCGAGCCTGCGGCGGCTTTCCCTGCCGCTCGACGAGCGCGGCCGAGTGCCGGTCGACGATCGGCTTCGGGCCGAGGGGATGGACGCCGTCTGGGCGATCGGCGACTGCGCCGCGGCGCCCGATCCCCGCGGGGGAACATGTCCGCCGACGGCTCAGCACGCGGTTCGCCAAGGCCCGGTCGCGGCCCGCAACATCGCCGCCGAGCTCGGCATCGGAGCCGGCGAGCGCTTCGACTATCGCGGCAACGCAGCCTTCGTCAACCTCGGCCGCTACAAGGCGGTCGGCCGGGTCGGCGGCCGTACCTTCCGCGGCTTCCCCGCCTGGTGGATGGCGCGGACCTACCACATGAGCCAGATCCCGGGCGCGGCTCGCAAGGCGCGCGCCGTGATCGACTGGACCGCCAGCCTGCCCTTCCGCCGCGACCTCTCCGAGGTCGGCTCGATCGGCCATCCCAAGCGTCTCGACGCCACAATGGACCCGTGGGATTCGAGTACCTCGTCATCGCCTTCTTCTTCGGCCTAGCCACCGCCATCGTCGGCAGGGGCAAGGGCAGCTCGTTCTGGCTCTGGCTGCTGATCGGCACGGTTCTGCCGCCGCTCGGCCTGATCGCGGTGATCCTCTACCGCGTGGAGAAGGACGAACCGGAACGCCAGTGCCCCAATTGCCACAAGGCGCTCAAGCTCTACGTCCAGGTCTGCCCCCGTTGCGGGAGGGACCTATACCTGCCGGACCCCGCTGCGGTCCGGCACCCGGGTGTGCGGTAGGGCTCAGTCTCAGTCCCACACAAATTCGCCCGCCGTGTAGGCGAGGTGGCGTCCGTCGGGCGACCAGAGAAGGTTCCTGATCTCCTTCTCGGCGGAGGTGGCGATGACCTGTTCGCCGCTGCCGTCGGGGTGGACGCGCCTAATCTCGCCGTCGTAGTTGGAGAAAGTGAGCCAACGTCCGTCGGGCGACCAGACCGGCCCGTCGAGGACGGCCCAATTGCCGATTCGACGCCGCTTGCCGTCGGCGGAGAGCACGTAGGGGTACTGGACGAGTTGTCCCGCCTTCTGCGCGAGGAGGGACACCTGGCGCCCATGCGGCGACCAGTGAAGGTCTGCGCACCCCGCCAGCCCGGTCCACAGCCGCCGGGGGTCTGAGCCGTCGGGGTGCACCGTCCAGATGCTGACGTGGCGCCGTTGCCCGCGGCTGAAGAGGATGCGCTTGCCATCCGGCGAGAACTGCGCTTCGAAGATGAAGGCTTCGCCGATGTCGTGCTTGATCTGGACGATACGGCGGGGCACTTCCCCGAACCGGTCGACGACGAGAAGCGCCGGCTTCGGCCCTATCGGTCCTTTTTCGAAGGAATAGGCGTAGGTGCCGGTGGTGAAGGCGAACGGCCACCCGCTCGGGGCCCAGTCGGTGTCGAACGCCTTCACGCCGAGCGCCTGCTGACGGACCTCGGAGCCATCGAGGGGGATTTCGGTCAGCCAGTCGCCCTGGTGCCCTTCGCCCGGCAGCGAGGTCGCGTACCTGATCGCCTTCCCGTCGGGAGCCCAGTCGAGGCGGCCCGCCCGTCCAGGGAAGCCCTGGAAAGCGGGGGCGTGGAGCTGGCGGACCGCTCCGGTCCTGACGTTGCGGAGCCTCGGTCCGGCCTTGGCGGGGATGGCTATCCACTTGCCGTCGGGCGACCAAGCAACGGAGCCACCGACTCGCTCGGAGAGCTCGACCCCGATCACCCCGTGTCGGAAGGAGGCGTCGCCGGCGTAGGCGGTGAGCGGAAAGCAGGCAATGAAGGCGACGCTCGCCAGCAGGAGGCTCTTCGCCCGTCTCATGGCTAGCGCAGCCACGTCCGCACGATAGCGTTGGCGAAGCCAAGGCCGTAGCGGACGACGGCCGGCTTCTTCGAGTGGCCGTGCAGGCGCCGTTCGACCGTGATCGGCACCTCGGTCGCCGGGATGCCGCGCTTGATCGCCTCGATCATGAACTCGGACGTGTGGAACTGCTCCTGGCGCAGGACCAGCTGGGGCAGCACGGCCGTGCGGACGGCGCGGTAGCCGTTGGAGCAGTCGCTCACCTTCGTGCGGGTGATGAAGGAGACGAGGCGGTTGAAGAAGACGATGCCGAGCTCACGCGAGAGGGTGTTGCGGTCTGCCTGTCCGAGGACTCGCGAGCCGTGCGCCACGTCGACCTCGCCGTCGAGCACGGGCTTGACCAGACGCTCCATCTCCGAAGGCAGGTGCTGGCCGTCGGCATCGAGGGTGACGACGACCTCGGCGCCCGATTCGACCATCAGCCGGTACCCGGTTCGCAGGGCCGCGCCGCCGCCGCGGTTGATCACGTGGCGGGCGACGATCGCGCCGTGCTCCGCCGCAACGTCGCCGGTGCCGTCCTTGGAGCCGTCGTCGACGACCAGGACTGCGGTCTCGACGCCGCACACTTCCTCCGGCAACCGGTCGAGGACGTACCCGACGTTCTCAGCCTCGTTGTAGGCGGGGACGAGGATCGCGACCTTGCCGCGGAAGCGCTCCGGCAGACCGGCCTGGCGAAACTCCTCCCAGGCCAAGCCCTCGAGTACCGCGGAGAGCTGGCGCGAGTTGCGCGCCGCCTGCGAGAGGGCGCGCAGGGCGAGCAGGAAGAGGATGAAGATCGCGAAGACAGCCAGTCCGAGGATGCGTCCTCCGTTGCCCTTCTCGAAGGAGAAGGCGGAGAGCAGGCCGTTGACGATTTCGGTGCCGGCGACAAGGGCGAGGCCGACGCCCGAGGCAAGCAGGAGCAGCACGTCGGCGTTGCGCAGCGAATGGCGACGGACGATCGCGTAGGCGATCAGGCCGACCGCGGCGACCAGGCCGGCGCCGCGCAGCGCCGTCAGTTCGGCGGGGAATATGCCTGCGTAGAAGGCGATTGCGCCCTGGACAATACGGCCGCCGTCAGCCGTGTGAGCGCCGCGGCGGCGAGCGGAAAGATCAGCGTCATCAGCGCCTCGTTACGGCGAGGCGCGGCCAGCGTGGCCGCGCCGACCGCGGTGACGAGCGCCAGCGGCGTCGCCATCGCGATCAGCTCCCACCAGCGACGGCGCCAGGCCAGGACGCCGAGGCCGGCAAGCGCCAGCGCCACTATCAGCGTCTGTACGACGCGGCCGGCAGCGCCTTCCATCGCTTCGCCGATCCCGGCGGACCACATGCGCCATGCCTTGCGCACTGTCATCGCCAGGTAGCCGACCGGGTCCTGGTTGAACCAGTGGGAGAAGTTCTGCTTTCCGATCTTGCCCAGCGCCGAGTCGCGCGGCAGATCCGGATAGCGGGACGCCACACGGTCGAAGAGCGGCGTCGGGTCGACTTCTTCGAGCGCCTGCGAGTGTGGATCGAGAGTCCTGTGCCGGTAACGCTGCACGAGCATTGCCTTCACCCGCTGGTATTCCCCGTCGGCGGGATAGAAGGTGCCGACGTAGAGCGCCTTGCCGCCGCCGGTCGAGATCGGCACCGTGCGGTGCAGGGTGACCTGGTTTCGGATCGCCCAGGGCAGGATCGGCAAGAGCAGGCCGACGGTGAGCAGCGCGGCGCCCGCGAGGCCAGGCCTCCAGCTGCGCCGGCGGCCGACTCTGATCAACGCCAGGGGTATGAAAGCCACCCCGACGAGCAAATACTCCGGCCGCACCAGGGCGAGGCATCCGAACAACAGCCCCGGCACCAGCCATTTCACGCTCGGGTGACGTGGGGCAGGGGCGTCGAGGACAGCCCGTGGGCTGCCGGCAGCCCAAAGAAACGCCAGCACCGCCGCTGGCAGGAGGAAGATCGCGGGCGGCTCGCTGTAGAGGGCGCCTGTCGAGTGGATGAAGGGCGGATAGATCGCCACGGCAAAGGCCGCCAGGAGGCCGGCCGGTCGGCATGCGATGCGACGGCCAAGCAGGTAGACGACGGCGATCGCCGCCAGCCCGAGCAGCATCTCGACGATTCGGGCGGTGCCTTCGCGCGGTCCCCCGGTCGCGTAGAAACTGGCGGCGTACAGAAGGGGGGCGCCCGGCGACCAGTCGCTCGGGTTCTTGAACGACGGACCGCCGTAGCTGCCTTCCTCGTAGAGCGACTTCGAGAGCGCGTAGTAGGCGTGGGCGTCATCGCCCGGGGTGGGCAGTGGCTGGACGACGCGGTAAGCCCGCAGGCCGAAGCCGACGACCAGGATCGCCGCGAGCAGGATCAGCGTCGTCCGCCCGTGCCGCTCCGGCAGCCCACGTAGCCAGGCTTTCAGCGCTGCCATCGTCGCGCGAGGCTATCCCGGCAGGCAGTCGCCCCGACGCCGGCGAGCGCCGCGACCAGCGGCATCATCACGAGAACGCGTCGGGGCGAAGCGACGAGTAGCGCGCTGACCGCGGTGATGGCGACGATGATCGTCGCCAGCAGCAGCGCCTCCCAGCGCCTTTGCTTCGCCAGGACGATCAACCCGATCAGGCCGAGGGCGACGAGCGCCCAGTGCAGCAGCTCCCAACCTGGCTCGCGCATCACGTCGCGCGGCCCGTGCGACCAGATTCGCGCCATCTTCTTGCCGACGAATCCGGCGTATTCGAGCGGCTCTTCGCTGACGTCGTCCCAGAGTTGTTCGCGCCCCATCCGTGCCAGGGCCTTGTCGCTTTCTTCGCCGGGGTGCGTCTGCGCAGCAAGCCGCGCGAGGATCTGCTCCATCCGCAGCCTTCTAACGGCACGCGGCCCGAACAGCTCGGGATGACGTTCGACCACCTCGGCGCCGACCTTTTCCGGATTGCCACCTGACGGCAGGTATGTCCCCGCGAACAGCACCTGCCCGCCGCCCGTCGACACTGGCACGAACCGGTCCAACGCAATCGCGTTGCGCACGGTCCACGGGGCAATGACGAGGACAGCGCCTAGGAGCAAGAGTCCCGCGCAAGCCGCGGTCTCGCGCCAATTGCGCCTCATGAGCACCACCAAGCTGGCGAGCAAGACGATTGCCAGGTACTCGGGGCGCACCAGTGCCAGCGCTCCGAATAGGACTCCGGGCATCAGCCATCGCCCGCGCGCCGAGATGGCCGGGCCCGCAGCCCAAAGCGTTGTCAGTACGGCCCCCGAGAGCAGCGTCGCCGCGAGCGGCTCGCCCATCAGCATGCCCTGGTACTCGAGCAGCGCCGGATAGACGGCGACCGCGCCGGCGCCGGTCAGTCCAGCGAGGGGACCGGAAAGCCGGCGTCCTATCAAGTAGGTGAAGAGCACCGAGAGCGTTCCGATCAGTGCCAGTGCCAGCCGCGCTGCCTGTTCGTGTACGCCGCCCGTCAGCTCGTAGATCCCGGCGACGAGGAGCGGCACTCCCGGTGAGTAGTTGCTCGACGGTTGCGTCGCGGTTGGTCCGCCCGTGAAGCCATTCCCCTCGTCGAGGTTGGCGGCGATCTTCGCGTAGGCCGCCGCGTCGTAGACCGGGGCGCGGCCGTCCCAGGCCTCGCGCGCGCGCAGCCCGAATCCCAGCAGCAGAATCGCGGCAAGGACGGCAAGCACGGCACGGCCGCCGCTCCGCTCCACGAGCCCGGAAATCATGGTTCGCGCTTCGCTCGCTGCGCGAAGAACCAGATATGCACGCTTGCTCGCTCCGCGCTCATCGGCGGGATGCTATGGCGCATCCCCGTCAGGCTCGTCCGCTACGCTGCCGCGACCTATGCGCGTTCTCATTCTTGGGGGCGACGGCTACCTGGGCTGGCCGACGGCCCTCAGGTTCTCCTCTCGCGGTCACGAGGTCTCCGTCGTCGACAACTTCATCCGGCGGCGCTGGGTCGACGGCGTGGGAAGCGATTCGCTGACGCCGATCCGTCTCCTCGACGAGCGCATCGAGGCCTGGCGCGACATCTCGGGCAACGAGATCCGCAGCTTCGTCGGCTCGGTCGAGGAGGGCGAGTTCCTCGACGGGGTCGTCGCCGAGACGCGCCCCGAGGTGGTCGTCCACTACGGCCAGCAGGCCTCCGCGCCCTACTCGATGGCCTCGCGCGAACAGGCGGTCGAGACCCAGCACGGCAACGTGATCGGCAACCTCAACCTGCTCTTCGCGATCCGCGACCACGTGCCCGAGTGCCACCTGGTCAAGCTCGGCACGATGGGCGAGTACGGCCAGCCCAACATCGACATCGAGGAGGGCTACATCGAGATCGAGCACAAGGGCCGCAGGGACACCCTGCCGTACCCGAAGCTGCCGGCCTCGCTGTACCACTGCTCGAAGGTCCACGACTCAACCAACATCCACTTCGCCTGCCGCACCTGGGGCCTGCGCGCCACCGACCTCAACCAGGGCGTGGTCTACGGGATCGAGACCGACGAGACGGCGGGGGACGAGCGGCTGATCACCCGCTTCGACTACGACGAGGTCTTCGGCACGGTCCTCAACCGCTTCTGCCTGCAGGCGGTGATCGGCCACCCGCTCACGGTCTATGGCTCAGGCGGCCAGACCCGGGGCTTCCTCAACATCCGCGACACGCTGCAGTGCGTCGAGCTGGCGGCCCTCAACCCGGCTGACGCGGGCGAGTTCCGCGTCTTCAACCAGTTCACCGAGCAGTTCTCGGTCCTCGAGCTCGCCCAGCTCGTCAAGCACGCCGGCGAGCACCTCGGCTACTCGGTCGAGATCCAGCACTACGACAACCCGCGGGTCGAGAAGGAAGAGCACTACTACAACGCGATCCACACCAAGCTGCTCGACCTCGGGCTGAAGCCGACCCTGCTCGGCGAGGAGCTGGTCGAGTCGATGATCCACGCGATCGAGCGGCACAAGGAGCGCGCGATCGCCAGCTCGATCGACCCCCACACGCGCTGGAACCCCGGCGCGCCGGTCAAGCTTTAACGGACCTTTTCGCGCGGCGGGTCCTGTCGCCGATTTGGAGCCACCATCCTGCGGGCGCGGCTGCGCCGCGTCCTCGGACGGTCCCCCAAATCGGCGCCACCCGCCGCGAGAGACGTCTCATTAAGGCTCCCACCCGACGCGTCGTGCTGGCTGCGCAAGCTTCATGACTCCGCGCGGTGCTGGTCGTCCGCGGGTTCGGTCTGTCGCGCGGGTGGCGCCGGTGTGGGGCGAGCTCGCCGAGCCCGGAGGCTGCTGAGTGAGGGCGAGGTCTCTTCCCATGGTGAGATTTCGTCCCGGTGCCCGAAGCAGCGCGCAGGGCCGCCGAGATCGTCCCACGGCGGCGACAGGACCCACGCGACAGACCCGCCGCGCCATAAACACCTGCACGATGGGCACGGGGCCACTGGTAGCATCGCCCTCACGATGAGAGCGGCCGATGCGCTGATGGAAAGCCTCAAAGCCGAGGGCGTCAAACACGTCTTCGGCATCCCCGGCGGGGCGAACCTGCCGACCTACGACGCACTCGTCGACGCCGATTTCCGCCACATCCAAGTGCGTCACGAGCAGGGGGGAGGGCACGCCGCCGAGGGTTACGCCAAGGCGTCCGGCAAAGTCGGGGTCGCCTTCGCCACGTCCGG
>Ga0068867_100000323_pt1 | contig 31604 bp, 30 predicted proteins | sample KBSMisM32_FD_65649 | JGI IMG/M metagenome (GOLD analysis project Ga0068867, IMG submission 65649) | Miscanthus rhizosphere microbial communities from Kellogg Biological Station, Michigan, USA - KBS Miscanthus M3-2 | ecosystem: Host-associated > Plants > Roots > Rhizosphere > Soil ...
GGCGTGCACATCTTCGGCACCAGTGCCACCGAGATGGTGCACATCGGCCAGGCGGTGATGGGCTGTGGCGGCACGGTCGAATACCTCGTCGACGCCGTCTTCAACTACCCGACGTTCTCAGAGGCCTACAAGGTCGCCGCGCTCGACGTGATGAACAAGCTGCGCGCGCTGAACCAGTACCGCGGCTAGTCGCAGTCGTCGTCGGACACCGTCGGCGCGTCATCAGCCGGACCTCCGGCCTCGGCGCGAACGAACAACCGCGTCACGGCGTCGTCAAAAGGCGGTGAGTAAGAGATGCTTTCGTCTGCGCAGCCGCCGCCGTTCAAGCCACCGATCACGCCCGTGACCGTCGACCCGTCGATCCACGGTGCACCGGACAGGCCGTCGACCAACTCTGCGCAATCCAGCGCCGGAAAACCCTTGGTGGGTGCCGCGGTGGCCGTCCGGCATCCGACCGGACCGCCACCGACGCCCATTCCGTAGCCGGTGACGGTGACGATCGTGCCCGGTTTCGGCGACGGCCCGAGCCTCAGGCCACCGCCAGCCTGCGCCTCCACCGACCCGCCTGTGTCTCGGCTCACCCGCGCGATCGCGAAGTCGGCGAGCGGGTCCTGATTCTGGATCCAGCGCGGATCGAGATAGACCGCGTCGACATGCCAGACGTCCTCTGGCACTGCGGTGTCCTTCAGGCCGGCGACGAACGTGGCGTCGACGCCCTGAGCCACGCAGTGCGCGGCGGTCAGAATCAGATCGCCTCCTGGCGAGTCCAGCACCCCTCCGGAGCAGGTGTGCAGCGTGGCGCCGCCCACGAAGACCGCACCCACCCTGGGATCGGGAGGCACCGGCGCCGCAGTGGGCGGCGTCTTGGGAGTGACGGTCGCCGCCTCCTCGACCGGCGGGTGTTTCCCGCACGCCGAGCCCGATAAGGTCAACGCAGCCAGCAGTCCGGTTACCAGGACGGCCCGGCCGGCCGCGGAGAAGTGCATGAGGACCGATCTTGCCTCACCATCCCGGCGTACGCCCTGACGATGCCCAGCCCGACGGGTTCTGGGGTCCCCAGCTTGCGAGGGGAGTGCTTCGGATCGCGGGCACCCAGCGCGGAATGCGGGTTCGACGACCTTGTGTTCGAACAAGTGGATGTCCGCAATCGCATCTACCGCGAAATGCGCGACACTATGTGCCAGGAGGCGAGGCAATGGCTGAGAACGCCGATAAACCAGAACAGCACTACCACCCCGAGCAGACCGGGATGTATGAGCTGGAGTTTCCCGCACCGCAGCTGTCCTCGGCAGATGGCACCGGGCCGGTGATGATCCACGCCCTGGAGGGCTTTTCGGACGCCGGGCATGCGATCCGGCTGGCCGCGCAGTATCTGAAGAACAATCTGGACACCGAGCTGGTGGCGTCGTTCGCCATCGACGAACTGCTGGACTACCGGTCGCGACGGCCGCTGATGACGTTCAAGACCGACCACTTCACGGCCTACGAGGAACCCGAGCTCAACCTGTACGCCCTGCACGACAGCGTCGGCACACCATTTCTGCTGCTCGCGGGCATGGAGCCGGATCTGCGCTGGGAGCGATTCATCACGGCAGTTCGGCTGCTGGCCGAACGGCTGGGTGTTCGCCGGGTGATCGGCCTGGGCACCATCCCGATGGCGGTGCCGCACACCCGTCCCATCACGATGACGGCGCACGCCAACGACAAGGAATTGATCGCCGACCACACCCCGTGGGTGGGTGAGGTTCAGGTCCCGGGCAGCGTGTCGAACCTGCTGGAGTTCCGGATGGCCCAGCACGGTCACGAGGTGGTCGGCTTCACCGTGCACGTCCCGCACTATCTGGCGCAGACGGACTACCCGGCGGCCGCCGGGGCGCTGCTCGCCGAGGTCGCCAAGAACGGCTCGCTGCAAATCCCGTTGGTCGAGCTGACGCAGGCCGCAGTCGAGGTACACGACAAGATAACCGAACAGGTCCAGGCGAGCAGCGAAGTCGCTCAAGTGGTGGAGGCGTTGGAGCGACAGTACGATGCGTTCGTCGCCGCTCAGGAGAACCGGTCGCTGCTGGCGCGCGATGAGGATCTACCCAGCGGAGACGAGCTCGGTGCCGAGTTCGAACGGTTCCTCGCACAACAGGCCGGTGACAAGAACAAGGACGACGACAACTAGCCGCACCCGGCCCGACAACGAAGTTGGCGAACATGACCGTGACGACACAGGCGGCGCAATGAGCGAGCGAAAGCCTAACCTGCGCACCGTGCGCGAACTGACACCGTCGCTGCAGTTCCGCACCATCCACGGATACCGCCGCGCGTTCCGGGTGGCCGGCTCCGGCCCGGCGATTCTGGTCATTCATGGCATCGGCGACAACTCCACCACGTGGAGCACCGTGCAGACCAAGCTGGCGCAACGGTTCACCGTCATCGCTCCCGATCTATTGGGTCACGGCCAGTCCGACAAGCCACGGGCGGACTACTCGGTCGCCGCGTACGCGAACGGCATGCGCGACCTGTTATCCGTCCTCGACATCGACGAGGTCACCGTCGTCGGTCACTCGCTCGGTGGCGGCGTGGCGATGCAATTCGCTTATCAGTTCCCGCAATTGGTCGAACGGCTCATCCTCGTGGGCGCGGGTGGAGTGACCAAGGACGTCAACGTCGCGCTGCGCTTTGCCTCGTTGCCGATGGGCAGTGAGGCGCTGGCGCTGCTGCGGTTGCCGCTGGTGCTGCCCGCGTTACAGGCGGTCGGCCGCATCGCCGGCGCCCTGTTCGGATCCACCGGCCTCGGCCGCGACCTGCCCGACGTGCTGCGCATCCTGGCCGACCTGCCCGAGCCGACCGCCTCGTCGGCGTTTGCCCGCACCCTGCGTGCCGTCGTCGACTGGCGCGGCCAGGTGGTCACCATGCTCGACCGATGTTATTTGACGCAATCGGTTCCCGTGCAACTGATTTGGGGCTCGCACGATTCGGTGATACCGGTAGGCCACGCCCGGATGGCGCACGCCGCGATGCCCGGTTCGCAGTTGGAGATCTTCGAAGGCTCCGGGCATTTTCCGTTCCATGACGATCCCGACCGCTTCGTCGAGGTCGTCGAGCGGTTCATCGATTCCACCGATCCCGCGGTGTACGACCAGGACTACCTTCGCGGTCTGCTGCGCGCAGGGATCAGCGAGGGGGCTATCTCCGGTCCCGTCGACACGCGTGTCGCCGTGCTCGACGCGATGGGCGCCGACGAGCGCAGCGCCACCTGATTGGCGACCACGTAGCATCGGCCACATGGCCATCGACGTGACAGTGCTGCGCGTTTTCACCGACCGGGACGGCAACTTCGGCAACCCCCTCGGCGTCGTTGACGCCAGCCAGGCCGAGCCCGACGAGCGCCAGCGGATAGCGACCCAATTGGGCTACAGCGAAACGATATTCATCGATGTGCCGGAGTCAGGTGCGAACACGGCGCACGCGCGCATCTACACCCCGGCCACGGAGCTGTCGTTTGCGGGGCATCCGACGGTGGGCGCTTCTTGGTGGCTGCGCGATCGCGGCACCCCTATTCACACGTTGCAGGTGCCTGCGGGAATCGTGCAGGTCACGTACGAGGACGACCTCACCGCGGTCAGCGCCCGCTCGGAGTGGGCGCCGGAGTTCGCCATTTATGACCTCGAGTCCACCGATGCGCTCCTTGCCGCGGACCCGGAGGACTACCCCGACGACATCCAGAACTATCTGTGGACGTGGACCGACCGCGAGCGCGGCGTAATTCGATCGCGGATGTTCGCGGCCAATCTCGGGGTGCCCGAGGACGAGGCGACTGGGGCCGCGGCCGTGCGGATCACCGACTACCTCAGCCGCGACCTGACCATCGTGCAGGGCAAGGGCTCGGTGATCGATACCCAGTGGAGCCCTGAAGGCTGGGTGCGCATCGCCGGCCGCGTCGCAAGCGACGGGGTGAAGCAGATCGACTGACCAGAGCCGTGGGCTCAGCCCTGTGCGGGCACCTCGCGGGCGGCGCGCAGCGCCTCGATCTCCCGCTCGAAGTCTTCGGCCGACTCGAACGACCGGTAGACCGAGGCGAATCGCAGATAGGCCACCTCGTCGAGTTCGCGTAGCGGCCCAAGGATCGCCAACCCTACTTCATGGCTGGGCACTTCGGGTGAGCCCGTGGCTCGCACGGCGTCTTCCACCTGCTGGGCGAGCAGATTCAGCGCGTCGTCATCGACCTGTCGCCCCTGGCAGGCCCGCCGCACACCCCGGATGACCTTCTCGCGGCTGAACGGCTCGGTGACCCCGCTGCGCTTGACGACCGCCAGCACCGCCGTCTCCACCGTGGTGAACCGCCTGCCGCACTCGGGGCATGATCTGCGCCGCCGAATCGCCTGGCCCTCGTCCGTTTCGCGGGAGTCCACCACCCGGGAATCAGGATGACGGCAGAACGGACAATGCATAACCGCTCCTTCGCCGCGACGACCGACAGCTACCTCGAACCTCTTCGAGCGTACCTGCGTGCCACCGCCGGAGCCTAGCGCCGGTGCGATTCGGGCACTTGTCGTCGACGCGTCTACTGAAGACGTTGTGCGGCAATATCTTTCACCGCTCACGGTGTGTCTAATCGCCGATGGGCGCGATGAGCGTCTGACCGGCGTCAAGCGCCACCGAGTCGAGCTGGTTGAGCTCGCGGATGCGCTCGACGACCTGACCGACCGGCGCGTCGGGGGCGACCCGCTGGGCCACCTGCTGCAGCGTCTCCCCTGTCTGCACCTGGATGACGGCCAGCCGGCCCGGCACCGGCCCGTCGCCTCCGGTCACCCCGCCAAGCTGGGCGACCAGCCCGAGCCACACCGTGATGCCCGACGCGATGAGCGCGAGCACCACCGTGGTGGCGGGCGTGATGGGCCGCCGGCGATGCGACGCCCGCGACATCAACACGCCTGTATCCCGGTAGCGCAGCGGCGCCCCGCCTGGCCGGTTCGACCGCGGCCGCCGCCGGGTGCTGCCCGGCCGCAACCCGGGCCTGACCACCCAATCTCCCTGGATTTCTCGGGTGTCGAGGATCGTCATCTGCCTGCCTTCCGCTCTGGCTTGTTCGCTCGTGTGTTCGAATATACTCGCTCACTTGTTCGATTTATAGAACATGTGATCGAACTGTTGCCAAACGATACGGCGGCCCACCGACAAATTTCCGCGGCGTGCTCTGGCCAGACGCCGAGATGCGACACGCCTCGAACACATGTTTGATTATTGGATCGACGCGGACTACATTCGGCGCCATGAGCGACGACACGGACAGTTCTGACGGCACGGAAACCACTGGCGGACGCCGACTCGACACCGGTCTGACCGAGCGTCAGCGCACCATCCTCGACGTCATTCGCGCCTCGGTGACCAACCGGGGCTATCCGCCGAGCATCAGGGAGATCGGCGATGCGGTCGGCCTCACGTCGACGTCGTCGGTGGCGCATCAGCTGCGGACGCTAGAGCGCAAGGGCTATCTGCGCCGCGATCCCAATCGTCCGCGCGCCGTCGACGTGCGGGGCGCCGACGACGGTGTGACGCCCATCGTCGCCACCGACGTTGCGGGGTCCGACGCGCTACCGGAACCCACCTTCGTGCCGGTGCTCGGCCGCATCGCCGCCGGCGGGCCGATCCTTGCCGAGGAAGCCGTCGAAGACGTGTTCCCGCTTCCGCGCGAACTGGTCGGCGAGGGCTCGTTGTTCCTGCTCAAGGTGGTCGGTGACTCCATGGTCGACGCGGCCATCTGCGACGGCGACTGGGTGGTCGTGCGTCAGCAGAACGTCGCCGACAACGGCGACATCGTCGCGGCGATGATCGACGGCGAGGCAACGGTCAAGACGTTCAAGCGAACCCGCGGTCAGGTGTGGCTGATGCCGCACAACCCGGCGTTCGATCCCATCCCGGGAAATGACGCGGCCGTGCTCGGCAAGGTCGTCACCGTGATCCGAAAGATCTAGCCGTTTAGTTGGCCCTGACGAAGCCGTTCGTACGGGCGAGTTCCTCACTGACGAACCAGATTTCGGCGCGCGCGTCGTCGTAGAGCGTACCGCCGGGCGCCCAGTACAGACCCGACTTGGTGTCGGCCTTGATCGGGTAGCCCTCCGGCGCCTCGTCAGGGTCGTCGAGAGGCAAGTGGAGCGCCGTACCGTTCGGTGCCGGCTCGTCGATCTCGATCCGCGCGTGGCGCCCGGTGTCGGTCAGCGGGTCGCGGTCAGCGGGAGTCGGCACGCGGGTCGGCGCGGTGTCCACTGCGTCCTGATCTTCCGTTTCCTCTTCCGTTTCCTCTTCCGTTTCCTCTTCCGTTTCCTCTTCCGTTTCCTGTTCCGCTTCCTCTTCCTGTTCCGCTTCTGCTTGCGCTTCCGCTTGCGGCGCAACGGTTTCCGGCACCGCAGCAGGTTCCCGCGTCGTGTCGGCGTCTTCGGCGGCCTGCGGCGCGCCCCAGTAACTCGCCGACGCAAAAGCGTCAGACCCCGACGTCGCCGTGCCGCCGAAGCTCTCCCGTGAATAGCCGTCACCGAACAGCGGCGCCACGGTGCCGTCGTGGTCGTCTGACAAGGGTTGACCGCCCGTCGCCGGTGCGGCTTCCAATGCCGCAGGGCCGCCATGGCCGTACTCGTCATCGCCGGTGTCGAACGGCTCGTCGTCGCGACCGCGGCGGCGATTGCGCATCGCCGCAAAGGCCACCAGCCCGGCCAACACCAGCACCGGGACGATCGCGAGGAGCCACCACCAGCTCCACGCGAACCACTTCTTGCCGTGGGTGTTCGAGGCCTGCGCGTTAGCGGCGGGCGCCTTGTTCACGTCCTGACCCGGCACCTGCAGACCACCCAGCTGGCCCGCCAGATTTGACGGCTCCGTGCTGAACGAGTTCTTCGATCGATCCCAGGAGATGACACCACCACTGAACCGCTGGGTGATCACATTGCCGTTCTCGGTCTGGTCGGCCATCGGTGCGCCCAGCGGACCCGTTGCGCCGCCCAGCTTGTCCCACGCGGCGTTCATCGCGCCGCGCACGATGACGGCGCCGTAGTCAGGCGTCCAGAAGATGACCGGCTGGTCCTTGGCGGAGAAGGTGCTCATCCGGCTCTCGGTGGCCAATCCGCCGTCGACCTCGCTGGACGTCGGCAAGCCCAAATCGCCCTGCGGTCCACCGGAGCTCTCGTATTTCGCCAGCACCTGGCCCGTGACGACGTTGGCCCCGGTGGCGGGGCTGTAGAAGATCTTGCCGCCCGCGAAGTTCTGACCAAGCCCGTCGGAACCGATCGGGTACGGGTCACCCTGCGCGGCGCCGAGCGGGCCCAGCGGCCCCCCGGCGGCCCGCCTGGCCGCATTGATCGCCGATACGGGGTCGTCCGGGACCTGCAGGTCGGAGAGCTGTCCAGCGAGCTCAGGGGGGACCGTTGTGAAGGTCTTGGCCTTCCTGTCGTAGGTCAGCTCACCGCCGCTGAATTTCTGTGTGACGAGGTTGCCGCGATAGGTCTCGTCATCGGTGGGCACGCCGAGTTGGCCTGCCGAGCCGCCGAGTTTGTCCCACGCTGCGTTGATCGGCCCGCGAACGACTCGCGCGCCGGTGTCCGGGGTCCAGAAGATCACCGGATTGTCGGCGGCGCTGAACGTCGAATTGCGGCTGTCCGGCGCGCGCCCTGCGCCCTCGTCGATCGTGGGGAACCCCAGGTCGCCGTCCGCGGGGCCGCCGAGCGACATGTACTTGTCCAGGATCGCGCCGGTCATGATGTGGGCTCCGGTGGCAGGCGTGAAGAAGATCTTGCCGCCAGGGAAGTTCTGGCCGAAACCGTCTCCCGCCGGGTAGACGCCGCCGTCCTTGGGCCCGAGCGACCCGGTATCGCCGCCTGCGGCCTGCCATGCCGCAGTGATGGCGGCATCGGCGTCGTCCTGCGGAGTGGCCTTCGCGACCGGCGACAGCAAGCCGAGCGCGGCCACCGCCAGCAGACCGATGGCCACCCGACCAAGCGCGCGGCCCACGGTCCGCTGCCCCGTCATTTATCCTCCCGCGGTCGGCGCAAACTCCTGCGATGAGTATCGCGTCCGTCAACTTTGCGTCAGCGGACGTCAATTACCAAGGACCATCGCCGATGTTGGAGAGAAAATACCTGCCCGGCAGTGGGCGGTGCACACGACGGCCGAGGCTCGACACCGAGGCTCGACACCGAGGCTCGACACCGAGGCTCGTCATCAGGCCACGGCGTCAAACGCCGAGGCTGCGGCCGATTATCTCCTTCATGATCTCCGTCGTACCGCCGTAGATCGTTTGCACGCGTGCGTCGAGATAAGCCCTCGCGACCGGATATTCACGCATGTAGCCGTAGCCGCCGTGTAGTTGCAGGCAGCGGTCGATGAGATGGACCTGCTTTTCGGTGGAGTACCACTTCGCCATCGCCGCCTGTTCGGCCGTCAGCTTCTCCTCGAGGTGCAACTTGATGAACTCGTCGACCATCACTCGCACCACGGTCGCTTCGGTCGCCAGCTCGGCGAGCAGGAACCGGCTGTTCTGCTGGCTGCCGATGGGACGGCCAAAAGCCTTGCGCTCCTTGGTATATTGCAGCGTCTGCTCGAGCACCGCCTCCATCGCCGCGGCCGCCATCACCGCGATGGCGATGCGCTCCTGCGGAAGGTTCTGCATCAGATAGATGAAGCCCTGCCCCTCCTCACCGAGCAGGTTCTCGGCGGGGACCTTCACGTCGGTGAACGACAACTCGGCAGTGTCCTGCGCGTCGAGACCGATCTTGTCGAGTTTGTGCCCGCGCTCGAAACCCTCCATCCCGCGCTCGACGACGAGCAGCGAGAAGCCCATCGCACCCTTGTCGGGGTCGGTGCAGGCAACCACGATCACCAGGTCGGCGTTGATCCCATTGGTGATGAAGGTCTTCGCGCCGTTGAGGATGTAGTGGTCGCCCTCTTTGACGGCGCGGGTCTTGATGCCCTGCAGGTCGCTTCCGGTGCCGGGCTCGGTCATCGCGATCGCGGTGATGATCTCACCGGTGCAGAACTTCGGCAGCCAGCGTGCTTTCTGCTCATCGTTGGCCAGTCGCAGCAGGTAGGGCTCGACCACGTCGTTGTGCAGGCCGAAGCCGATGCCGCTGTAGCGGCCCGCCGTGGTCTCCTCGGTGATGATCACGTTGTAGCGGAAGTCGGGATCGCCACCGCCGCCATACTCCTCGGGCACTGCCATACCCAGAAAGCCCTGCTTACCGGCCTCCAGCCAGACGCCGCGGTCGACGATCTTCTCCTGCTCCCACTCCTCGTGATACGGCGCCACGTGGCGGTCGAGGAACCCGCGATAGGACTCGCGGAACAGATCGTGTTCGGGCTCGAAGAGGGTGCGGTCGTATTTGACGACGCTGCCCATGGCTGACCTCCTGAACTGGTACCGGCTGTTACCGCTAAAATACCCCATCCAACCGGATGGTTGGTCGAGGGGCGCTGGGCGCGTCACCGACCGGAGAACGTCGAGGGTCGGCCCTAAACTCGCGTCGTATGACCCACACCCCGACGAGCCTCACTCACTGGGGCGGGTTTTCAGCGGGCATCGAATCCGGCGACATCGCGTCCGTGACGCCGCTCGACGGCGACACCGACCCGTCGCCGCTGCTGGGCAACCTGCCCGGCGCCGTCCGGCACCGCTCGCGCATCGCCACTCCCGCGGTGCGTCGCGGCTGGCTGCGCGACGGGCCCGGCCCGAGCACCCGCCGCGGCGCCGACGAGTTCGTCGCCGTCTCGTGGGACGAGCTCACCGACCTCCTGGCCGGCGAACTGCGCCGCGTCGTCGACACCCACGGCAACGAGGCGATCTACGGCGGCTCGTACGGCTGGGCCAGCGCCGGACGGTTCCACCACGCCCAGAGCCAGGTGCATCGATTCCTCAAACTCCTTGGCGGGTACACCTTTTCGCGGCATTCCTACAGTCTTGGCGCCACCGGCGTCATCATGCCGCGGGTGGTCGGCACCCACGACGATCTGTTCAAGCGGTCCACAGCGTGGGAGGTCATCGTCGAACACACCGATCTGCTGGTGTGTTTCGGCGGCCTGGCGATGAAGAACACCGGCATCAACCATGGCGGGACCACAGGCCATCCGGCCCGTGACGCGCTGCGGCGGTTCCGCGATCGCGGCGGACGCATCGTGTCGTTCTCACCGCTGCGCGACGACGTGGAGGGCGACTGCGAATGGCATGCGCCCGTGCCCGGCACCGACGTGGCGATCATGCTGGCGCTGGCCCACGTGCTGGCCACCGAATCATTGGCCGACCGGGAGTTTCTCAGCACGTACTGCACCGGTTACGACCGCTTCGAGCGCTACCTGCTGGGTCGTGACGACGGCATCGCGAAGTCGCCCCAGTGGGCATCGAAGATCTGCGGCCTGCCCGCGGACGTGCTGACCGCGCTGGCGCGGCGCATGGCGGCGGGGCGCACGATCGTGACGGTCAGCTGGTCGCTGCAGCGGATCAGGCACGGCGAGCAGGCGCCGTGGATGGGCCTGACGCTCGCGGCGATGCTGGGCCAGATCGGTCTTCCCGGAGGCGGTTTCGGGCACGGCTACGGCTCGATGAACGAACCCGGATTGCCACCCCTGCGCTTCGGCCTGCCCGCCCTGCCGCAGGGCTACAACCCAGTGCAGACGTTCATCCCGGTCGCGGCGATCAGCGATATGCTGCTGCATCCCGGCGAGCCGTTCGAGTACAACGGCCTGCGGCTGACGTACCCCGACATCAAGTTGGTCTACTGGGCAGGCGGCAACCCGTTTCACCATCACCAGAACATTCCGCGGCTGCGGCGCGCGCTCGGCCGCGTCGACACCGTCGTGGTACATGACCCGTATTGGACGGCGATGGCCAAACACGCGGACATCGTCGTGCCGTCCACCACCTCCTTCGAGCGCGACGACTACTCCGGGTCGCGCAACGACCCGCTGTTCATGGCCATGCCGAAGCTGACCGAGCCGTACGCGGAATCCCGGGACGACTACACGACATTCGCGGCACTGGCCGAAGCGCTCGGGTTCGGTCAGCAGTTCACCGAAGACCGCACGGCGTGGCAGTGGCTGGCGCACTTGTACGACAAGTGGGCGGCGGGAGTGGATTTCGTGGTGCCGTCGTTCGACGAGTTCTGGCGGCTGGGACAGCTGCGATTGCCGACCGTGGACGGGCTGACGTTGCTGGCCGACTTCCGTGCCGACCCGAACACCCACCGGCTGAACACGCCGAGCGGGCGCATCGAGATTTTCTCCGATGACATCGACGGGTTCGGCTACGACGATTGCGCCGGCCATCCGGCGTGGTTCGAGCCGTCCGAATGGCTCGGCGGCACGCGCGCAGTCGCCTATCCGTTACACCTGCTCGCGAACCAGCCTGCCACCCGGTTGCACAGCCAGCTGGATATCGGTCCGGTCAGCCGGAGCTCGAAAGTGCGAGGGCGCGAACCGATCCGGATGCATCCCGTCGACGCCGCGAGTCGCGGTCTCGTTGACGGAGACGTGGTGCGGGTGTTCAACGACCGCGGTGCCTGCCTGGCAGGCCTAGTGGTCGACGATCGCCTGCGTCGGGACGTCGTGCAACTGTCGACCGGTGCATGGTTCGACCCGGCCGACCCCGCCGACCCGGATGCGATGTGCGTGCACGGTAATCCCAACGTGCTCACCGACGACGTGGGCACGTCGCGGCTGGCCCGCGGCTGCACCGGCGCACATGTGCTGGTGCAGGTGGAGAAGTTCACCGACCCGCTGCCGGAGGTGCGCGCGCATGAACCTCCGGTGATCGTCGACCGATGACCGAGGCGCTGACCGTCGAAGAACGCGGGCGGACAATCACGTTCACGTTCGACGACATGATGCGCTTCCACGGCGTCCACTCTCCCGCTGGTGTGGCCATGGCGTTCAAGGTGATGCAGCGTGCCTTCGCGGCGCTCTCCCCGGGCGGTCCACCCGAACGCCGATCGATCGTCGTGCGCACCGCTTTTCGCGGTCCAGGCGCGCGTGACGGATTCGAGGCGGTGACGCGCGCGGTGTCCGACGGCCGCTACGTTGTCGACCGCACGCTGTTGAGGGCCGACCGCGGTCGGCTGGTGGAGGACTTCGTGTTCGTGCTCGAGATCGGCGGCCGCACTGCGACTCTGCTGCTGCGCGACGGATTCGTCACCGACGAGTTCATCGACCTGGCCCGCGCCGAGAACCGCAGCGACACGCAGGAACGACGACTCGACGAGCTGAAAGCAGAACTCGCACAGCGCGTCGTAAGCACCGCGTCAAACGATGTGTTCGACGTCGCCTGACCCAAGTGAGCTGCCACACCCTATGTTTGCCCACACGCAGTTCTGGGGAACCCAGCCCTCACGGATCGGTTCTGACAGGAGGGTAGAACAATGTCGGAGAAGAACAGCGGGCCCGAAGAGGCCGTCAAGGGCGTTGTCGAAGGTGTGAAGGGCAAGGCCAAAGAGGTGGCCGGTGCCGTCGCCGGACGTGATGATCTGTACCGCGAGGGCAAGGCCCAGCAGGACAAGGCCGACGCGCAGCGCAACGCCGCGCAGAAGGAGGCCGAGGCCGAAAGCGCCCGCGCCGCGGCTAAGGTCGCCGAAAAGCGCCAGGAGGCCGAACAGCGGTAATCGACACCGAACACGGCGGACGCCAAGGCAGCCATTGTGCGCCTTGGCGTCCGTTGATGTCTCAGAACGCTTTCGCCGTCAGATGGCTATCAAGTCCCCGGCGAACGAGTAGGACGGCTATGAGCAAAGTCAGTCAGCCAAGCGGCGGCGTGCGTGGCGGCGACGTCCTTCGCGCCCCGGTTGCCTCGAATGCGGCGGCCAGGCGCAGCAACGCGACGTCGTCGTAGGCGCGCCCAGCGAACGTGAGCCCGACCGGCATGCCGATGTCGTCCATGGTGCCCATCGGCACGGTCACCGTGGGGATGCCGAGGTGCCTTATCGCCAGGTTCCCGTTGGCCACCCAGACGCCGTTGCGCCACCCGACATCGGCCGAGGACTCGTTGACGTCCATGTCCGAGGGACCGACATCCGCCACCGCGGGGAAGACGACCGCGTCCAGGCCGAGACCGGCCATCCACTCCTCGAGGTCCACCCGCCGCGTCTCTTCGAGTCCTCGCAGACCCTCCTCAAGGTGAGGGATCTCGAGGTATGACTCGACGGGGTGATCCCTTACTTGGGCCGGATAGGTTGCGATGTCGTCGTCGAATCCGGTGTAGCGGTCGGGCAACGCTCCCTGCGGATGCGGGAAGATGCGTGAGCCGTCCACGCCGGCAAGGCGGTTCAGCGCGGGATCGCCGTTGTCACCGAGGAAGTCGTCCCACGCCCACGCGCTGAGGTCGAGGAGCTCCCTGGCCAGATACTCGGTACTCACCAGGCCACGTGTGAAAATCGTTGGCGCGCCTGGCCGGTCGCCTTCGTAGTTGCTCACCGCCGGACAGTCGACGTCCACGACCTCGGCGCCTGCCGCCGCGAGGGCGCGACGTGCCGCATCGAACAAGCTGAGTACCGATGGCCGCGTTTGGATGCGCTGACCGGTCGGTCCGCCGATCCCCGGTGTCCGACCCGGCTCTGCGGTCCCGGCGTCGGGGTCGGCGTTGATGTACATGCGCGGCACGCCGAATCGTCGCCCGGCCAGCACCTGGTGCGCCTCGTCGCGACCCGTCGGCCGCAACTGCGGATACGAGGTCGGCCGCAAATCGCCGGGGCGGGGCAGCGTGACCCAGGGCTGGCTGCGCCAGAAATCTCCGCGCACATTCTCATCGTCCGCGACGATCACGTCGAGCACTTCGAGCATGTCGGCCATCGTCCTGGTATGTGGCACAACGACATCCATCGTCGGCACCAGGGGCCAGCCACCTCGCGTGGAGATGATGCCGCGCGACGGCGTGTACGCGCACAGTGCATTGTTGGACGCAGGAGCCCGACCCGACGACCACGTCTCCTCGCCAATGCCGAAGGCGCAGAACGACGCCGCGGTGGCGGTGCCCGATCCATTCGACGAGCCGGAGCCGAACGCAGCGGTGAGGTAGTCAGCGTTGTAGGGGCTTTCCGCGCGGCCATATACCCCACGCTGCATGCCGCCATTGGCCATCGGCGGCATGTTGGTCAGACCGATCAGGACCGCGCCGGCGTCACGCAGCCGCTCGATCACGAACGAGTCCTTCTGCGCTACCAGGTCGGCGAACGCCGGACTGCCTGCCGCCGCGGTGAGTCCGCGCGCGAGGTAACTGTCCTTGGCGGTATAGGGAATTCCGTCCAACGGACCGCGTGTCCGGCCGCTGCTGCGGCGTGCGTCGGACGCCTCGGCGTCGGCGCGGGCCTGCGGGTTCAGCACCACGACGGCGTTCAACCGGATCCCCGCGTGGTCATAAGCCGCGATCCGCTCCAGGTAATTGTCGAGCAGACCGACCGCGGTCACCCGGCCCGAGTCGAGCGCCTCCCGTAGCTCTGCGATGGGCGCTTCGACGACGTCGAACGGTGAGCTCACTGGCGGCACTCAGAAGGTCGCGTACTCGCGCAGGCTGGCCGCCAACGGGATCGGCACGCGCGCCTTGATTCTGGTGCCCTCGGCGGTGTGCTCGGTGGCGTCCACTCGCCCGTCGGCATGCACCTTGTTGACCAGGTCGCCGCGGTCATACGGAATCGTCACGTCGACGACGGTGTCGGTAGGGGTGATCAGCTCGGCCATCCGCTGTTGCAGGCGCTCCAGGCCGTCGCCGGTGCGCGCGGACACGAACACCGCGTCGGGCAGCGCCCGGCGCAGCTGCGCAAGCGTGAGCCCGTCCGCCGCGTCAATCTTGTTGACCACCAACAACTCCGGGGCCGGCTGGCTTTCGTGATCGGCAATGACTTCGTTGAGCACCTGACGAACCGCGTTGATCTGCGCCAGCGGGTTGACATCCGAACCGTCGACCACATGCACCAACAGGTCGGCGTCGACGACCTCTTCCAGCGTCGAGCGGAACGCCTCGACAAGCTGGGTCGGCAGATGCCGGACGAACCCCACCGTGTCGGTGAGCACGAACGGCCTGCCGTCCGCGAATTCGCCACGCCGCGTTGTCGGTTCGAGCGTGGCGAACAACGCGTTCTCGACCAGCACACCGGCCCCGGTCAGCGCATTGAGCAGGCTGGACTTGCCTGCGTTGGTGTAGCCGACGATCGCTATCGACGGCACGTCGCTGGCGAGCCGCTTGCTTCGCTGGGTATCGCGGGCATGTTTCATCGCGCGAATGTCGCGGCGCAGCTTGGTCATTCGCTCGCGGATACGACGGCGGTCGGTCTCGATCTTCGTCTCACCGGGGCCGCGCAGGCCCACGCCGCCGCCGCTGCCGCCCGCACGCCCACCGGCCTGCCGCGACATCGACTCGCCCCAGCCGCGCAGTCTTGGCAGCATGTACTCCATCTGGGCGAGCGTCACCTGCGCCTTGCCTTCACGACTGGTGGCATGCTGGGCGAAGATGTCGAGAATGAGCGCGGTGCGGTCGATGACCTTGACCTTGACCGCCTTCTCCAGCGCGGTCAGCTGGGCGGGACTCAACTCACCGTCGCAGATCACGGTGTCGGCGCCGGTGGCGAGCACAACCTCGCGCAACTCCTGCGCCTTCCCCGAGCCGATGTAGGTCGACGGGTCGGGCTTGTCGCGGCGCTGAATCAGGCCCTCGAGCACCTCCGAACCGGCGGTTTCGGCGAGCGCGGCGAGTTCGGCCAGGCTGGCCTGGGCGTCGGCGGCGCTGCCTTCGGTCCACACGCCTACAAGCACGACGCGTTCCAGCCGTAGTTGCCGGTACTCGACCTCGGAGACGTCGGCCAGTTCGGTGGACAGCCCGGCGACCCGGCGCAGGGCTGTGCGGTCCTCGAGGGCCAGCTCACCGGCGCTGGGCGTGTCGTTGACAGGAAAATCGGGATAAGTCATAGGCGATAACAGATTTGCACGGTTAGGCACACTCGTGCACTGGAATTAACGTTGCGCAATGCGCCACCATTCCTCCGCCAACTCGCCCCGCGCGACCAGCACCGACGGACCGCGGAGATAACTGCTCGCGTCGGTGACCGTGACCGTGACTTCCCCACCGGGAATGCGCACCCGCAGCGTGCCCGTTGTCGCGCCCTCGAAAGCCAGCGCCGCAACGGCGGCGGCGACTGTTCCGGTGCCACACGATCGAGTCTCTCCGACACCTCGCTCGTGTACCCGCATCGACACCGCCCCACTGTGCGGCGCCGTCAAGACCTCGACGTTCACGCCTTCTGGAAACTGCGCGCGATCGAACGAAACCGGCGCCGCGACGTCCAGGGCCGCAAGCTCGCCGAGGGTCAGATCGGGGTCGACGCACGCCAGGTGGGGGTTGCCCACATCGACTGCCAGTCCGGCGAACGGCCGGCCGCCGACGATCGCCTCACTCGTGCCGAGCTGGTTGGTCTTGCCCATCTCCACCGTCACGTCCGCGGTGGTGTCGTCCCACTCGTGCAGCACCACCGGGCGTGGCCCGGCCAGCGAGCCGACAATGAACTCATCGCGGCTCTCCAGGCCGCTGGCCCGCAGGTAATGCGCGAACACCCGAACACCATTGCCGCACATCTGCGCGATGGAGCCGTCGGCGTTGCGGTAGTCCATGTACCAATCGCCGGCTGCAACGCCCTCTGGCAGCCGGTCGAACACGCCGGCCGCCGTCGCCGCCTCGGCCTTCGTCACCCGCAGCACGCCGTCGGCGCCAAGGCCCCGGCGACGGTCGCACAGCGCGGTCACCGCGGCCGGCGTCAACGACAACCGGCCATCGGGGTCGGGCAACAGCACGAAGTCGTTCTGCGTGCCGTGGCCTTTGGCGAACATCACCAGCTCAGGATACGTGCCGCCAGATCTGCAGCGTGTGCTGGACATTGTCGGGTTCGCTGCCATCGAGCCACGCGATGCGGTGATCGCGGCGGAACCACGAGCGTTGGCGGCGGACGTAGCGGCGGGTCCCGAAGTACGTCGGCTTGCGCGCCGCTGACCCGTCGCCGCCCTGGTCGAGGTCTGCGATCACCTGGGCGTATCCCAGCGCCCGCGATGCGGTGACGCCGTCACGCAGGCCCACCTCCAGCAGCGCACGGACCTCGTCGACGAGGCCGTCGGCGAACATCTTGTCGGTCCGCTGCGCCAGTCGCTCATCGAGAAGCGCTGTGTCCCAATCCAATCCGATGATCGCCGTGTCCCAGCGAGGCGTACCTATCACCGGCGCCGACGCGGCGAACGGTTGTCCCGTCAGCTCGACGACCTCCAGCGCCCGCACGATGCGGCGGCCATCGGTTGGCAGTATCGAGGACGCGGCGTCGGCGTCGACCCCGGCGAGCTCGCGATGCAACGCGCCGACACCGATCTCGACCAGCCGCCCCTCCCACTTGGCCCGGACGGTGGCGTCGGTCGCGGGGAACGACCATTCGTCGAGCAGCGACTGGATGTACATCATCGACCCGCCGACGACGACCGGGACCGCGCCGCTGGCGGCGATCGCCTCGATATCGGCGGCCGCGGCGTGTTGATAGCGGGCGACGGTTGCCGTCTCGACTACGTCAAGGACGTCGAGCTGGTGGTGCGGGACGCCGCGGCGCTCGGTTACCGGCAGTTTCGCGGTGCCGATGTCCATGCCGCGGTAGAGCTGCATGGCGTCGGCGTTCACGATCTCCCCGCCGACCTGTTCGGCGACGGCCAGCGCGAGCGCGGACTTGCCGGTGCCGGTTGGGCCGATGAACGCGATCGGTCGTGTCATGGCTGCCAGACGCCGACGAAATAGCCGACACCGTAGGGCGCGCCGCGATAGAGCTCCTTGGCTGACCGCGGCTTGGGTTCCGGACGAGAGGAGGACGAAGATACCCCGGTCATGCCGGCCAGCACCTGGTAGGCGACCCGGCCGACGATGGTTTCGGGCAGCCGGGTCAGCCCGGCGGCATCGCCCGCGGCGAGTGCGTCGTCGAGCGCGGCCTGCGTGGGGATCGAGTCGGGCTCGTAGCCGCCGGGCGCGGGCGGGGTGAGGGTGTGCGCGCCGTCTGCGACCACGAGGACGCCGATCGGGTCGACCGCCTCGTCGATCTGCGCGCGCAGTCGGCGACCGCGGGCCAGCGCCGCGTCGGCGTCGTGTTCGGCGGTGTACACCCGCACCTCTGCACGTGCGTCGGGCCTGGCCTGGCCGCGGACCCAACCCGCGATCAACGCGCACAGTGGCATTTCGGCGGGTGTGTCGGCGGCGCCGGGTGACAGCGTCACGCGCCGGTCGACGCCGTAGCCCGCGAACGTGCCGACGCTGTCGGGACCCAGCACAGCGTCGAGAGTGCCGACGCCAACGGCGATCCACCGCGGCGGCAGCGATCCTGCGGCCGCGAAGACCGCTCGGCGCAGGTCGGCCAGTTCGCCGGCGGCATCGGCAGCCAGTTCGGGGACCATGACGGGTGCCGATGGGATGATCGCGATGGCGCTCAGCACGCAACCAAACTAATGCTCACACGGGTTGCTTGGTGGCACCGACCGCCTCGCCGCGGGCCAGCGCGGCCGTCGCGACCACCATCACCGCCACCGCGACGATCAGCGTCAGCCAGCCGGCATCGCCGGGCCGCAGCGTCTCGCCGAGCACGACGATGCCGAGCACCGATCCGACCACCGGCTCGGTGACGGTCATGGTCGGCAGCGACGCGGTCAGCGCACCGGCCCGGAACGACGACTGCTGCCAGGCCGTACCCGCTATGGCGACCAGCGCCCAGGCATACAGCTCGGGCGTGCGCAGCAGCGCCCATAGGCCGTCATCGAGGCGGTCCACCACTCCCTTGGTCAGCACCGCGAACAAACCCCACAGCGCGCCGGACACCACTGCCAGCAGCACCGCGCTGGCGGGGCCTGACAACATCCGCGCGCCCACCACGCACAGCACCAAGGCGGGACCGAGCACGGCGATCACCGCCGTCCATGTCTCGAACGACGCCCTGGAGTGCCCCGCGGTCGGATTGCCGACGGTCACGATCACCGCGACGGCCGCGGCGAGCAGGGCAGCCCATGTCCATTCCCAGCGGGTCACCCGCCTGCGCGACAGGCGTGCGTTGATCGGCAGAGCGAACAACAGTGACGTGACCAGAACGGCCTGCACCAACAGCACCGAGCCCAGCCCAAGCGCTGCGGCTTGCAGCGCGAACCCGACCGCCGCGACGACGCTGCCCAGCCACCACCGGCCGTCACGCAGCAACCGCAAGAACAGGTCGACATGGCTGACCGGTTCGTCGGTGACCTCGTGCGCCGAACGCTGGTGGATGACGTCGCCGATGGCGATGAAGAACGCAGCGCCGACGGCGAGTAGGGCGGCGATATCCGCCTTGTCCATCCACGGCCTCCCGTTGTGTTGGGAAAGAGCGTAGGCAAATGCATCGCGAAAGGCGTGGGCACAGGCCGCGGGGACCTGTTTGAATAGCGTTCGAGCTAGTAAGGCGCCGCGTCGCGCGGCAGGTGCGCGGGTCCCCGCGCGGAGGGCAGAGGTAACGGAGATGACGACCAGCGAGCAAGGCGGGCAGTCCGCCGTTCCCAAACCCGCTCCCCGGCCAGGACCGCCGCGGCCAGCCCCCAGTCCCGGGCACCACCCGGCGCCGACGGTCGCTGTACCCGCGTCGAGCGATCCGCACCGATTCGGCCGCGTCGACCCCGACGGCACCGTCTGGCTGATCACCGGATCCGGTGAGCGCGTCATCGGCTCCTGGCAGGCCGGCGATACCGAGGCCGCGTTCGAGCACTTCGGCCGCCGATTCGACGACCTGCACACCGAGGTCGCGCTGATGGAGCGCCGGCTGAAGTCAGGGACGGGCGATGCGCGCAAGATCAAGTCGGCCGCCGCCGCACTCGCCGAAACCCTGCCGGAGGCGCACGTGCTCGGTGACGTCGACGCGCTCGCCGCACGCCTGACCGCGATCGTCGAGCACGCCGACGAAGCCGCCCAGGCGGAGAGGGCCAAGCGCGACGAGTTCCGCGCCGCTCAGACCGCCCGCAAGGAGGCGCTGGCGGCGGAAGCCGAGGATCTGGCCGTGAATTCGAACCAGTGGAAGACGGCGGGCGATCGGCTGCGCGAAATCCTCGAAGAGTGGCGGACCATCAGCGGGCTGGACCGCAAGACCGATGATGCGCTGTGGAAGCGTTACTCGACGGCCAGGGAGAACTTCAACCGGCGCCGCGGCTCGCATTTCGCCGAGCTCGACCGCGACCGCGCCGGCGCCAGGCAGGCCAAGGAGGCACTGTGCGAACGGGCCGAAGAGCTGTCCGGTTCCACGGAGTGGGGCGCCACGAGCGCGGCGTTCCGTGACCTGCTGACCGAATGGAAGGCAGTCGGCCGGGCGGCCAAGGACGTCGACGACGCGCTGTGGCAACGGTTCAAGGGCGCGCAGGACACGTTCTTCGCAGCCCGCAACGCCTCAAGCGCTGAGCGTGACGCCGAGCTCCGGGCCAACGCAGAAGCCAAGGAGGCGCTGCTCGCGGAGGCCGAAAAGGTCGACACCTCGGATCTGGACGCCGCGCGGGCCCAGCTGCGGGCGATCGGCGACAGATGGGATGCGATCGGCAAGGTGCCGCGCGAGCGGGGCGCCGACCTGGAGCGACGGCTGCGCGCAATCGAGAAGAAGGTGCGCGACGCGCCGACCGGAGGCGTCGATCCGGAAGCGCAGGCCAGGGCTGACCAATTCCGTACTCGTGCAGAGCAATTCGAGCGGCAGGCCGAGAAGGCCGCGGCGGCTGGGCGCACCAAGGACGCCGAGGAGGCCCGAGCCAACGCCGAACAGTGGCGTCAGTGGGCCAACGCGGCAGCGGAGGCGCTCGGCAAGCGGGGCTAGCTCGTCTCGGGCCCCGGCCCGTTGTCGGTGTCGTCGGTCTTGGCGGTGTCGTCGCCGAGGGTGTCCAACAAGCCCTTGGTCTGGCGTTCCGCAACTTGCCTGCGGCGTTCCTCCTCCGCCGCGAGCTGCAGCGCGGTGCGCGCCCACACCGCGCGTGCCCAGTTGAACGCCAGCACGATCACCGCGAGCCACGCGATGATCAGGCCGATGCCAGGCCCCGGGTGGTGCGCGGGTGCGGTCTGCCGCGACCACACCGCCAGCAGGCCTGTGAAGGACGCCACGGTTGATCCGGCCAGCGCGATCCACGCCAGGCCCCACCGGCGGGTCAGCAGCGCCAGCATCGAGAAGCCGACGCCGAACACCAGCGCCAGCCAGGTGAACACCCGCGACGGCAATGCGATGCCGTTGCGAATCGCCGCATCGTCGCCCACCAGCACGTCCCAGCCCATGGCGTCGCCGGTGTGCGGCAGCACGAAGGTCAGCAGCAGCACGAAGACGGCGATGGCGATCACCAATGCCCTTGCGCCGGGGTCGATTTCACGCGCCACCCGGCGCTCGGCAGCCTCGATGTCGCCCTTGAAGTCTTCGAAGCCGCCGTTGTTCCGATCGCCAGCGGTCACCGGGCACACCCGGACGAGGCCGACTCCGCTGCGGGGGCGCCGAGGCCGGGCATGCCGAGGCCGACTCCGGTGCGGGGCTTCTGCCCTGCCGCATGGGCGTCGCCGGCGCTGGTGCGACGGTGGTTCTGTGGGCCGCCGTCGGCGATCAGGTGATGCGGCGCGGCGCCCGTAACGGTAGTGGTGACGATGTCGCCGGGCCGAATATGAAGGCCCGCCGGGTCGAAGTGCACCAGTCGGCCGTCGCGCGCGCGTCCCGACATGCGTGCGGTGCTGGCATCCTTGCGGCCTTCGCCGGTGGCCACCAGCAATTCGACGGTGCGCCCGATCTGCGCGGTGTTCTCCTCCAGTGATATGCGTTCCTGGAGGTCGATGAGTCGCTGATAGCGTTCCTGGACAACGGCTTTCGGCAGTTGCGCATCGAGCTCGGCGGCCGGGGTGCCGGGCCGCTTGGAGTACTGGAAGGTGAAGGCGCTCGAGAACCGCGCCTGCGCAACCACGTCGAGCGTGGCCGCGAAGTCGTCCTCGGTTTCACCGGGGAACCCGACGATGAGGTCGGTGGTGATCGCAGCGTGCGGGATGGCCGCCCGGACACGGTCGATGATGCCGAGATACTTCTCGGCGCGGTAGGACCGTCGCATCGCCCGCAAGATCCGGTCAGAACCGGACTGCAGCGGCATGTGCAGCGTCGGACACACATTCGGTGTTTCCGCCATCGCCTCGATCACGTCGCCGGTGAACTCGGCGGGGTGCGGGGAGGTGAACCGGACCCGCTCGAGGCCGTCGATTCGCCCGCACGCGCGCAACAACTTGGCGAATGCGCCGCGGTCGCGGGGCTGATCGTAATCGGCGAAGGAGACCCCGTAGGCATTCACGTTCTGGCCCAACAGCGTGACCTCGAGTACGCCCTGGTGGACGAGTGTCTGCACTTCGGCCAGCACGTCGCCGGGCCTGCGGTCGACCTCCTTGCCCCGCAACGCGGGCACGATGCAGAACGTGCAGGTGTTGTTGCAGCCGACGGATATCGAAACCCATGCGGCGTATGCGGATTCGCGTGCCGCGGGCAGCGCGGACGGGAATTCCTCCAGCGCCTCGACGATTTCGACCTGGGCTTCGCGGTTGTGTCGGGCGCGGTCGAGCAGCGCCGGCAGGGACCCGATGTTGTGGGTGCCGAACACCACGTCGACCCACGGGGCCTTTTTGAGGACGGTGTCGCGGTCCTTCTGCGCCAGACAGCCGCCGACGGCGATCTGCATATCGGGATCGGCCTGCTTGCGTGGGGCGAGATGACTGAGGTTGCCGTACAGCTTGTTGTCGGCATTCTCGCGGACCGCGCAGGTGTTGAACACGACGACGTTGGCGTCGGTCCCGTCGGCCGCCCGCTCGTATCCGGCCGCTTCCAGCAACCCGGCCAGCCGCTCAGAATCGTGCACATTCATCTGGCAGCCGTAGGTGCGGACCTGATAAGTGCGCCTCTCTTGGCGAACAGCATCGCGCGCTGTCGCCTCCTGCGTCACCATCGAAGTCACGGCCCCATGGTACGGAGCGCTGCTCGCGGCGATCCAAGTGGATTGGCGAGTTCCAGGCAAGCTGGACGTTACCTGGGTAATGTCTGCACACATGGAAACCACCCGTGCGGATGCGAAAGTGGTGGATCCGATGCCGTCAGGCGTGCCGATGGTCTCGATGAAGGCGGTCAACAAGCATTTCGGTGCCCTGCACGTGCTCAAGGACATCAACCTCGATGTGGATCGCGGGCAAGTGATCGTCGTGTTGGGGCCGTCCGGTTCGGGCAAGTCGACGTTGTGCCGCACCATCAATCGGCTCGAACCCATTGACTCCGGCACGATTGCGATCGACGGTGAGGTGCTACCTGACGAGGGCCGCAAGCTGGCGCAGCTGCGGGCTGACGTCGGCATGGTATTCCAGTCGTTCAATCTATTCGCGCACAAGACGATTTTGGATAACGTCACGCTTGCGCCGATGAAGGTGCGCAAGAAGTCGAAGGCCGAGGCCCGCGAAAAAGCGATGTCACTGCTGGAGCGGGTTGGCATCGCCAACCAGGCCGACAAGTATCCGGCGCAACTGTCGGGCGGCCAGCAGCAGCGGGTGGCGATCGCGCGGTCGCTGGCGATGAACCCGAAAGTCATGCTGTTCGACGAGCCGACCAGCGCGCTGGATCCCGAGATGATCAACGAAGTACTCAACGTGATGACATCGTTGGCCAAGGAGGGGATGACCATGGTGGTTGTCACCCACGAGATGGGTTTCGCCCGCGGCGCCGCGAACCGCGTCGTGTTCATGGACGGCGGGGCGATCGTCGAGTCAGCCGAACCAGCTGAGTTCTTCGGGAACCCGAAAACCGATCGCGCAAAAGACTTTCTCAGCAAGATTCTTAAGCACTAACGCCCCGGCGAAAGGAACCGAACATGCCGTCCCTCAAGGTGCGAGTCGCAGCTGCCGTCGCACTCGCCATCGCGCTGCCCTTCTCGGCGACCGCGTGTGGTGGTGGTGGTGGCGGTGGCGGCGGCGGAGGCGAAACGATCGTCATCGGTACCAAGTTCGACCAACCCGGGCTCGGATTGAAGAACCCGGACGGCACCATGAGTGGCTTCGACGTCGACGTCGCAAAGTATGTCGCCAAGCAGCTCGGGTTCAACGAGGACAAGATCGAGTGGAAGGAATCCCCGTCCGGGCAGCGTGAGACGCTGATCCAGAACGACCAGGTCAAGTACATCGTCGCGACCTATTCGATCACCGACGCCCGCAAGGAGAAGGTCGACTTCGCCGGGCCGTATCTGATCACAGGGCAAAGCCTGCTGGTGAAGGCGGACAACACCGACATCACCGGGCCCGAGTCGCTGCAGAACAACAAGAAACTGTGCTCGGTTTCGGGTTCCACGCCCGCGCAGCGCATCAAGGACAAGTACCCCGGCGTGCAGCTTCAGCAGTACGACACCTATTCGGCCTGCGTCGAGGCGCTGAAGAACGGTGCGATCGACGCGGTCACCACCGATGAGGTGATCCTGGCGGGCTACGCCGCCCAGAGCCCCGGCGCGTTCAAGATCGTCGGCCAGCCCTTCTCCGAGGAGCGCTACGGCATCGGCCTGAAGAAGGGCGACACCGACCTGAGGACCAAGATCAACGACGCGCTCACGAAGATGGAGCAGGACGGCTCGTGGAAGGCGGCGTTCGACAAGAACCTGGGCCCTGCCGGCATCACCGCGCCGGCGCCGCCGCCGCTTGACAAGTAAGCGGTCACTCGCCGACGTGGAGCTGTTCAGCAAGTACCAGAGCCAGATCTTCGAGGCGTTCTGGACCACAATCCAGTTGACGGTGTATTCGGCCATCGGGGCGCTCATTTTGGGCACCCTGCTGGCCGCAATGCGGCTCGCGCCGGTGCCGATGCTGAACTGGATCGGGACGGCTTACGTCAACGTGGTGCGCAACACCCCGTTGACGCTGATCATTCTGTTTTGCTCGTTCGGGCTGGCGCAGACGCTTGGGATCACGCTGGTCGATTCGAAGTCGCTGACCTCGATTGAGGACAGCAACTTCCGGCTGGCGGTACTCGGGTTCACCGTCTACACGGCCGCGTTCGTGTGTGAGACGGTGCGCTCCGGGGTGAACACGGTGCCGCTCGGCCAGGCCGAGGCGGCGCGGTCGTTGGGGTTGACGTTCAGTCAGAATCTGCGAATCATCCTGCTGCCGCAAGCGTTTCGTGCCGTGATCATTCCGCTCGGCTCGGTGCTGATCGCGTTGACGAAGAACACCACGATCGCATCCGCGATTGGCGTGGCGGAGGCCGCGTTGTTGATGAAGACGATGATCGAGAACGAGGCGGCGCTGCTCTACATCGGCGCCATCTTCATGGTCGGGTTCGTCATCTTGACGCTCCCGATGGGGCTGTTCTTCGGCTGGCTGGGTAAGCGACTGGCGGTGGCACGGTAGATGGCGGGTTCGGTTCTCTTCGACGCGCCGGGACCGCGGGCGCGGGCACGGAACCGGGTATTCAATGTCGTCACGGCACTGGTCATCGCGCTGGTGATCTGGGTGGTGTACTTCAAGCTGAACTCGAAGGGTCAGCTCACCGCCGCGAAGTGGGAGCCGTTCCTGTCGGCCAACCTGTGGAAGACCTACGTGCTGCCGGGCGTCCAGGGCACGCTCACCGCCGCCGTCGTGTCGATCGTGCTGGCGCTGGCACTGGGTTTCGTGCTCGGTGTGGGTCGGCTGTCCACTCACCCCGCGATCCGCTGGCCGTGCGCGGTGTTCGTGGAGTTCTTCCGCGCGGTGCCCGTGCTGATCATGATGATCTTCGCCTACTTCTTATATGCGGACTACGACGTCTTCCCGTCCAAGCACCTGGCGCTGGCAGGCGTGATCACAGGCCTGACGCTGTACAACGGCGCCGTCATCGCCGAGATCGTCAGGGCCGGCATCAACGCGCTGCCTCGCGGGCAGTCTGAGGCCGCATCCGCGTTGGGCCTGAGCTGGGGTCAGACCATGCGCGCGATACTGCTGCCGCAGGCGGTCACCTCGATGTTGCCGGTGCTGATCTCGCAGATGGTGGTGGTCCTGAAGGACACGGCGATCGGCTACCAGATCACCTTCCTCGAGATGGTGCGCCAGGGCACCCAGGTCGGCTCCGCCTACGGCAACTACATCCCCGCACTGATCGTCATCGCCGTGTTGATGATCACCGTCAACTTCACGCTGTCATGGTTCGCGACGTGGTTGGAAGGCCGGATGCGCCGCTCCCGCCGCGGCCCCGAGCCTATGCATATTCAGCCCGTGACGCAGGGCGCATTTGGCGCCGGCGCCGGAGGCTCGATTTGAACCTCACGGTCCCCTAGTTCGTGACCTAGGAGTGGTGCGCGCAGAACGCTCTCCGTCGGCTGATCGGGCTGGCATGCCCGCCCAGGGGTCGCCATGCAGATCGGCATTCGCTCGCGCCTCGCAACGGGATTCGCCGTAGGAGGGGTCGGCAACCTCGAGATGACTCCGGTGGTGGTGGGTCGCCCCCCTGGCCCCCCACCCCGGCCTAACCGCCCGGCGGGATGTTGACCGCCTTTGCACCCCGTTGCCAGCGACTCCCCCGCTGACGCAACCGCACCACGAACACGGCGGAATCCCAAAGGCGGTATCGATGAAGGCGATTAGACCCTGCGTCGCTCCCGCTCGTTCGCCAGTTCGTCCTTGACCACGTCGAACGCCATCGTCTGGCTGTAGCCTCGGCGGGCCAGCATCCCGACGAGCCTGCGCGCGATCTTGGCGTCATCGTCATCACCGAGCTTTTCGCGCCGCAGCCTGTCGCGCACCAACTTCTCGGCGCGCTGGCGCTCTGCTCCGGCGTCGATGCCGTCGAGCGCTGCCATGATCACGTCGTTGTCCACGCCCTTGGTCCGCAGCTCTGCGGCCAAGGCGCGCTTGCCTTTTCCGGCATTCGCGCGTCTGGACCGCACCCACTGCTCGGCGAAGTCGGCGTCGTCAATAAGGCCGACCTGCGTGAGCCGGTCGAGCACCCGTTTGCTGACGTCGTACGGGTAGCCGCGCTTGGCCAGTTGGCCCTCGAGTTCGGCGCGAGTCCTGGCTCTCGCGGTGAGCAGACGCAGACACAGGTTCCGCGCCTGCTCCTCGCGGGAGAGCTCAGAAGTCGACGGGGGCGGGCAGGACTTCGTCATCGGTCACCACTGCGCCGATACCGAGCTTCTCCTTGATCTTCTTTTCGATCTCGTTGGCCACGTCGACGTTCTCCAACAGGAAGGTACGGGCGTTCTCCTTACCCTGGCCCAGCTGCTCGCCCTCGTAGGTGAACCACGAGCCGGACTTGCGGATGAAGCCCTGCTCGACACCCATGTCGATGAGCGAGCCTTCCTTGCTGATGCCCTTGCCATACAGGATGTCGAACTCGGCCTGTTTGAACGGTGGGCTGCACTTGTTCTTGACGACCTTGGCCCGGGTGCGGTTGCCAACCGCATCCGTGCCGTCCTTGAGCGTCTCAATTCGCCTGATGTCCAAGCGGACCGAGGCGTAGAACTTCAAAGCCTTTCCACCCGTTGTCGTTTCGGGCGAGTTGTGCACCATTACTCCGTCAACGAAGTAGTTATGGTTGCCCTCGACCTCGATATCGAAGCGATTCATCGACCGGGTGTGCGGTTTCATGTGGACATCGAGGATCCGTGCCGGAGCGAGCCGCTGTGTGGGCTCGACGAACTGTGGCGTCACCGTTCCCTGATCACGGAACCGTGGCAGCAGCTTGTATTCCATCGACGGTGCCATGTACGGCGCCACTAGTTCCTGGAACTTTGCCGTGGCCGCAGTGGAGAACACCATCACAGCCTTGCCGGCTGTGCCTGCTTTACGCAGACGGACATCCAGGTCGTGGGTATCGCGCAGATAGTCGCAAAGACGTACCTGCGACCCTTCACTCATCGCCTCGACGCAGATCTCGATGCGTCCGCTGCCGCCGGTAGTGCGGTCCTGCAGTCCTTTGGAGCGAAGGGTGAACGATCCGTCGTCCATGTACCAGATCGCCAGTGCCAGCCGGGTGAGCGCCTTGAGGTACTCCTCCGAGAGGAACTTCTTCCCGTCCCCCAGGTAGACGGCTCGCTGTAGCTCAGCTAGCTCGGGTAGCGGAGTGAAGTCGACAAACCGTGCGCCCTTGGCGTTTTCACACACCGAATGCGTGATATTGCCCATCAGTGCGGTCTTCCATTCCAAGTACCCCACCTGCTTGGCGCCGTGCCCAAGCCGGAAACGCACTCCGTTGCGGTCCCGCTGGTTGGGCGACAGGTTCCCGTCACCCATCAGCGAGCCAAGCACCACCTGGAACTGCTGATCGCTTAGCCGATGCGGCTCTGCGGCCAGCACCCGGTCACCGGTGATGAGGTCCCCTGCTTCGGTCCAGCCCCCAGGGGTGCGAATGAGGTGGTTAGGTGTCGCCGCGAACTGTGACTTGCCGTTGCCGCCGGACTTCTCAACCGTGAACTGCAGGAACTGCTCGGCGGGTCCGTTGTTGAACCAGTTCACCACCTTGCGTGGCACGATCCGATCGGTGTCCGGGTCGTAGGACAGCACCTCGACATCCATTTTGTTGTTTACGATCTTGCCGATCTTCTCGGTGGTGCCGTCGGCCAACTGAACCCTGGTGCTGTAGTTGAAGCACCCGAACATCACACCGATTTTTTCGCGCAGCTGGTTGATGAAGATCGCCGTGGTGCCCGAATTATTCAGTGCGCCAGTCATTTTTCGCAGCGCCTGGCTCATCAGGCGGGCCTGCAGGCCGACGTGGCTGTCCCCCATCTCACCTTCGATCTCGGCCCGCGGCACCAGCGCGGCGACCGAGTCGATAACCAGGATGTCCAGCGCACCGGAGCGGATCAGCATGTCGGCGATCTCCAGCGCCTGCTCACCGGTGTCCGGCTGGGACACCAGCAGTGAGTCAGTATCCACCCCGAGCTTCTGGGCGTAGTCCGGATCGAGCGCATGCTCGGCGTCGATGAACGCGGCGATACCACCTGCGGCCTGGGCGTTGGCGACAGCATGCAGCGCAACGGTGGTCTTACCGGAGGACTCCGGGCCATAGATCTCGACGACCCGGCCGCGCGGCAGCCCGCCGATGCCGAGCGCCACGTCCAGGGCGATCGAGCCGGTGGGGATGACGGAGATCGGCTGGCGCACCTCTTCGCCGAGCCGCATCACCGAGCCTTTGCCGAAGTTCTTATCGATCTGCGCGAGCGCCAGCTCGAGGGCTTTCTCGCGGTCGGGTGCCTGCGACATTGAGTGGTCTCCATCCTCGTGGGTGATCGGTTTTCGATCGGTTGGCCGTGACGCTAGAGGTCGGCACCGACAAGTCGGTCCGACTCGCATCCCGCTGTCGCCCACAGTAGACGAACACCTGTTCGACTCAAGTAGACACGCCGTGCGAATGCGAGCCAACCGAAGAGCATCCCGCGTTTCCGAAAAATGGCCAGGTCACAGCGGTATGTTCGACATTATGACCACGCCAGAAGACGTCCGTATCCCGTCGCATGGCGAACAGCTCGCCGCCTATCTCTACTGGCCGGAACAGTCCCGAGGCGACGCGCCCTGCGTCGTGATGGCCCACGGGTTCTCCGCCACCCGCGATGACGGGCTGCCCGCATACGCCGAGGAATTCCGCGACGCCGGGTTCGCGGTCATCGTGTTCGACTACCGCCACTTCGGCGCCTCGACCGGCGAGCCACGCCAGTTGCTCGACATCGGTCGCCAGCATGACGACTACCGTGCAGTCGTGGCGTGGGCTCGCCGGCTCCACGGCATAGACCCCGACCGAATCGTCCTATGGGGCTCGTCGTTCAGCGGCGGCCATGTCCTGGCCGTCGCGGCGGGCGACCCACGCGTCGCTGCGGTGATCTCCCAGGCGCCCTTCACCGATGCGATTCCCGCGCTCATGCGCGTGCCGCTGAAGAACGCGGTACGTCTCACGGCTGCAGGGCTCTGGGACCAGTTGCGCGGCTGGCGCGACCGTCCACCTCGGCTAGCACGGGCCGTCGGGGCGCCAGGCACATTGGCTGCAATGACGGAAGCCGATGCCAAGCCTGGATTCGAGGCCATCGTTCCGCTGAATTCATTGTGGCGCAACGAATTCGCTGCCCGCCTGATGCTGCGGTTCCCGTTTTATCGGCCCGGTCTCAAGACTGCACAACTCACCATGCCACTGCTGGTGTGCGTCTGCGAGAACGACACCACAACACCGCCGGCGTCGACGATCAAGGCAGCTGAGCACGCACCGCGCGGCGAACTTCGCCGCTACCCCTACGGCCATTTCGACATCTACAACGATCCGAAGGTCAAGGCTGACCAGATCGACTTCCTCCGGCGGGTGGTTGCGGGAGTGGCCGCCTGACCCGAACGCTGGACCGGTCGTCGTAGTCGGTCATATCGTGGGGTTCATCCGGCCAGAACGGACAAGACATGCACGAGATGGCGCTGACCCAGAGTGTTGTCGACGCGGTGTGTGAACACGCCGCGGGCCGCCACGTGCAGAGCGTGAAGGTGGAGATCGGCGCGCTGTGCGCGGTCGTGCCCGACGCCATGCAGTTCTGTTTCGAGCTAGCGACCGAGGGCACCATCGCCGACGGCGCTCGCCTCGACCTGAACGTGCAACCCGGTTCGGCACGCTGCCGCACCTGCGGTGCGACATTCGAACTGCACGACTTGATCCTGTTATGCCCCTGCGGAAGCGCGGACGTCGAGGTGCTGGCCGGCCGGGACCTTCGAATCCTCTCGATGGAAGTGAGCTGAGCATGTGCGCAACGTGCGGATGCGGCGACGACACAACAACGATCACGGTGGCGGGCCATGCCCATCCACACTCACACGACCACGACCACCCGCACACCCGCACCGAGACGATCACGCTCGAACAGAAGGTGCTGGCGAAGAACGATCTGATCGCTGAGCAGAACCGGCAATGGCTTGCCGAGCGCGCCATCCTGGCCCTGAACATGACGAGTTCACCGGGCGCGGGGAAGACCACTCTTCTCGAACGCACCATCCGAGAACTCGAAGGCGATCGCCCGGTCGCCGTCATCGAGGGCGATCAGGAGACACTGCTCGACGCCGAGCGAATTCAGGCGGCGGGCGCCCGCGCGGTGCAGGTCAACACCGGCGCCGGCTGCCACCTCGACGCCGACATGGTTCACCGCGCACTTCACGCGTTGGATCCGGAACCGGAATCCCTGCTGTTCATCGAAAACGTCGGCAATCTGGTATGCCCGGCACTCTTCGATCTCGGTGAGCACAGCAAAGTTGTTGTGATCTCGGTGACGGAGGGTCAGGATAAGCCGCTCAAGTACCCACATATGTTCGCCGCGGCCGGCCTCGTCCTGATCAACAAGATCGATCTCGTTCCCTACGTAAGTTTTAATCTTGAAGCGTGTTTGGGGTTTGCCCGATCCGTCAACCCCGGAGTCGAGATCCTGCCCGTCTCCGCGACAACCGGAGACGGACTTGACGCATGGTACGACTGGATCCGCACCAAGATCGCAATTCTGGCAAACTCCGCCTGATGTCCCTACGACCCGTTGACAAGACATTGCCTCGGGAGTAAACCCAGGACTGGCGCCTAAGAAAACGGCGCAAGCACATTCCTGCGATAGGGGTCGCCAGCCCCGGC
>Ga0068867_100000330_pt1 | contig 31275 bp, 24 predicted proteins | sample KBSMisM32_FD_65649 | JGI IMG/M metagenome (GOLD analysis project Ga0068867, IMG submission 65649) | Miscanthus rhizosphere microbial communities from Kellogg Biological Station, Michigan, USA - KBS Miscanthus M3-2 | ecosystem: Host-associated > Plants > Roots > Rhizosphere > Soil ...
CGGAAGCCCGGTTGACCAGGTGGACAATCGTCTCGCTCTCGAGCTCGCCTTCCTCGGCGAGGGCGGCGATGCGGCGCTCGGCGCGGCGGATGGTGGTGCGGGCGACGTCGAGCTGGGCGGAGAGCTGGTTGCCGCCGGGGATGACGAACTGGGGCGGCAGCTCGACGTCGGCCATGTAGCGGTCGATCCGCTGCTCGAGCTCGACCACCATCTCCTCGGTGACCCGGCTGACGCCGTCTTCGAGCCGGTCGGCGGCCTCCGGCGCGGTCGCCAGCTCGGCGCCGGCGACGAAGAGGTCGTCCTGCAGGCGGAGGATGTCGGCGGCGAGCTCGGCCTCGCCGGCATCGCAGAGAGCGCGGGCGACGCCCAGGTGCGAGCAGGCCTCGTCGAGCGAGCCGTAGGCCTCGGTGCGGCCGTGGTGCTTGGGAACGCGGCCGCCGTACCAGAGCGAGGTCGTCCCGTCGTCGCCCTTCTTGGTGTAGATCTTGACCACGGCGTGATCCTACGCCCGCGGCCAGCCGCTCTCAGCCGAGGGGGTTGAAGACCAGCCCGGTGAGGACCTTCGGGTAGAAGTAGGTCGACTTCGGCGGCATGTTGGCGTCGCTTTCGCAGATCTCCTTGGTCTGGGAGACGGGGATCGGGCGCAGGACGAAGGCGACGTCGTAGGCGCCCTCGTCGAGCAGACGCAGCGAGTCCTCGACGCTCTTCGCATAGCCGATGCCTCGCTTGGCGAGGATGTCGTCTTCGCTCATCCCGGCGATGCCCTTCAGCACCAGCGTCTCGAGGATGGCGGCGTCGAGGCGGCGGTAGGCCTCCGGCATGCCCTCCAGCTGGCGGTCGAGCTCGGTCGTGTCCTTGAGCCGCAGGCGGAAGGCGCGTTTGTGGTGGGAGTCGTAGAGGCCGAAGACGCCGACGCCCTCGGCGCCCAGCGGATCGAGCTCGTCGTCGCCGACCTCGGTTACGTCGAAGAGCTCGCGCAGACCCTCGCCGAGGCGGCGCTGGCGCCCGGGGTCGCCGGCGAAGCCGGAGAGCAGGCGGTGCGTGGGGAAGATCGCCAGGCCGGGGTCGTCGAGCCCGGTCAGCGCCATCAGCGTGTAGTTGTGCGGACCCTCGCCGCCGATCTCGTCGCGATAGGCGATCGCCGTCTCGTAACGGTGGTGGCCGTCGGCGATCAGGAGCTGAGCGTCGGCGAGCAGCGCGGCGATCTCGTCGTTGACGGCGGGCACGCGCCAGAGGCGTGTGAGGGCGCCCGTCCAGTCGGTCGCTTCGCCCCAAACCGCCTCCGCGGTGGCGTGGGGAGCGACGACCGGCCAGGGGTCGATCGTGCTGAGCGAGAAGATCGGCGAGAGGTTGTGACGGGTGGAGCGCATCAGTTCGAGCCGGTCCTGCTTGGGACCGGGCAGCGTGCGCTCGTGGGGAAGGACGGTGCCGGTGTCGAAGTCCTCGACGCGGACGCGGGCGAGGATCGCGTGGCGCGTGCGCGGCGTCCCATCGGGACCGGTGTACTCCTGCTCCATCGCCCAGATCGCCGGCTCGTCGTCCTTGACCAGGGCGCCGGCCTCGAGCCAGGCGCCGATGTCGCTCGCGGCGCGCTCGTAAGGGTCGCCCTCGCCCTCGGACTGCGGGCCGGCCTCGCCGTAGGGCTTCGGCAGGTCGATCGCGACCGCGTTGTAGGGCGAGCGAGCCAGCAGCTCCGACCGCATCGCCGTGTCGATCACGTCATACGGAGGCGCGACCACGTCCTGCAGCGACCCGACCACGTCGAGGTCGTAGCGCAGGGCGTCGATCGGCCGCACGTCCGCCATCGCCGCGAAACCTAGCGATCCACCGGCCGCGACCCGTGCCTGCCCCGCGACGCCGTTCTACACTGGCCGGAGCGGGGCGTGGCGCAGCCTGGTAGCGCGCGGCCTTTGGGTGGCCGAGGTCCCCGGTTCGAATCCGGGCGCCCCGATTGGCAAGTTGTCTCCTAGCAAGGCCCGCACAGGCGTAGTGCATGCTCGCCCTCGGGGCGATGCACATCTGATCGCAGCCGTCTCGAGCCTTGTCGAATGCGGAACCATCCGAGGCAGCGAGAATTTGAGGTCGCCGATCAAGCCTCAGGTTGCGGTCCGCGCGAGGAACCCAAATGCGGTCAAGCGCCGATCTCCGTGCGCACTTTGAACAGCTCGGGAAAGAACGTGAGGTCAAGGGCGTCGCGGAGAAACGCGACGCCGGAGGAGCCGCCGGTGCCGGTCTTGAAGCCGATGATCCGTTCAACCGTCTTCATGTGCCGGAAGCGCCAGAGCTGAAAGCTCTCCTCGATGTCTACCAGCTCCTCGCAGACCTCGTACTGCTCCCAGTAGCGATCCGTGTCTTCGTAGATTTCACGAAAGACGGCGAGCAGACCGGCACAGGGCGAACGTGGCTGTGACCAGTCCCGGTTCAAGCACTCCGCTGGGATCGGGTGCCCGCGACGAGCCAGCACAGCGATGAACTCCTCGTACAGACTGGGCGCCTCGAGTGCCAGGCGCAGTTGCTTCTGGGCCGGCGGGTCGTGGGCGAAGACCCGGAGCATCTCATTGTTCTTGTTCCCTAGCAGGAACTCGATCAGGCGATACTGGAAGGACTGGAAACCAGAGGATCGGCGCAGATACGGTCGCAATTGCGCGTACTCGGTCGGGGTCAGCGTCTCTAGTACCGACCATTGCTCGAAGAGCTGCCGTTGGATCTGCTTTATCCTCGCCAGCTTCTTCAGGCAGGGTCCGACCGCTTCGGCGCGGAAGTCGGCCATGGCAGCTGTCAGCTCGTGGATGAGCAGTCGCATCCACAACTCCGAAGTCTGGTGCTGGACGATGAACAGCATCTCGTCGTGCTGTTCAGGGTTGCTCAGTGGTCGCTGGGCGGAGAGGAGCTTGTCGAGGCAGAGGTAGCCGCCATAGGTCAGCTCCCCGGCGAGGTCCCGCTTAACGCCGGGCTCGATCGGGCGGCGATTTTCCTGCGTCCGCCTCTCGGCCATCGGATTGACCATATAGTACGGCAAGGTGGGTGTCTACTCATTTCACGAAACACCGCGTTACTGGCCAAGTCGCCAACTCCACTCAGCCTTATTCGCCCGACATGATACCCGAGGTCCGAGAGAAACCTGTTGCAAATAACTCTGCACCCTGGAAAAGTCGAGCCCACTCGCTAGGACGGTCCGAGAGCGTAAACGGCCGGAGTCAAAGAGGAGCGAGCACATTCACTTATGTGAAAGCGCTTATTGGCGCACGCGCTCATCGGTCATCCCGGCATTTAGAGGGAATAAATCGTTTGCGTCGTTCTCCCAACGGGCCCGCTGCCCGGATGACTTGCGCTTCGCAATTCCAAGCCCTATAAGCAAAAAGCAACCAACCGGGACGGGGAGACGACATGCGGCTACTTAAGACGACTGTATTGGCCACCCTCACGACAATGACGGCAATGGCATTTGCTGTCGCCTCATCGGCAATGGCAGAATCACTGGCACTGTGCTTAGCGGATGAAAGTCCTTGTTCGGCAGAACAGGTGTTCACACATGTGCATGAAGTTACGCCATCGAGCCATCCGGCGATCTTGAAAACCACCATCCTAACCGTTGAATGTGACACGTTATTTTTAGGCGATGTCATCGTGGACGGCGAACCACTTGAAATTTCTGGAAATTTCACCTACTCAAACTGCACAAAAGGCTGTGAAGCCACAGAAACAAGTAAAAACTCAACTATTGAAACTTTGAAGGAAGGTCACGAAAAAGCGGCAGTGACCGGGAAAGGCTCAGTCCATCTCATATGCGGCGCTAGCATCGACTGCAGTTATAACGGCACCGGCCTGGTGGGTACGGCTAAAGGCCCGTTATTAGCGACCCAGACGAACGGGGAAGTCACATTCACCGAACAGGCGGTGACAAAGGAAGCCGGCGGATTCCTCTGTCCGAAAACCGCCAAATTAGATATCACCACAACGCCGTTAAGCGCGACAAACCTCGGGGAAAGCCTCAATGTAACTACTACGGCCAATTGGTTACTGACCGTAGGTCCGACTTATTCGGTTACGCTTGTCAATACTTCTGGTGGACCTCTTCGTATGCTTCAAGAGGCTTGGGTAAACCTTGACGTTATCACAGGAGTAGGTCCAGCCTGCCTCGGGTTCATAGATAGAAATGGTACCTGTGAGCGAAAAATGAAATGCCTCCAAGTAGGCGATGCATCTTATAGATTGCGCACTACTGCAGGGGAGACAACATGGACCATTAAATGCGATTGACGCGAGCGCGTCGCCGATCGGGCCCGTGATCTCGGATCGTGCGGTCCTTGGTGACGAGATCGAATCCGTGCTCGATGGCCGGGGCGTAGATCAAGCGGTCGGCCGGGTCGCCGGGAATGAAGGCGATAGGGCGACGGCCGCGTCGGCTACCGCGGGGGTCACGCCGACCGTGCGGAGTTGAACTGCGAGAGCTTCGAGCCAAGATCGGATCGGGACGTTGACGACGATCCGTTCATGGTGGGCCAGCCAGGCCAGCTCGTACCAGGAGATCGCGGCGACGGCGAGTTCGTCGGCTTCGTCCAGGACTTTCGCGGCTCGAGCGCTGACGCGCTTGGGTTCGGCCGACCACCAGTGGACCACATGGGTGTCGAGGAGAATGGCCCTCCACGCACGGCGGCGTTCCAAGGCTCGCCGGTCGAGAACAGGTCCTTCTCATCGGCCGCGCTCATGGCGACGCCCTCCAAGGAGCCCTTGAATGCGCGAGCGCCGGATGCGGGCACCAGACGCGCGACCGGGCGGCCGTGTCGGGTGATCTCGATCTCCTCGCCCTCCGCTGCGTCATCGAGCAGGCGCAAGATCGTTGCCTTGGCATCCCGTGGCGGTCACTTGTTTGGCCATATAGACAGTTAACGGCAAGGTCAAATTTGACCTGGCTTATGTAAATCGGACGGGTGTCCCTATCGTCGGGCGCGGAAACTGCCGATAGCTGCCGGGTGAACGGCGGCGAGGCGGTTGAGCACCGCAGAGAGCGGGCGATGTTCGAAACCGATCGGCACGTGGTGGTCGGGGACGTGACCTTGCCGCCCGAGGGCTACCAGAGCCGGTTTTCGGACGCGATCAACCGTGGCGACGTGTCTTTCATTCCGCTCACGGACGTCGAGATCACCCCACTCGACGGCGGCGAGACGGTGCGGCGCGAGTTCGTCGTTCTCGGCAAGGCGCACGTCAAGATCGCTTTCCCGATCGAGGTGGAGTAGCCGCTCAGGAGGGCGACGGCTCGGGCTGCTCGGCGCGGCGCTCGTGCTCACCTTCGCCGCGACCGAAGATGCTGATCAGCGCCGGGATCAGCAGCGTGCGGGCGATCATCGTGTCGAGCAGGAGGCCGACCGCCATCGCGAAGGCGAGCTCGCGGAAGGCGAGGATCGGGACCAGGGCGAGGACGGCGAACGACGCGGCCAGGGTGAGGCCGGCGACCGTGATCGCCCGTCCGGCGCGCGAGCCGGCGGTGCGGATCGCCGGTCTCAGCTCGCGGTCCTCCGCTTCCCGCCAGATGCGGCTGACCAGGAAGACGTTGTAGTCGGAGCCGAGGGCGAGCAGCAGGATCGCCGCCGCGACTGGGACGAAGAAGACGAGTTCGCCGTAGCCGAGCAGGTCGCCGAAGACGTAGACCGTCAGCCCAAGCGACGCGGCGACGACGAGGGCGCTGACGCCGACCAGGTAGATCGGCGCCGTGCGGTTGCGCAGCAGCACCCAGAGCAGAAGGAGGAGGACGAGGATCGCCAGCGGCGCGATCCGCAGGAAGGCCTGGTTGGTCTGATCCTTGAGTTCGTGGGCGATCGCCGTGTCGCCGGCAAACCCGGCCTGCGCTTCGCCAAGGCTGCTCGTGCGCAGCAGTTCCGGCAGCCGCGCTTCGAGCTGAGAGAGGGCGCTGATCGCTTCGCTGCCGTTGGGGTCGGATTCGAGGACGAGGAGAAAGCGCGCCGCGTCGCGGCTCGGCGCGACGAAGGCGCCGTAACGTCGCAGCGGCAGCTGCTCCGCCGGGCCGAGGACGGCCTTGACGCCCTCCTGTTCGGACAGCCGCGTCTGGAAGCGTGCCAGCGCACCCCGCTCGCGTCCGATTTCCTGTTCTTCGAGGAGCAGGGCGGTCGGACCGGTCACCCCGGGGCCGAAGGCGCTTGCCGCGGTCTCGTAGCCGCGACGCGCCGTATCGCTCGGCGGCAGCCCGCGGATCACGGGGTTGCCCAGCTCCAGCTTGCGCACTCCGCTCGCCGCCACCAGAAGCAGCAGGAAGCAAAACGTGGCGACGAGCACCGGGTGCCGGGCCGCCATTCCGACGACGCGGCCACGGGCTCCCTCCGCGGACGGCGCGGCCGTCGAGCCTCGCCGTCCCGGCCAGAGCAGCGCCTCGCCGAAGATCGCGATCGTCGCCGGCACGAAGGTGAGCGCCACCGCGGCGCCGATCAGGACGGCGATCGCGGTGCCGGGGCCGAAGGCGGAGAGGAAGCGCACCCCCGAGACGAGCAGGGTGAGCGTCGCACCCGCGATCATCAGGCTGGCGGTCGAGATCACGGGCAGCAGGTCCGCCGTCACCTCGGTCGCCGCGTCCAGCGAGCCCGTGCCTTCGCCGAGCCGGTTGCGATAGCCGGAGACGAAGAAGACGACGTAGTCGGTGAGGATGCCGAAGAGCAGCGCGACGATCACCGGGTTCACCTCCTGGGGGAAGGAGATGTCGGCGTTGACGCCGAGCCAGCCGAGGCAGCGGCTGGCGATCAGGTAGGCGATCGCGACGGTCGCGAGTCCGAGCAGGGGGACGCCGACCGCGCGGAAGTAGAGGGCGAGGATCGTTATGACGAGGACGACGGTCGCCAGCTCGAGCCAGGTCAGCCACTGTTCGGTCAATTGCGTTTGCTCTTCGGTGGCGGGGACGCTGCCGGTTACGTCGGCCCTTTCGAGGCCGCCGAAACGGGCGAGGCGGTCGGCGAAGTCCTTCGCTTCGGCTTCGCGATCCGCCGCGGGGAGCGCCGGATTCGAGTAGGTGAAGGCGGCGATCGTCGTTCGCGACCCACGCGGTTCGAGGCCGCTGAAGTCGACCAGGGGGAGAGCCCGCAGCGTCGCCCGCCTGCGAGTGTCGACGCGGGCGAGGTAGCGCGCGGCCGCGGCCTGCTGCCGCGGCGTGGGCGGCCGTTCGGAGGAGCCGACCACCAGCGTGTGGCTCAGGAGCGGCAGGCCGAAGCGTTCGAACGACTCGCGTTCGACCGTCAGCGCCTTCGAGGAGTGCGGCAGGAGGTTGCCGAGTTCGCCGGAGTCGGCTTCGAAGAGCGATGGCAGCGAGTTCGTCGCGAGGACCGCGAGCGCGATCCACGCCGGGACGATCAGGAAGCGCGCCCAAACGATCGCGCGCGCGACGCGGGCTGCTACGCCGTGGCGCGCCGGCGCCTGTCGCCCCGAGCGTGGGCCCCCAGATCGATCACGAAGGCGAGGATCACGATGAACCACTCAAAGCCACTTACCCGGTTGGACGAACTCCACATCACCGCGTAGGCGAGCGTCGTCCAGGGGAGCAGGAAGAAGCCGAGGAGGGGCACGATCCAGCTGTCGAAGGCGCGGCTGAGCAGGTTGCTGAAGATCCAGATGCCGAACAGCGCGAGCCGCGGCGAGATCAGGGCGAAGAGGAGGACGAGGCAGCCCATGCGGGGGCAACGGTACCCGTTCGTCGGGGCGTAAGCTGAGCCCATGCTCTTCTCGAAGAAGACGCGCGTGCCGACGGCGGAGGAAGCGTTGCCCGGCCGCAGCGAGCCGGCCTTCGACGTGCCCGAGCGGCACGCGGTGCTCGGCGCCCCGCTGCAGGGCCCCTTCCCGGAGGGAACCGAGGTCGCCTACTTCGCGCTCGGCTGCTTCTGGGGCGCCGAGCGCCTCTTCTGGGGCATCGACGGTGTCTACACGACCGCGGTCGGCTACATGAACGGGACGACCCCGAACCCGACCTACGAGGAGGTTTGCACCGGCAGGACCGGGCATGCCGAGGCGGTCCTCGTCGCCTTCGACCCCTCGGTCGTCTCCTACGTGGACCCGCTGAAGGTCTTCTTCGAGGAGCACGACCCGACCCAGGGCATGCGCCAGGGAAACGACGTCGGGACGCAATACCGGTCCGGGATCTACTTCACGAACGACGCCCAGAAGGCGACCGCGGAGATGGCGAAGCGCGTCTACGACGAGGCGCTGCGGGCCGCCGGCCACGAGCCGGTCACGACCGAGGTCGAGCCGGCCGCCCCCTTCTACTACGCCGAGGACTACCACCAGCAGTACCTGCACAAGGTGCCGAACGGCTACTGCGGCCTGGCCGGCACCGGCGTCTCCTGCCGCATCCCAGCCGCGGCCGGCTAGAGACGCCGAGCGCCCGGCGCGCCGAATAGCATTCCCGCGCCCGTGACTCCCTCTTTCGGCTCCTACGTCGGCGGCTGCATCGCCGTGATCGGCATCCTCTGCGCCGTCGGCCTCGGCGGTTTCTGGCTGCGGCGCTGGATCGTGCCGGAATTCTCCGGCGCGCTGGCGCGGCTCGCCGACGCGACGATCGCGGTCGTGCTGCTCGTCCTCTCGCTCGAGCTGCTCGGCTCGCTCAGTATCCTGCGAACCGGCTGGGTCGTCGTCGTCTGCATCGGCGTCGGGCTGCTCGCGGCGCTCGTCGGCTGGCGTTGGGCCCCGCGCGAGGGGCGGGCGATCAGCGCGCCGCGGGTGCAGACGGCGGCTCTCCTGATCGCGCTGGCCGTCGCCTCGTTCACGGTCGCCGAGTGGACCTTCCCCGCGCAGCTCAGCCTCGACCAGGGCATGTTCGGCGGCGACACGACCTGGTACCACATGCCCTTCGCGGCGCGCTTCGCCCAGGAACACTCGATCGTCCACCTGCACTTCACCGATCCACTCCGCCTCGCCGCCTGGTTCTACCCGCAGAGCTCGGAGCTGATCCACGGCAGCGCGATCGTCGTCTTCAAGACCGACTGGCTCTCGCCGCTGATCAACCTCTTCTGGCTCTCGATCGCCCTGCTCGCCGCCTGGTGCATCGGCCGCCCGTACAAGGTCGGCCCGGCGACGCTGGTCGCGGCGGCGATCGTGCTCGACTCGGGCGTGATGATCGAAACCCAGCCCGGCGAGGGACGCAACGACATCATGGGGCTGGCGTTCCTGCTCGCCTTCGCCGCCTTTCTGATCAACGCCCACCAGCGGCGCGCGCCCGAGACCGGCGCCGTCCAGGATGCGCCGGAGCAGGGGGCGCCACTGCTAGACAAGGGTCCCCTGGTGGTCGCCGGCCTGGCAGCCGGCCTCGCCGCCTCCGTCAAGTTCACCTTCCTGATCCCGGTCGTCGCTATCGGCGTCAGCGTGATCGTCTTCAGCGGCCGCGGGCGGCGCCTGACCACGGCCTGGGTGCTCGGCCTCGCGACCTTCGTCGCCGGCGCCTACTGGTACGTGCGCGCCGCGATCGTCACCGGCGGCAACCCGATCCCTACGACGGGCTTCGGCCCCTTGCAGCTGCCGCAGCCCGACCAGATGCCGCTCGATCCGCGGCCCCGCTTCGCCGTCGCCCACTACCTGACCGACCCGACGATCTACCGCAAGTGGTTCTTCCCGCAGCTCGACAACGCTTTCGGGCCGGTCTGGCCGCTGATCCTGATCGTCGCCGTGGCGGCGGCGCTCTACGTCGCCTTCCGCTCGCGCAACATCATCCTGCGGGTGATCGCGGTGGGGGCCCTGGCGACGGCGGTGGTCTACATCTTCACGCCGCTGACCGCCGCCGGGCAGGAGGGATCGCCGACCGGCTTCTTCACCAACACGCGCTACCTGATGCCGGGCCTGGTCCTGGCGCTGACGCTGCTGCCGATCGCCCGGCCACTGCGGGCACCCGATCGTCGCGCCTGGCAGACGCTGCTCTTCCTCGCGGTCGTCTACGCGATCACGGTGCTGACCACTCCCAAGTGGTACCCGGGCTACATCGTCGGCACGATCTTCCTCACGGCGGCACTCGTGTGGGTGCCGGCCGCCCTGGGCCTGGGACGTTCGCGGCGGGGGCTCGGCCGCGGAGCGGTCGCGGCGGTTGCCGCCAGCGTCGTCCTGCTCGCGATCGTGCTGGGCCGCGCCCAGGAGGTCCAGTACTACGACAACCACTACACGGTTGCCGACCACTTCCTGCAGGAAGGCGGGCCGAAGCAGGCCTACTACTTCGCGCGCAGGCAGCAGAACAAGCGGATCGGGATCGCCGGCTCTGGCGAGATCTTCTTCGGCCAGTACGGCTTCTACGGGAAGAACCTCGACAACTACGTCCAGTACGTCGGCGTGCCCGGCCCGGACGGCGCCTATCGCCTGGCGACCAGCTGCGAGCAGTTCCGCCGCCGGGTCAACGCGGGGGACTACGACTACCTGGTCGTCAGCCAGTACACGCAGGACTCGCCGGACGCGCCCTACTGGTACCCGATCTACGCCTGGGTCAAGAGCGACCCTGCGCTCGAACAGGTCGTCGCCGAGCCGAAGATCACGCCCGAGCCCGACTACGTCTTCCGGGTCAAGAGCAAGCTCGATCCGGCCGGCTGCCGCAGCCTCGGCTCGGGCTCCGGCGAATAAGGGACCGGGCGGCTCAGACCGGCGCGAGCGCGTGCTCGCGGATCAGCTCGGCGGAGCGGCTGGGCTGCTCCCACCAGAACATGTGGCCGATGCCCTCGAGCATCTCGAGCCGGGCGGCCGGGATCAGCGAGGCGATCTGGCGGCCGTTGCCGGGGCCGAGCAGGCGGTCGACGTCGCCATGGACGACGAGTGTGGGCAGCTCGATCGTGCCCAGCCGCTGGCTGGTGTCGTGGGCGCCGCAGGCGCGCATCTGCTGCAAGATCACTTCCTTGGGCGCCGGCAGGGCGGCGCCCATCTCGGCGAAGGCGGCGAAGCGCGAATCGTCCTCGCGGAAGCGGGGGGAGAGGTTGATCTCCCACATCGCGCGGAAGACCTGGTCGGGGTCGCCGGAGGCCATCGCCGCGCCGAGCATCTGCAGGTCCTCGGGCGCCATCAGCGTGCCCTCGGGCCCGCCGCAGTAGGTCGCGCCGAGCGTCAGCGTGCGGATTCGCTCCGGATGGGCGAGGGCCAGCTCCTGGGCGATCATCCCGCCCATCGAGATGCCGACCACGTGGGCGGTCTCGAGCCCGAGCGCGTCGAGCAGGCCGACGGTGTCGGCGGCCATGTCGGCGATCGTGAACGGCATCTCGGCCGGGCCCGAGAGCCCCATGCCGCGGTTGTCGAAGACGATGCAGTCGAAGCTGCCCTCGAGCTCGTCGAGGAACGGCCGTCCCCAGGTCAGGTGCGTCGCGCTCATCCCCTGGATCAGCAGCAGCGGCTCGCCCTCGCCCGCGCGCAGGTAGTGCAGCTCCGTCCCCGATGCATCGACGCTCGGCATCGCGGCGGATGCTACGCCAAACCGCTTGCCAGGGCCTAATCTAGGTCTCGCCCGCCCCCGTAGCTCAGTGGACAGAGCGTCGGACTTCTAATCCGAGGGTCCCAGGTTCGAATCCTGGCGGGGGTGTTCTCCTATGCCAGTCAATCGAAAAAACATTGCCCGCGATCCATTGTTCCGGTGGTTCTTGAAGGCGTTTGTGGTCGTGCTTCCCGCCTTTGCGCCAGGAGTCGCGTTCGTAATTCGCGGGACAGTTCGTTGACGGAAAGGCTCATGTGGCCTACTTCGAATTGGTGGCACAGATCCTTCCGATACTTGTGTTGGCCCTGGCAATTGAGCAACGCTACTGGTTTAAGAGGCCACAACTGCCAAGGCCGCCACGCCGAGATGAGTTTTGGCAAACGACTAACGGTCCGATCTGGCTGCGGCGGTGTCTTAACGCGATTGATTATTGGACGAGCAGGGGCATGTTTGCGGTCCTCTGGATGGTCGCCTATTTCTATCCCGCTATGGTCTTGGCCGGTCTCGCTTTTGGGGAGTTCGCGGCTCTCAAGGCGGTGGCAGTCGGACATCAGGAAGCCGGAGCCCTCAAGGTATCTGCAGGTGCGCTAGCAAGCGGATTTACAGCCCTTTTGGTCTCCGCAGGGGTTTCAGCGGCAAGGAGACTTTCCTCAGCCGATTGACTTTCATGTCGTGAGGCGGACATTGGCTTGGCTCGTTGAGCCGCTGGATGGGGGCATCACCATCCGTTTCGCCGTGTTGGAGAGAGTGCAATGGCGGATAGCGAGAAGCGAACCGACATAGCGCTGGCGATCCTCGCCGGCGCCTCGATCGCCGGGATCCTGCTGATCGGGAGGGCTGTCTGACCCGGTAGATTTGAACGCGTGGCTGAGGTCCTCTACTTCGCGATTCCGGCCTTCGTCCTGCTGCTCGTCCTCGAGCTGCTCTCCTTCAAGTACGCGCGCGACGACGATCTGGTCGGCTACGAGGCGCGCGACACGCGCACCAGTCTGGCGATGGGCGGCGGCAACGTCGCGATCAACGCGGTCTGGAAGTTCGCCGTCCTCGTCGTCTACACCGGCATCTACGAGCTCAGCCCGCTGCGGATGCCGGCCGATGAGTGGTGGACCTACGTCCTCCTCTTCTTCGCCGACGACCTCGCCTACTACTGGTTCCACCGCGTCCACCACGAGATGCGGGTCTTCTGGGCGAGCCACGTCGTCCATCACTCCTCGCAGCACTACAACCTCTCGACAGCGCTGCGCCAGACCTGGACGCCGATGACGGCGCTGCCCTTCTGGGCGCCGCTGGCGATCGTCGGCTTCGCTCCCTGGATGATCCTGCTGCAGCAGTCGGTCAGCCTGATCTATCAGTTCTGGATCCACACCGAGCGGGTGAAGAGGCTGCCGGCGCCGATCGAGTACGTCTTCAACACGCCCTCGCATCACCGCGTGCACCACGGCTCCAACGACGTCTATCTCGACCGCAACTATGGTGGCATCCTGATCATCTGGGACCGGATGTTCGGGACCTTCCAGGGCGAGACCGAGCGGGTGAAGTACGGGCTGACGAAAAACATCCGCACCTTCCGGCCGACGCGCGTCGCATTCCACGAGTTTGTTGCGATCGGCCGCGACGTGCGAACCGCGACCGGCTGGCGCCACAAGCTCGGCTATCTCTTCCGCGCGCCAGGCTGGTCGCCGGACGGCAGCGGCGGCGGCACCCGCGGCTGAGCGCCGGTTTGTCGATTCGAACTGGAGGGTAGCCATGTGGCCATGGAGCTATCGATACTGCTGGTGATAATCGGGATCGTGCTAGCGATCCTCGTCAATTACATACTCGGCATCGTCGTAATCCTGATCGGGTTGGCGATGCTCCTACTACCCAGGCTGGGCGGCGGCGCGCGCAGGGTGTAGGCCCGTGCGACGGAGCTGTTAGCTCCGTCGCGGCGCCTGCGCGGGAGGCGCGGCGTGCCACCCTTCACCCATGGCGCCTTGGAAGCTTCCTCTGATTGTCATTGCGATCGTCGTCCCCATCGTCGCCGGCTTCTACGTCGGCGGCGGTGGGGTCGGTTTGGGGATGGGTGCAATTGCGGCGCTGGCCATCGTTCTCGTCGCGATCTCCCAGCGGCCGCACGAGCCGATCGCCTCGGCGCCGGCTGAGGACGGCGCTCGTCATGTGCTGATCGTCGCCGCGTCGGCGGTGGAGGATCCGGGCGATGTGGTGCGGATGGTTCGGACGCTGGAGCTGGAGCCGGACGGGAAGGACGAGGTCCGGGTGCTCGTGCCGGCGCGGATCGGCTTCCTCGATCGCTGGGCCTCCGACGTGGAGCCGGCGCGGCGGAGCGCGCAACGGCAGCTGGTCGTGACGGTGGCGGCACTGGCGAAGGCTGGGGTGGCGGCCGAGGCTCGTGTCGGTGACGAGGATGTCGTGCAGGCGGTCGAGGACCAGCTGCAGAGTTACCCGGCGACCGATGTGCTGCTGGTCGACAGGGGCGAGGACGCGGCGGCGGCCGAACTGCGCTCCCGGCTCGAGGTGCACTTCCAGCGCCTGCAGCTCGCGAACTGATCAGCAGGCGTGGACGCGCGTGGCGCTCTTCACGACCTGAAACGCGCTGCCCGGGATTCGCTTCAGCTGGTCGAGGTTGGAGTCCTCCCAGCGGCGGTCGCTGCTGCCACCGAGGTACCAGTTCGAGCCGTTGTCGGCGACGATCGCGCCGTAATGCTTCAGCGCGACGACGATCGTGCGCGCGGCGCCGCTGAAGCCGCGCAGGGGATAGGAGGTCTTGAGCCGCAGGCGGGTCCCCATCGCGGGCGCGTCGGGATCGGAGGTGTCGCCGGCGCAGTGGGAGGCGGGGTGGAGCCAGGCGTCCCGCGTGCTGTCGAAGGTGATGCGAACGGCGTGGCCGACGTGGCCCGAGGCGACCTCGTCGTAGCGGAGCAGGCCGGGGAAGATCGGCAGCCCGGCGGCGTCGGCCGATGTCCACGAGTCGGGACGGCGGGCAGCGGAGCGGAGGCTCCAGCGCGCACCCGAGTCGGCGTTCCAGTGCGGGCGAGGTGCGCGCTTGAAGAAGGCGCGGTAGAGCTCGTAGAGCGTGCAGGTCGAGCGATCGACGACGAGGACGTGACGGTCGCCGTCGCTGCGGTGGCCCCACTCGACGGGGGCGCGCCGGGGGATCGGGAAGGGACCGGGGTCGCTCTCGTCGCCATAGGCGATGTAGTGGACGGGGAGCTTGCGCTGGGCCGCACCGACCACGGCGTAGGGGAATCCGTAGGCGCGCGGCGAGCCGAAGTCCGGGTGGAGGCGGTCGTCTCCGTGCGAGTCGATGTAGGCGATCGTCGCGGCCGAGTTGGGGGCGACCGGTGCCTTCGAGATGTCCTGGTTCCAAGCGGCCTCGGTCGGGAGTGACGGAGCGTTGGAGGGAAGGCTCGCGGGTGGGGCGGGGAAGACGGGGCAGCCGCCGAGGCCGGGGTATGGACCAAGCGCGGCGCTCCGGGTGGCCGCGAGCAGCGCAACGGCGCCGATCAGCGCGCCGAGCGCGAGCGCTGCCGCGCCTCTCATGTGAGCTGCGGCGCCTCGCATCCGACTTTGACCCACTCAGGTGTGGTCAATGTCGGATGGGCCTTCTCGCTCGCGGATCCGCAGCTTTCCGATCTCGAGCTCCTCAACCTTCAGCTTGCCAACCGCGGCTCGGCCGACCGCCAGCTTGCCGACGCCGAGCCGGCCGACCGCGAATCCGCCGATTGCTGCCGCACCCACGGCGAGCGCCCCGATGGCCGCTGCCCCTCTGGCCTGCATGCCGGCGGCCGCCACCGGTCGAGCCCCCGGCCGAAGGGTCGCGAAGCGAGCCTTGCGCATGCCCCCACGGTAGCGCCCCATGCCCGCCCCGGCACGCTAGATTGAAGTCACGCGGTGGACGTAGCTCAGCTGGTAGAGCTCCTGGTTGTGGTCCAGGCGGTCGCCGGTTCGAATCCGGTCGTCCACCTTTCGTATAATCCGCATTGCAGAGCGGTTTGTTGGGCTCTCTCGCTTCGCCGGGTCGGGGGAAAAGCGCGCTCCATTTCAGCCACTACTAGTGGCTGAAATGGCCGCGATAGTGGCCGATTCCTAACGATTGCCTCCGATTTCCCTTCGATCTCGGAGGGTCAGCCGCTAGCTTCGCGAGACAAAGAAAGTGCCCCGGCGGTGCGCAAACACCCCGGGGCGTGGCACCGAAGCCGAGACTTCGATGCAAGGAAGACGGTACTTGCCATCGCCCAGTGGGGTGGTATCTAGGCCGGCTTCGGTGCCCTACCGAGAGGAGGGGGCACCGTGCCCACGACAACCACGATCACCCAACCTCAGCGCATCGGCCTCTACGAGCTGATCCGCGACCACCTCGCCGGCATCGGCGACATCGCGATCGCCCTGGAGGAGAGGAGGGACTACGCCGGGCGCCGAGCGACTCGCCATCGAGTTCGCCGAAGACGTGCGGCTGCTGGCCGACATCGGCTGGGACTCGGGGGAGGAGCGCGAGCCCTTCGAGCTGACCATGCCGGTCCACGACCTGACCGAAATGCTCAGTCGCCTGCACGATGAAGCCGAGCGGGTGCTGGCCGGATTGCCAAGCCGAGCGCCAATCGCGCACAGAAGACGAGGCGACCGAGGCGCTCTTCCTCGCGGGTCTCGATGCCTGCAAGAAGCTGCTCCTCGCCATCGACGAGCGAGGAGGCGACTCGGCATGAGCGCGACAAAGGCAAAGAAGCGCTTGCGCCCGGGAGAACTCGATGGTCTCGTCCTCGCCTACATGCGAAAGCACAAAGACGACGGTCCGCTAACCGCCAGCGCGGTGGGCAAGGGCCTCGGTCGCTCCACCGGCGCGGCCGCCAACTGCCTCGCACGGTTGGCGAAGGCAAAGAAGCTGCGCCAGGTCCAGCTAAGCCGCGTGCCTACGCCCTCAAGGCGGCGAAGTCGAAGTGACGGTGCCGACTGCGGTTTCTCGCGGGCCGGGTGCAGGCCACAGGGAAGTACGGGGTGCCCGCATTGCGGGTACCCCGTCACCCGCCTCGGCCCGCGAGAAACCGCAGGTGCGCGCTGGGGGCGATCGCGATGAGAGGGCGCGCGCCGACCACAGCACCGCCCACACCAGAGATGAAGCTTCGCTTCGGCCGCAACCTGGCCCGTTGCCGGGCAGGGGCCAATATCTCCCAGGAGGAGCTGAGCTTCCTAGCCTCGATCCACCGCACCGAGGTAAGCCTGCTGGAGCGCGGCGAGCGCATGCCCCGCGTCGACACAGCGCTGCGGCTCGCCGGCAGCCTCGGCGTGCCGCTGGACGTCTCATCGAGGGCCTGGAGTGGCGACCGGGATATGAGGTCGTCGTGCACGGCGCCTGGGAGGTGGTCGAGCGACGATCAACCCACCCGAGATCACAACCAGGTATCGGCCGGCCCAGCTGAGATCGCCGCCGCGAACGGCTCCCCATGACCGCGGGCTCGCGCTCCACGACGCCCTTCCCCTTCAAGGCACTTGCTCGCTTCGCCGACAACCTCTACCGCGCCCGAGAGCTGGCAGGTCTCGATCAGAAAGAGGCCCCCAAGCGCGCCGCCCTCACCCGCTCGCGGCTCGACAAGATCGAGGGCGGCGAACACATCCCCAGCCTCGACGTCCTGATCCGTCTCGCCGGCGCCTACTCGACCTCGGTGGGCGATCTGGTCAACGGCGTCACCTGGCGCCCCGGCTGGGTCGAGCACTCCGGGCTAGCCGGATACGAGGTCTCTGAAGAGGTATCCGTCAGTTAGGGTTTCCCCGGCGAGTTGGAGCGCGCCCGTGACCAGTTGGATGCCTTCCTTGCAGAGCGTGCCAGGGAAGAAGCTGATGAATCGTTTGCAATGGCCGCGTGGCCTGACGACCACATGAAGTCGCCAGCTTTTCCTTCCCTTCACCTTCCCTTGAGTGGCCGACTATTGCGCCCGGCCATGCCGGCCGTAGCGGATGAGACTAGTCGAGCTTCGACTCGCCAGCCCGGGCTGTTGCTTTCATGCCCTTGCTTCACCGAATCTGCGAAACCCGTTGGCCCCTGCAAAACACGCACAAACCTTGCAACACCTTTACAAAGTTAATTACTTAATGTAAACTGATCGATAAGCGTGGAAAGGGAGGTGTCAGATAGGAGACCACCATGTCCCGATCGTCGGTGTCTGACCCGTGTGGATCCTCTCATCAGAGGGCAAAAATTGCCTCTCATACGACCTTCATCAGGTCACTGATTACGTCGATGTCAAACGTGTTCGGCAGACGACGGGCACCAGCACTGGGTGATGCTGTCCTTGGTGGCTGCACTTTCCCTTGGTCTAGCACCTTCCGGGGCAACGGCCGGTACAGCCGAAGAAATCGATGTCCTGCCGATTCTCGACGCGCCCAAGCGCGTCGAAAGCCCGCTCTCCAGCGAAGGCAAGCGGTCAGCGGTCATTGGGGGAACCATGTTCCGCAGGAGAGGCGTGGAGGAGGATCTCGGCATCGCCGCGCGGCGCGGAATGGGGGCTCGGTGATCCCCAAGACCCGTTTGGCCTCGATCAAGATCTTTGGCTTCGCCGCTCTCGCGGCGCTGCTGGCGACGGCGTTCATCGGCGCCACCTCGGCGAGCGCGACCGCGCTGTGCATGGCCGACGAAGATCCCTGCGCCGCGGCTAACCTGGTCACGTCGGTGCATGAAGTTTCGGTCGGCAAGGCGAAGCTCTTATCAAGCGTCGGCACCACCGAATGCAACGTCTTATTCGCGACGACCAAAGTCGGCGGGGCAGCCAACCCGCAAAAACTCGAAGGCAGCTTCACCTACACGAGCTGCACCCTCGGCGGCGCCAGCTGCACGTTCACTGAAGAAAGCGGCCCTGGCGAAATCCTGGTCAGCAGGGAAAGCCACGAAACGGCCAAAGTCACCGGCGAACGCTTAGTCCGCCTCGTCTGCAGCGGCTTCATCGACTGCAGCTATACCGGCATCGGCTTGGTCGGCACGGCCAAGGGGCCTTTATTATCGACGCAGAAAAACGGCGAAATCACGCTCTCCGAACAGTCGACGACCAAGGAGACCGGCGGCTTTCTCTGCCCGAAAACCGCCAAATTAGACATCACGACGACGCCGTTAACGGCCACTTACATATCCAGCGGCGGTAACTCGACCTCGATCGCCACCTCGCTCAAAGGCGGCGGCAAAGAAGGCGCCGAAATCACCGTCGCAGAAGGCTCAAAAGTCAAGGACACCGCCACGCTCAGCGGCGAGAACGCCTCCAAAGCGACCGGCACGCTCACCTACAAGGTCTTCTCGGACTCCAAATGCGAAAAACTGGCGGCCGAAGCAGGCAAAGTCACGGTCAAAGAAGGCAAAGTCCCCGATTCTGAAGAAAAGGGACTCGAAGCCGGCAAACAATACTTCTGGCAGGCCGAATACTCGGGCGACGGAACGAACAATGCCTCGACCTCGACCTGCTCCAAAGAGGTGCTCACCGTCGCCTACATCCCGCCCGAGACGACGATCACTTCGCCGATGCCCACCTACACCTCCCACGAAGGGCCGAACGTCGAATTCAGCTCCAGCAAATCCGGCTCGACCTTCGAATGCTCGCTTGACGCGGCGAAATTCGCGTCCTGTACGACGCCGTACTCATTCGCCGAAAAACTCAAAGGTGCTGGCGAAGGCTGGCATACCGTCGAAGGCCGCGCCGTTGGCCCCGAAGGCGTCGCCGATCCGACGCCGGCGAAATGGACATTCGATACGGCGATCTATCCACCCGCCCCGGCGACCAGCAAGCTCGTCTATCCAGAAGATGGCAAGAAGAGCGCCAGCTACTACACGCTGAAGGCCGAATGGGGAAGCTCTCCCGTAGGCGGCGGAGTGACCGGCGTCAGCTTCCAAGTCAAGCTGCCCAAATGGGACGCGTTCGCGACGCTGCCCCCCGAGTGCGTGATCGAAGGGAAAGGCAAAGAGGTCGCCTGGCCGCTTTTGGTGACCAGCAATCCGGGCCACACGGAACCGGTATTCGTCAGGGTCAAAGGCTGCCCCCTGTTCGCAGAAGCCGAATACCCGAAAGACATCCAGTTCCGAGCGGTGTTCGACGGCGGCAAAAACGCAGCCGGGGCCAGCGAACCAGTCGCCACCGAATTCATCTACGGCCACGACGACAGAGGCGCATCCGTCGGGGCCGTCGCTCAGGTGGGACCCGCTTCGCTTGACCTGCTGACAGGCGCGTTCACGATCAGCCGCACCGATGTCTCGATCCCCGCGCCCGGGACTGAAGCCAATCTGGAATTCACTCGTGTCTATCACTCCGGCGAATACGGTCCCTCCTTCCTGCTCGGCCCGGAGTGGCAGCCCTCCGCCCCAGTGGAATCCGAATACGAAGGAGAAGCCTGGCAAAAGTTGGCCGAACGCTTCACTCCCGCCACTCCGGATGTCTGGGGAGAAGAATGCTGGAACGAAGAAGGCGAAACGATCGGTTGCAGCGGACCGTGCGAACCCGAATCCTGCGAAAGATGGCTTGAAGAAGAAGCACGTCCAGAAGAGCGCTGGATGGAACTCCTGGACAACCAGGGAGAAGCGATCACCTTCGAAATCTCAGGCGGAAGCTACATTTCTCCCGACTACGCCAAGGAACTGAAGCTGACGCGCGAAGACGCGACGCATCTCGTCCTGAGCGATCCCAGCGGAACCCATACCGTCTTCGAAGAAGAAGACTACGCAACCTACAGGCCCAAGACGATCTCCTTCCAGGCAAGCCCCACATCGGTGCGCATGGTCTACGAAAAAAAGGAAAACGAAGGCTTGGTGCTGATGCGGGAGATCGCACCCGCACCCTCTGGCGTCACCTGCGGCGACTGGACCTCGATCGAAACGCCAGGCTGTCGGACGCTGAAGTTCGAATACAAAGAAGGAACTCCGTTTTTCTCCTGGGAATTGCGGCTCGAATCGATCCGCTACTACAACGCGACCGGGGATGCCAACACTTCCCAGATCGTCGCGAAATACGCCTACGACAAACGAGCACGCCTAGTTGAAGAGTGGGACCCGAGGATCGAACCAAATCTGAGAGAGAAATACGGCTACTACAGCGAACTCAGCTTCTCGACCCTGCTGACTTCACTGACCCCGCCCGGGGAAGAACCCTGGGAATTCGGCTACAAATTGAAATTGAAAGACAAAACTTGGGAAGAACAGCTGACGAGCGTCAGCCGTGCCAGCCTGCTCGAAGGAGAACCCACCGCGACGACGACGATCGCCTACGAAGTCCCGATTGGCAGCGAAGACGCCCCCTACAACCTGAGCCCCACTCGGGTCGCCGAATGGGGGCAGACCGATTTCCCCGTCGATGCCACGGCGATCTTCCCGCCGACCCAGGTTCCTCCAAAAGAAACCTTCGGCCCGCGAACCTCCTTCGGATCGGGCGGCTCGGGCAAAGGGCAGCTCTCCTCGCCGCGCGGGGTGGCGGTCGATTCCAGCGGCAACGTCTGGGTCGCGGATACGGGCAACAACCGCGTCGAGGAGTTCAACGCAAAAGGGGAATACGTCTCCGAATTCGGCTCGGGCGGCTCGGGCAAAGGGCAGCTCTCCTCGCCGCACGGGGTGGCGGTCGATTCCAGTGGCAACGTCTGGGTCGCGGATACGGGCAACAACCGCGTCGAGGAGTTCAACGCGAAAGGGGAATACGTCTCCGAATTCGGCTCCTCTGGCACAGAAGCGGGCAAACTCAACGGGCCTGGCGGACTCACCGTTGACTCCGGTAATCGGATCTGGGTGTCCGACACCGGCAACAACCGCGTCGCTAGATTCTCGGCCAGCGGCGAATACCAGGGCGCCTACGCCTCGCTGAAAGAACCCGCCGGCATCGTCACGCAAGGTGGCGGTGTCTTGGTGGCTGATACGGGCAACAATCGCATCGTCGAGCTTGCAAACCTCTCCAATTCTCCGCCGACTTTCGTCGGTCAGTTCGGCTCGTCGGGTTCGGGCAAAGGCCAGTTCAACCACCCCGAAGGGGTCATCGGCACAGGCGAAGGAATCTGGGTCGCGGACAGCGGCAACAACCGCCTTGAGGAGTTCAACTACAACCACGAATACGTCGCCCAGTATGGCTCCAAAGGAACCGGTGAAGGACAGTTCGAAGGTTTGGCCGGTCTCGCCGTTGACTCCAGCGGCAGCCTCTGGGTCGCCGACACGGGGAACTCCCGGGTCCAGAAGTGGAACTTGGCGATCCCCCAGCTGAGCGACTACTCCCAGGCGACCATTCATTACCTCGATCCCGACGGCTATGAGGTCAACACCGCCTCGCCAGCGCCGCCAGGAGTCGAAGGGGCCTCGATTACTACCGCGGAAACCGATACCCACGGCAACGTCGTGCGCAGCCTCGGCGCTCAAGCCCGTCTCGAAGCCCTCAAAGCAGCTAATCCCGTTGCGCGCTCAAGCGAACTCGACTCCCATTCCATCTACAACTCAGAAGGCACGCGAATGCTCCAGTCGTGGGGCCCGCTGCACAAAGTGCGTCTCGAAAGCGGCGAAACCGGCCAAGCGCGAGCCCACACGACGGTCCAATACGACCAAGGCGCGCCGACTCCGAAAGAAGGCGAAACCTGGCCCAATCTGCCGACCACCGAAACGGTCGGAGCTGCGGGCCTGAAACTAGAAGACGTCGAACCGAGGGTGAGCGAAACCAAATACGACTGGTCCCTGCGCAAGCCGATCGAAACGATCGTCGATCCGGGCAAAGAAAGCGAAGGACACCTCAACCTCATCGCCAAGACCGTCTACAACTCCGCCGGTCAGATCGTCGAAGAACGGCAGCCTTCCGATCCCGAAGGCAAAACGGCGGGGACGACCAAGACGGTCTACTACATCGCCGGCTCCGAATCCGGGCATGATGAAAACCCCTGCCATAAACACGCGGCCTGGGCCGGCCTGCCCTGCGAAGTGTCGCCCGTGGCTCAGCCGAGTCCGACAGGCGCCCGCCCTGGGCTGCCCGTGAGCAAATACACGAGCTACTCCTCGCTCGACCAGCCGACCGAAATCCAGGAAAAGACGAGCGGTACGCTGAAGCGCACAACGACCACCACCTACGACCCGGCCGGTCGCCCGCTGACGAGCCACGTGACCGGCGAAGGCGCCGAAGTGCCCAAGATCGAAACCACCTACAGCAACGAAACCGGCGTGCCGGTGAGTGGGCAGTTCGTCTGCGAAGGCGCCGAATGCGGCGGCAATACCTACGTCTCTTCGTTCGGAACCTCTCACGAGAAACTGAGCGGCCCGCGAGGCGTGGCCACCGACGGCAAAGGCCATGTCTGGGTCGTCGATCGCGCCAACAACCGGGTGGTCGAGTTCGACGAAGCAGGCAACTACCTCGATAAGTTCGGCTCGGCCGGCTCCGGCAACGGTAACTTCAACAACCCTTGGGGGATCGTGGTGACCTCGAGCGGCAATATCTGGGTCACTGATTCGGGGAACGCCCGGGTCGAGGAGTTCAACGAAAAAGGCGAGTTCATCCAAAAATTCGGCACCAAAGCAGCGGGCAGCTCCCAGGGGACCGAATTCGTCGAACCCGAAGGCATTGCCGCCGGACCTGGCGGCACGTTGTGGGTGAGCGATGGCCCCGGAGGTCGCCTCGCCGAGTTCAGGGAAACGGTCTCGAGCGAATCTGAACGATTCATCCGCAACGCGAGCGGAGGCGGGCTCGTGAGGCCGATGGGCGTGGCCCTGGATGCCTCGGCGAATGTCTGGGTGGCCGACGAAACTGCCAACAAGCTCCTCGAGTACAGCCCCGAAGGCACGTTCATCAAAGCAATCGGATCCTCGGGCTCTGGAAATGGCCAGTTCAGCTCCCCCAAGGGCGTGGCCGTGGCCGACTCGGGCAACCTCTTCGTCGTCGATCGCGGAAACAACCGGGTCCAGGAGGTAAAGCCCGACGGCAGCTTCCTCACCGCCTTTGGCTCGGCGGGAAGCGGCGAAAAACAGTTCTCCGCTCCCCGCGCGGTGGCCCTCTCCGGCAACGCCGTCTTCGTCACCGATACCGAAAACAACCGGGTGCAGAAGTGGCTCGTCTATCCGAGCTTCGAAGGCAGCCGCGGGGTGCGCACCGCCTACGACAAACTCGGTCGCCCGATCGAATACGAAGACGCAGACGGCAACAAATCGGGCGTCGGCTACGACTTGCTGGGACGCCCGGTGATCACCTCCGACGGCAAGGGCACCCAGACCCTCTACTACGACGAAAGCTCCGGCGTGGCGACCAAACTGGTCGACTCGGCCGCGGGGGCCTTCACTGCCTCCTACAACGCCGACGGGCAGATGACCGAACAGCTGCTGCCCGACGGTCTCGCCCAAAGGATCTCCTACGACCCTGCTGGCACCCCAACGGCGCTGAAATACGTCAAGACCAACTACTGCTCCTCGAGCTGCACCTGGCTCGAATTCAACCGCGAAGACTCGATCCGCGGTCAAGTGCTGCGCGAAACCGGCACGATCGCCACGAGGGAATACAGCTACGACAAGGATGGCCGGCTCACCCTGGCGAGGGAAACGCCGACCGGGGAAGGCTGTACGACCCGCGCCTATGCCTTCGACACGGATTCCAACCGCACCTCTATGACGACCAGGGCTCCCAAATCGGGCGGCATCTGCGACACCGAATCGATCGGCACCAAACAGAGCTACGAATATGACACGGCAGATCGTCTGATCGGCGAAGGCGTCGAATACGACTCCCTCGGACGCATCACGAGCCTACCGAGCAAATATTCGGGTGGCGGCGCACTGACGACCAGCTTCTACGTCAGTGACCTGACCCGTAGCCAGAGCCAGGACGGCCTGACGAACACTTACTATCTCGACGCCGCTCTCAGGCAGCGCGAACGCGTTCAATCGGGGACGAAAACAGGCACTGAGGTCTATCACTACACAGGGGGCTCCGATTCTCCCACCTGGATCCAGGAAGGCTCCAACTGGAGCCGCGACATCAGCGCTCTCGGCGGCAGCCTAGGAGCGATCCAGAGAAGCTCCGGCGAAATCGCCCTCCAAATCGCGGATATGCATGGCGATGTCGTAGCCACTGCGGCTCTTAGCCCCGTCGAAACGAAACTGCTTTCCACGCAGCGCTACGACGAGTTCGGCAATCCGATGAAAACGACTGGCCTCAAGTTTGGCTGGCTCGGGACAAAGGGCCGGCGGACGGAGCTCCCCTCCGGCGTGGTTCAGATGGGGGTGAGGAGTTACGTTCCTGCCCTCGGTCGCTTCATCTCGCCCGATCCAGTGCCCGGTGGCTCTGCCAACGCCTACGACTATGCGAATCAGGATCCTGTAAACAACTTCGACCTGACAGGCGAATGCCCTCAACTTTATAAAAATTGCCTACAGAAGCAGATTAGGCAGTACAAGCGCCGCGCCCGTCGCAAGGCGAGAAAGCACGACCTGAGGCGCCTTGCACACTACGGAACCGGTGCCCACGCTTCCGCGGCCCTGCCAAGCACCTGCTGCTTGGGTCCCACACTTGCGAAGGATGTCACAGAGCAGACCAGTCCGATCTTTGGCAAGGTGGCTGCCTGGGTCTTCAAGAAGCTAATGGCCGCTGCGGGTAGAGAAGTCAAGACCCGCGCGGACATGATTAACTCTGTGATGCATGCTGCAAGATCGGCCGGAGGATGGGTGTGGAGTCACCGGGAACAGGTCGGGGCCTGTGCGGGAGCTGCTGGAACAGTGTGGAAAGACATGCGCGCATTTTCTGGGGTCCCGGGAGGAAACGCCGCGATTGGCCTTTCAATGGCCGTTGGATGCGGCATCGGAGTTCTAAGTACTTATTGAGTCGTGGACCATGAATGCGCCCTCACATCGACAGGGCTCCGCAGCCATTATCCTCGCGATTGCAGCGGTCCTATTGGCATTTGCTTTGAGTGTGGGGCTCGGATTTCTCGCCAGTATCTCTATCCTCCAGATCACACTCCAAGCAGCCGTGGCGATAAATCTCCATCTGCTCGCACCGAGATCGGGCTCAGGAACTCGGGTCAAGCCCTATGAGCCCCTAGGCGTTCGAACCATTGAGCTAACAATATTTACCGCCGCGTTCGCCGTGGCTGGGATTGCGTGCCTCACAGGGCTCCTGCACAGTGGCGATCTCGCGGGCTGGCTTGCGATCGGTGCGGCGACCGCAGGAACGGCCAACTTGATCGCCGCCCGTCAAACCGACACGATCCCGGCTTCGGCGTCGTCCTCTGTCATGACAAGCTCGCTAGCTGCCTCCGCGAAAGGGGCACCACGTAGAGTCCCTGACGCTGTGGCCATAGCTCTAGTCGAAGTGCAGCGTGTCTCCGGCGGATACACCGAGCACCTGCATCCGTTCGAGGTCGTGATCGACGAGAAAGTGGTAGGTCGACTGGGCCCAGGCGAGTCCGGAGTCTTTCAAGTAGCTCCCGGCTCCCATGAGCTCATCGTGATGATCGAGTGGTGTCGAAGCGAAAGGGTCGATGTCCAACTGAGAAGGGATCAGAAGATGACTTTCCGCTGCGAAACGCGGGCAAATCTTCTGACGGACGCCTACTGGGCCACCATCGGTCGTCGTCGCTATCTAAGACTGACTGAAATCGTATCCTAAGATGTGCGTACCACGGTCGCCGAGCGCAAGGCAAATTGAGGTCGTCCGAGCGGTCAACCGCCAGCAATTCGATGACCGCCTACGGAGAGCATTCAGGAACTCAAGGATTCGCACATCTGCCTGATGGGCGCCGCGCTCCGACTTCACCTTCAGCCAGAGAGTGTGGAAGGCTCTGCGCGTGGCTTATGAGACTCACCAGGCTTGGACATCGGCTGTTCGAGTTCTTGGCCGTCGCTCGGGAGCCCCCGGCCGGGAGCCATCGGCAAGCATGGAGCGGCCGTCGGTTTGACGATCAGCAGGGAACTAAGGCCGCGTTCGGCCGCTGCCTGGCTGGCAGCATCCCGGCACTCGCTTCCAGTAGCTCGGTACCGTGCTTCGCCTGTTCTTCCGATGCTCGCCTCGACCCTCTTGCTGACTTCACCGCCACTGCGCAAGCCGCCGAAGTCGCCGTCGACAAGGGCGTCCTTCGATAGCGGGCACGCCTACCTGGGGTAAAGCTCACCGCTTCGCTGGCCAGCGCCGCTTCTAGGTCCTGGCCTGCTCGAAGTAATCGCCTTTCCCGAAGGCCCTAAGCACACGGGTAAGAGCGCATCAGCCCGTCGGTCGAGTTCTCTGTGCTCGGTCTGACCCTTATGAACTGACCCGACGGATTCGCCGTGCTGACTTGACCACAAAGCCACGGAACCACTCTGAGCAAAGGAGTCGCCGTGGCATTCGCGACGTTCGTCAATCAGCTCCTTGCGAGCGCGGCAGTCAAAGTCAATCCCAACTCCCACGGCCTGCCCGGCCTGTCGGCGGCTGAAAAGCTGGTCGACGGCCTCGCCGCCTTCGTCCTGCTCGGCTGCGTGGCGGGCGCCCTCCTCGGCATAGCGCAGTGGGTCCTCGGTAGCCGCGCCAACAACTACACCCAGGCCGACTCGGGCCGGACCAAGGTGGCGATCGCCGCAGGCGGGGCCTTCATCGTCGGCGCCCTAGCCGCGATCATCAACTTCTTCGTCACAGCGGGGGGCGCGGTCAAGTGAGCGGCCGATCGCCCTCTGCGGCGCCGCTTTGGCTGCGTGGGCTGGCGCTCGCAGCCGTCCTGGTGCTCGGCCTGCTGATCGGCCGCGCCACGTCTTCCCCCTCCCCGCCACCACGCACCGCGACGCCGGCAAGGCCGGGCACGGCGCGAACGGTGGCCGGGGTGCCGGTCGCCTTCCCCGACACCGCACAGGGAGCCGCCGAGGCGACAGCCGCCTACGAGCAGAGCTTCGCCTCGCCCGAGATCCTGGCGCCGGGCGCTCTGCGGGCGCGGATCGAAGCTGTGGCGATGCCCGCCTACGCGGGACAGATGCTGGCGGCCAACTCCCCCGGCGAGCGGCGGATCGCCGCCGGCCCGATCGGGCAGGGCCTCGCCGCCGACCTACAGACGATCTACGCCGCGGTGCCGATCGGCTACCGGGTCGAGTCCTACTCGCCGGGCCGCGCCCGCATCCTCACCTGGGGCTTCACCCTGCTCGGCAACGCCTCAGCGGTGGAGCCCACTGCCTACTTCGGCCTCACCCACACCGAGCTTCTCTGGTCGGGCGGGCAGTGGCGGATCGCCGAGACGCGCGGCGGCTTCGGTCCGACGCCACGCCTCGGGACCAAGCCCGGCCCGCTCGGCGGCTACCGGGTGCTCGGCATCGCCAGGCGACTGAGGAGCTATGGCCTCGCCCCGTAGGCAACTTGCGGCCTTCGGCCTGGCGCTCTTGGCAGCGGCGATCGGCCTTCTCGCCGAGCCCTCGCCGCCGGCCGCGCGCGCCAACGTTCCCTGCGCCGCGGTCGGTGCGGTGGAGGCAGTGACGGGCGGTGTCGGTGCGATCACGGGTGGGATGATCGGCGGCGGCAACCCGCTCGGCGATGCCTGCGACAAGCTCACCAACGGCGCGCTCGGTGCGCTCGGCGACCAGGCCAAGGGAGCGCTCGAGGGGATCGGCAACGACATCTTCAACCAGGTCACGACCTGGGTCAGCGAAGGCGCGGCTTGGCTGATCGGGCAGGTCGCCTCGGCGATCGACAAAACGACCACGCCGAAGCTGACGAGTGAAGGCTTCCTCGCCGAGTACGGGCAGATGGCCGAGATCGCCGCCGTGCTCGCCGCGGCGATGGTGCTGCTGGCGGTGCTCGAGGCTGTGGCCCAGGGCAGCTGGGCGCTGCTGGCACGGACGGTGCTCGTCAACCTGCCGGTTGCCTTCATCGCGACGAGCGCCGCCTTCGCCGTCGTGCAGGTGCTGCTCGTCGCGACCGACGGCATGTGCCACGCGGTGGCCGTGGCGACTCAGGAACACAGCGAGCGCTTCTTTCGCTCGGCGATCGGCAGCCTCGCGAAAGCGGGCGGAGACGCGGGCGCGGATGGCAGCTCCGGCGATCCCACCAAACAGGCAGTGGGCGCCGTGGGGGGCGCGGTGGCGGTCCCCCTCTTCGTCACCTTCCTCGCGGCGATCGTCGGCGGCTTTGGCGCCTTCTTCATCTGGATCGAGATGCTCGCCAGGGACGCTTCGGTCTACGCGGTGGCTCTGTTCATGCCGATCGCGCTCGCCGCTTCGATCTGGCCGCGCTGGACGGGCGTGCTGCGGCGGACCGGCGAGCTGCTGGTCACGGTGATCGGCTCGAAGTTCGTGATCGTCTCGATCATCGCCCTCGCTGCGAGCCTCGTCGCGGAGAAAAAGGGTGGCGTCGAGCCGCTGCTGGCCGCCTCGGCGCTGATGCTGCTCGCCTGCTTTGCCCCCTTCCTGCTGCTGCGTCTCGCCCCCTTCGCCGAGGGGGCGATGGCCGCCGCCTACGGAAGGCGCTCGGCGAGCGGCGCCTCGCTCAGCGGCCTGCAGATCGCAAGCGACGTGGCGATCGTCCGAAACATGGCGCGCTCCAACTGGAGCGGCGGCCCGCCCGAGGTCTGGAGCGTCTCGAACGGCGGCGCCCAGGGAGGCGGTGGAAGAGGCACCGGCTCCCCGGCCGGAGGCCCACGCGGCGGCGGTGGTAGCGGAAGCACTGGCGCCGGCCGAGCGGGCGCGAGGTCCGCGGGAGCCGAGGCGCCGGCCGCAGCAGGCACGGCGTCGATGGCCGGCGCCGCGCCGGTATCGGCCGCTGCCTCTGCCCCAGCAGCAGCCGGGCAGGGCGCTCGTCGAGGGGCGGAGCGACTGGCCACGAGCGCCGCGCCGAAAGCCGCAAGCGCCGGCACCCGCGCCGGCAACGAGCAGTCTTCCTCGAGCGCCGGCGCGGGCCACGTCGAGCCATCCGCTGAGAAACCTGCGGGCCCCGCCGAACAGCCGCCGCGCCCGCCCCAGGAACTGCCCAGCGAGAGCAAGGCGAGGAGCGGCGAGTGAGCGGGCGGCGCTACCGCTTCGGCCCGCTCGAGCAGCGCTCGGTGATCGGGCCGCTGCGCGCCGGCCAGGTCGCGGTCCTCGCCCTCGCCGCGCTCCTCGGGCTCGGGGCGCTGTACGGGTTGCGGAGCCTGCCGGGCATGTTCGTCGCCCTGCTCGCGCTGACGACAGCGAGCGCGGCGATCTTCGTGCCGGTCGGCGGGCGAACCGCCGAGGAGTGGGCGCCGGTCGCCCTGCGTTGGTGGCTTGGGGGGCGGCGCTTTGGCCACAGCTACCGCTCGAGCGCGCCCGGCGCGGGGGTCGGCCTCGACGCGGCGGGCCGCCAGTCCTTCGAGCTTTCGCTGCCGGGCGCGTTGGAGACCCTCGATCTGCTCTCGATCCCTTATGGATCGGAGGAAGTTGGCGTGGTGCGCGATCGCCGCGAGGGCACCTACACGGCGGCGATCGCGGTGCGCGCGGGCGCCTTTGCTCTGCGCGACACAGCCGAGCAGGAGCGCGCGCTCGATGCCTGGGGCGGCGTGCTGGCCGGCTGCGCGCGCGACGGCAGCCCGATCCGCCGCCTGCAGTGGCTCGAGCGCACCGTGCCGAGCCAGGGCGACGATCTCGCCTCCTACATGCAGGAGCGCCGCGACCGCGCCGTGCCCCTCGACTCCAACCTCGTCCGCTCCTACATCGAGCTGCTGGAGTCCGCGGCGCCGGTCACCCAAGAGCACGAGGTGCTGGTCTGCCTGCAGATCGACCAGCGCCGCGGCGGGCGCGAGATCCGCCGCCTCGGCGGCGGCGAGGAGGGCGCCGTCGAGCTGCTCCTGCGCGAGGCCGAGGCGTTGGCGCAACGCCTCAGCGCCGCCGAGATAACCGTCTTCGGCCTGCTGCGCCCGCGCCGCTACGCCGAGGTGATCCGCGACGCCTTCGATCCCTTCGGCCGCCAGGGTCGCGCCCGCGCCGCGCTCGGCGATCCCGAGCGCGAGGGCGTCCACCCGGCGCTGATTGGGCCGCTCGCCGAGGAGACCAGCTGGTCTTCCTACCGCACCGACTCCGCCCACCACTGCACCTACTGGGTCTCCTCCTGGCCGCGCTCTGACGTCGGCCCGACCTTCCTCGCGCCGCTTCTGATGCGGGGCACGGCGCTTCGCACGGTCTCAGTGACGATCGAGCCGATTCCCTACTCGGTGGCGATGCGGAAGGCCGAGATGGCGCAGACCGCCGAGATCGCCGAGGAGATGGCGCGCGAGCGCCAGGGCTTCATGACCACGGCGCGGATCCGCCGCCGCCAGCAGGCGGCCTCGCGGCGCGAAGAGGAGCTCGCCGACGGCCACGCCCAGCTTCGCGTCGCCTCCTTCATCACCGCCTATGACGCGAGCGCCGAGCTGCTCGAGCGCACCCGCAGCGACGTCGAGCACGGCGCCCAGCTCGCGCGCCTGGAGCTGCAGCCGCTTTACGGCGAGCAGGACGGGGGCTTTGCCAACACCCTGCCGCTCTGCCGGGGGCTGCGGTGATTCTCGGGCGCCGCGGCGAGCGGCCGGGGCATTCGCTGACGACGGCCCACTTCCAGGCCGCCTACCCCTTCCTCGGCCAAGGCGGCCTCAATGCACCCGGCATCTACATCGGCACCGACGCCTACGGCGGCGCCTTCGCCTTCGATCCCTGGGAGCTCTACGCGCGGCGGATCGTGCGCAGCCCCAACACGATCGTGCTCGGCGGCATCGGCTACGCAAAGTCCTCCTTCATCAAGACCTATCTCTTCCGCCAGCGCCTCTTCGGCCGCGAGGCCTGGGTGATCGACGTCAAGGGCGAGTACGGGCCGCTCGGCGAGGCCCTCGGCTACCCGCCGCACGCGCTTCGGCCCGGCGGGGGGGTGCGGCTCAACCCGATCACCCGCCGGGGCAGCCGCGAGGCCCAGCTCGGCCTCCTGCGCTCGGTGGTCAAGGCGGCG
>Ga0068867_100000332_pt1 | contig 31236 bp, 24 predicted proteins | sample KBSMisM32_FD_65649 | JGI IMG/M metagenome (GOLD analysis project Ga0068867, IMG submission 65649) | Miscanthus rhizosphere microbial communities from Kellogg Biological Station, Michigan, USA - KBS Miscanthus M3-2 | ecosystem: Host-associated > Plants > Roots > Rhizosphere > Soil ...
CATCGATCAGCAGGTGCGCCGGATGCTCGCCGATCCGAGGAGCGAGCGCTTCGTCACCAACTTCGCCGGGCAGTGGCTGTACCTGCGGAACCTGAAGAACCAGATTCCGGACTCGGTGGGCTTCCCGAACTTCGACGACAACCTGCGCCAGTCGTTCCTCAAGGAAACCGAGCTCTTCGTCGGCAGCATCGTGCGCGAGAACCGGCCGGTCCTCGAGCTGATGACCGCCGACTACACGTTCCTGAACGAGCGGCTCGCCCGGCACTACGGATACCCCAGCATCTACGGCAGCCAGTTCCGGCGCGTCACGCACCCCAACGACATCCGGCGCGGGCTGCTGGGGCAGGGCAGCATCCTGACGGTGACGTCGCACGCCGACCGCACCTCGCCGGTGGTGCGCGGCAAGTGGATTCTCGACAACCTGCTCGGCGCGCCGCCCCCGCCGCCGCCGGCGGTGGTGCCGCCGCTCAAGGAAGACGACAAGCGGGGAAGCCAGCGCGTGCTCTCGATGCGGGAAAAGATGGAGGCGCATCGCGCCAATCCCACCTGCGCGAGCTGCCACAAGATCATGGACCCCATCGGGCTGGCGCTCGAGAACTTCGACGCCGTGGGCGCCTACCGCGAGCGCGACGGCCAGTCGCTCAGCTCGGCCGGCACCGCCATCGACGCGAAGGGGCAGCTGATGGACGGCTCCAGCGTGGACGGCGTGGTGGCGCTGCGCAAGGCGCTGCTCAAGGATCCCGAGATCTTCGTGGGCGCGCTCACCGAGAAGCTCATGACCTACGCCATGGGGCGCGGCGTCGCCTACTACGACATGCCGACCGTGCGCGGCATCGTGCGCGAGGCGAAGCGCAGCAATTACTCGTTCGGGTCGCTCGTGACCGGCATCGTGCAGAGCGCCGCATTCCAGATGCGGATGAAGAGTACGGAGTCTTAACGATGTTCATCCACAAGTCGTTCATCTCCCGTCGCGCCGTGCTGCGCGGTGTCGGCGCCACGATTGCGCTGCCGTTTCTCGACGCGATGGTGCCCGCGCTCACCGCGCAGGCCCGGACCGCCGCCAACCCGGTGCGCCGTTTCGGCACCGTGTTCGTCGGCCTCGGCGAGCGGCCGAGCCACTGGCGGCCGCCGACCGAAGGGGTGAACTTCGAGTTCAGCCCCATCCTGAAGCCGCTCGAGGGCTTCCGGGACCACGTCACGGTGGTGTCGGATCTGGCGACGCCGATCAACGGGCACGCCCCCACCGCGGCCGCGTGGTCCACGGGCGTGCTGGCCAAGTCGACGATTGCCGAGGACGTGCTGCTGGGCCCCTCGATCGATCAGCTCGTCGCCAAGTCGATCGGGCGCGACACCGTCTTCCCGTCGCTCGAGGTCTGCACCGAGGACGTGACCGGTTATCTGGGCGGTTGCGACCCGGCGTACGCCTGCGCCTACATCAACACGACGTCGTGGGCGAACCCGACGACGCCGCTGCCGATGGAGATCAATCCGCGCACGCTCTTCGAGCGGCTCTTCGGCCGCGCCGGCACGGCGGCGCAGCGGCAGGCGGCGCAGCAGCTCGATCGCAGCATCCTCGACTCGGTGCGCGACGACGTGCGCGAGCTGCAGGCGGGCCTCGGACGCCGCGATCAGGGCCGCCTGAGCGAGTACCTCGACAACGTGCGCGAGATCGAGCAGCGCATCCAGCGCGCCGAGAAGCAGAGCGCCACGTCGGTGGAAGTGCCGAACGCGCCGGTCGGGATTCCGGAGCAGTTTTCGGAGCACATGATGCTGATGTTCGACCTGCTGGCGGTGGCGTGGCAGGCGGACATGACGCGTGTCTTCAGCTACATGCTCAACCGCGACGTCAGCCAGCGCGTGTACCCCGAGATTGCCATCAGCGAACCACACCACGCGATGTCGCACCACGGCAAGGACCAGAGGAAGCTCGACGGCCTGGTCAAGCTCAATACGTGGCAGGTGAGCCTGTTCGCGAAGTTCGTGGACCGTCTGGCCAAGACGCCGGACGGCGACGGCTCGCTCCTCGATCACTCCGTGATCTTCTGGGGCAGCGGCATGAGCGAGAGCGACCTCCACTTCCGCCTCGACGTGCCGACGCTGCTGGTGGGCAAGGGCAACGGGCTCTACAAGGGCAACCGCCACCAGGCGGCCGGCAAGGAGACGCCGATCGGCAACTTCCTCGTGGACGTCGCCCAGAAGTTCGGCGCCGAAGTCGATCGCATGGGGCTCAGCACCGGCCGGTTCGAGGTGATCTGAGGGATGCGCTGCAGGTTCCTGCGGTCGGTTGCGGTCGCGGCCGCGCTGCTGGCGGCCCTGCCGGCGGCGCCGGGCATTGCCGGCCAGAAGAGCGGTGCCGGTCAGAAGAGCGGCGCCGATCCGAATGTGGCGGGTCCCGACGGGACGACGGCGCTGCATCTTGCCGTTCGCGACGGGGACGCGGCGGCGGTGAAGAAGCTCCTTCGAGCCGGTGCCAAGGTCAACGCCACCAACCGCTACGGCGTGACGCCGCTGGCGCTGGCGGCGATGAACGGCGATGCCGAGATGGTCGCCGCGCTCGTCGACGCCGGCGCGGACACGAACGCCGTGCGAGCCGAGGGCGAAACCGTGCTCATGACCGCCGCCCGCACCGGCCGCGCGGATGCGGTGAAGGTGTTGATCGCGCGTGGCGCCAAAGTCGACGCCACCGAGCGCACGCTGGGGCAGACGGCGCTCATGTGGGCGGCGTCTGAAAACCACCCCGAGGCCGTGCGGGTCCTGCTCGAGGCGGGCGCCGACGTCAACAAGCGCTCCGCCGCGCTCACCTTCCCGCCGTTCAAGTGGGGTGTCAACGGCATGGTGTCCACCGTGCTGCCGAAAGGCTCGTGGACGCCCTTGATGTACGCGGCGCGCCAGAACGCGGTGGAGGCGGCACGGGCGCTCGTGGCGGGCGGCGCGGACGTCAACGCGACGGATCCCGACGGCGCCACGCCGCTCCTCATCGCGCTCGCCAACGCCCACTACGACATGGCCGACGCGCTGCTCGACCTCAAGGCCGATCCCAATCTGGCCGACGTGTCGGGGCAGGCGCCGCTCTACGCCGCGGTGGAGATGCATACGCTGGCGCCGATGGTGGGCCGGCCGTCGCCCAAGCTGTTCGGCGAGCTCGAGGCGCCCGCCATCGTCACGAAGCTCCTGAAGCTCGGCGCCAACCCGAACGCGCAGCTCAAACGTCCGGCGCTCGGGCGCCACCACGATCTGTCGGGCGACGCCTCGATGGGCGAGGGCACCACGCCGTTGATGCGTGCGGCGCGCACGGGCGACGTCGAGCTGATGCGGATTCTCATGGCCAACGGGGCCAGCCCGTTCGTGCGCCGCCGGGATCTCAGCACCGCGCTGACGATGGCGGCGACCGGCCGCGGCGGCGGTCTGCCCACCGGTCCGAGCACCATCCCTGGCGCGAGCAACCTCGACGCGATCCAGATGCTGCTCAAAGCCGGCGTCGATCCGAACGGGTTCAATCTGAACGGCCAGACGGCGCTCCACATCGCCGCGCAGCGTGGCGCCGATCCGCTGGTGAAGGCGCTGATTGCCGGCGGCGCGCGGCTCGATCTGCAGGACAAGCAGAAGCGCACGCCGCTGGACCTGGCGCTCGGCACCGGGCTGAAGGCGCGCACGCCGGACGAGGAAGTGCCGGTGCGGGAGAGTACGGCCGCGATCCTGAGAGAGGCGATGGCAAAGCCATGACACGAGTCACCATCTCGGTCGTTGCAGGAGCGGTTTTCGTGCTCTGGATTGGCGCTGTGCTTGGCGGCGCGATGCAGGCGCAGGAGAGCGACGTGCCGATCTACGCCGGCGTCTTCTCGGCCGAGCAGGCCGCCAGGGGCAAGCTCGCGTTCGAGGCCAACTGCGCCCGCTGCCACCGCGCCAACCTCGAAGGCACCGAGCGCGGCCCGGCGCTGAAGGGGGAGAACTTCTGGTCGCACTGGGAGAACGAGACGCTGGCGACGTTGTTCGTCAAGGTGCGCGACAACATGCCGCCGAACTTCACCGGCGCCGAGCTCGACCCGCAGACGAAGCTCGACATCGTCACCCACATCCTGACCACCAACGAGTTTCCCTCGGGGCACGGCGAGTTGAAGCCGGATCGCGACGCGCTCGACGAGCTGCAGATCGTCAAGAAGGGCGCCGCCGCCTCGATGCCGAACTTCGCCATCGTGCAGGTGGTGGGATGCCTGGCGAAGGACGCCGGCCGGTGGACCCTCACCCACGCCGGGAAGCCGGTCAAGCAGGCGTCCCCGTTCCCGCCCCGCACGAGCGCGCCGAGCGATCGCCCGCTCGGGAGCGACACGCTGCTGCTGACCAGCGTGCAGGGATTCGGCCCCGACGATCAGGCCGGGCACAAAGTGGAGGCCGTCGGCCTCATCTATCGGGCGCCGAACGACAACCGTCTCGACGTGACCGCGCTGCGGTCGGTGGCCGCGGAGTGCGGGCAGTAATCGCGGCGGCCGCGCTGACCGCGGCCGCGGCCGCGGGGCTGTACGCGCAGGAAAAACGGAGCGTGTGGGACGGCGTCTACTCGGAGGAGCAGGCGGCGCGCGGCAAGGACGAGTACGAATACAACTGCGGCAACTGCCACATCCACGACCTGAGCGGCGATTCGATCAAGGACGTCCCGGCGCTCGCCGGCCCCGACTTCATGGCCAAGTGGGCGGGGAAGAGCGTGAAGGAGCTGCTGGACTACATGGCCACCAACATGCCGCAGGATTCGCGCGGCACGCTCGGCGCCAAGACCTACGCCGACATCGCGGCCTACGTCCTCAAGGTCAACACGTTCCCCGCCGGGGCGGAGGCGCTCGCGGACTCGCCGCGCCTGGCCTCGACGATCGTCGAGCGCGAAAAGGGCGAGAAGTCGAAGTAATGCTGGGGCGCCGCGAGTTCATCGCCGGGTCGTCGATGCTGGCGCTCGCCGCCTCTCTCGAGGCGCAGGTCGAGATCCCGTCCGAGTTCGACACGTCGCTCGAGTCGATCGCCGTGGCCTTCAAGGGCGCCACCGCGATGACGATGGGCTATCTGTCGCAGCCGAAGAACAACGGCCCGCATCCCGGCGTGGTGCTGCTGCACGACGCGGCCGGGCTCACGAACGGCGTGCGCGGCGCGGCGCGCAACGTGGCGACATCCGGCTATGCCGTGGTGGCGCCCGACTTCCTGTCGCCGCAAGGCGGCGCGGCAAGCTTCCGTGGCGTCGACGCCGACGTGCGCAAGGCGGTGGCGGCCATCACGCCGGCCGCGCTGTCGCCGCAGGCGGTCGCCGCGCTCGCCTTCGTCAAGTCGCACGGCGGGTCGGGCGGACGCGGTGTGGCGCTCGTCGGCTTCGGGTGGGGCGCGACGCAAGCGGTGCTGTTTGCCGCCGGGCGCACGGACGTGGCCGCCTGCGTGGCGTTTTCGCCCGATCTGAAGGCCGTGCTGCCCGCGCTGGCCAGGACCTCGGCGCCGGTGCTGGCGATCGTCGCCGGCGACGATCCCGACGCGGCTACGGTGGCGGACAAGATGCGAGGGGCGCACGCCGCGAAAGTGTTCGCCGGGACGGCGCGCGGCTTCCACGATCCCGGTGAGACGAAGCTCTACAAACCGGCCGAGGCCAAGCAGGCGTGGGCGGCGGCGATGGCGCACCTCGACGCGCATGCGAAGAAGGCGCCGGGGAGCGGGGCATGACGTCTCGAACGGTTGTCGTCGGGCTTGCGATCCTCTGGTGCGTCGCCGCAGCCGGCGCGCAGGGGCGCAAGACCGTGTGGGACAAGGTCTACACCGCGGAGCAGGCCGCTGAAGGAAAGGCCACATACGAGGTGCAGTGCGCCGGCTGTCATTCCAAGGATCTGAGCGGGCAGGCCGGCGGCGGGCAGGGGCCGGAGCTGGCGGGCAACGCCTTCACGAAGAAGTGGGACCTGCAGACGCTGAACCAGCTCTACTCCGAGATCAGCACGCGCATGCCGCGCAACCAGCCGCGGTCGCTGACGAGCGCCGAATACCTGTCGCTCGTCGCCTTCATCCTGCAGTCGAACAAGTTCCCCGCGGGCGAGAACGAGCTGACGGCCGACACGGCGATGCTCACGGCGACGTTCATCGCGCGCGAGCCGTCGAAGGCGGCCGCGGCGCCGCAACCGATCACCACCGGCACGCTGGTGCAGGTGGTCGGCTGCCTGCAAGCCGCCGGGAGCGGCTGGACGCTGACGCAGGCGTCGGCGCCGGTGAAGACCGAGAACCCCGACGCATCCTCCGAAGAGCAGCGCGCCAAGATGGCGGCGGCGCCCGCCGGCAGCGTGACGCTGCAGCTGCTCGGACTTTACGCGGCGCCGGACGAGCACAAGGGGCACCGGATGGAGGGGAAGGGGTTCATTGTGAAGGATCCCGCCGGCGATCGCCTGAACGTGGTGTCGCTCGAGCTGGTGGCAACGGCGTGCGGCGGCTAGCCATCATGACCAGTTCTTGTAATTGCGGGGCCGTCGGGCGGCGCCCTACCATGGCCCCCAGATGAGGGCGAAGGCGCTCCTGACCGGCGTGCTGATGGCGGTGGCCGCGCTCGACCTGGCCGCCCGGCCGCAGGCGCAGTCCGCCTCTCGCCGGGTGGAACGCCCCGCCGCGGCGCCAGCCGCGGGCGCAGAAGACGCTGCCCCCAAGTACGCCGCCGTCATCACGCAGTACTGCGCCGGCTGCCACAACGGCCGCGCCAATACGTCCGCCACCGCCTCGGGCGTCGTGTTCGACACCGTCGACCTGCAGAACGTCGCCGGCAAGGCGGCCATGTGGGAGAAGGTGGTGCGCAAGCTGCGCGCCGGCGCCATGCCGCCCGTCGGCATGCCGCACCCCGACGTGCCGACGCAGGCGGCGATGCTCGCCTGGCTCGAGCAGCGGCTCGACGCCGCGGCTGTCACGCCCAATCCGGGCCGCGCGGTCCTGCATCGCCTGAACCGCACCGAGTACCGCAACGCCGTGCGCGATCTGCTGGCGGTCGACACCGGCGACATCGCGTCGCTGCTGCCGCCCGACGATTCGGCCTACGGCTTCGACACGATTGCCGACTTCCTCGGCGTGTCGCAGGTGCTGCTCGAACGCTATCTCTCCGCGGCCGGCCGCATCAGCGCGCTGGCCGTCGGGTCGCTCGACGTGGTGCCGGGGTCCGACACGTATGCAGCCCGTCAGGATCTGTCGCAGGACAAGCACCTCGACGGCATGCCCTTCGGCACGGTCGGCGGGATCAGGACGACGCACACGTTCCCCGTGGACGGCGACTACGTGCTGCAGGCCACGCTGTACCGCACGAACGTCGATCAGACGCGCGGGCTCGAGCACCAGCATCAGCTCGAGATCGCCGTGGACGGCGAGCGCGTGTTCCTGCAGACGATTGGCGGCACGCCTCCCGGCACGCCCGGCGGAGTGGATGAGGCCGCGACCGGCCGCGGCCGCCTGCTGCCCAGGTCCGACGCGGTGGACGCGGGGCTGCAGGTCAGGGTCCACGTCTCGGCGGGCCCGCGCGACGTGACCGCAGCCTTCCTGCAGCGGTCGCGCGCGGCCGATGCGCGCAAGCTGCAGCCCTACCGCAGTTCCTTCGACACCTACGATGCCACCGGCTATCCACACATCCGGACGCTGGTCGTGAAGGGCCCCTTCAGCGTGGACGCGCCGGGCAGCACGCCCAGCCGCGCGCGCATCTTCTCGTGCCGCCCGGCGTCGCCCGCGCAGGAAGAGCCGTGCGCGCGGCAGATCCTCACCTCGCTCGTGCGCCGTGCCTATCGCCAGCCGGCCTCGGCGCAGGACGTCACCCGGGCGATGGAGTTCTACAAGACCGGACGCGCCGCCGGCGGCTTCGAGCCGGGGATCCAGCTGGCGCTGCAGCGCATCCTGGCGAGCCCCAAGTTCGTGCTGCGCGTCGAGCGCGATCCGGCCGGCGTCGCGCCTGGCGCCGTCTATCGCATCAGCGACGTCGAGCTCGCCTCGCGCCTGTCGTTCTTCTTGTGGAGCAGCATCCCAGACGACGAGCTGCTGACGCTTGCCGCCTCGAAGCGGCTGCACGATCCGCAGGTGCTCGAGCAGCAGGTGCGGCGGATGCTGCGCGACGAGCGCTCGCGGTCGCTGGTGGACAACTTCGCGGCCCAGTGGCTGCAGCTGCGCAACCTGCAGCGCGTGACGCCGGACAACGATCGCTTCCCGGAGTTCGACGACAACCTGCGCCAGGCCTTCCGCCGCGAGGTGGAGCTGCTGTTCGACAGCGTCATGCGCGAAGACCGCAGCGTGCTGGAGCTGCTGACGGCGGACTACACGTTCGTGGACGAGCGGCTGGCCCGGCACTACGGGATCGCAGGCGTCTACGGCAGCCAGTTCCGCCGCGTGGCGCTGACCGACGAGGCGCGCAAGGGGCTGCTCGGCAAGGGCGCCATCCTGGCGCTGACCTCCAACGCCGACCGCACGTCGCCGGTTGTGCGCGGCAAGTGGATTCTGGACAATCTGCAGGGGATGCCGCCGCCCGCGCCACCGGCCGTCGTGCCGCCGCTCTCGGACTCGGCGGGGACCGAGCCGAAGTCGATGCGCGCCCAGATGGCGCAGCACCGGGCCAACGCGGTGTGCGCGAGCTGCCACAAGCTGATGGATCCGATCGGGTTCGCGCTCGAGAACTTCGACGCCATCGGCCGCTGGCGCGTGGCCGACGCGGCCGGTCCGATCGACGCCACCGGCGACCTGCTCGACGGTACGCACGTGGACGGCGTGGTGCAGCTCCGCCAGGCGCTGCTGAAGCGGCCTGACGTGTTCGTGGGCACGATGACCGAGAAGCTGATGACGTATGCGCTCGAGCGCGGCGTCGAAGCCACCGACATGCCGAGCGTGCGGCAGATCGTCCGGGACGGCGCGCGGCGGAACTACACGTTCTCGGGGCTGGTCCTGGGCATCGTGAAGAGCCCGGCGTTCCAGATGCGGGTGAAGGCCGGAGTCGCCGACTCCGTGCTGCGGACGGCGCAACGATAGACGAGCGGAGACACCATGCAGATTCGCAGGATGCACTTGCCGCGCAGGACGTTTCTTCGAGGTCTCGGCACCGCCGTCGCGCTGCCGTTCCTCGATGCGATGGTGCCGTCCTTCACCGCGCTCGCCAAGACGGCGGCCACGCCGCAGAAGCGCTTCGGTGCGGTCTACATTCCGCACGGCGCCATCATGGAGCGCTACACGCCGGCCAAAGTGGGGACGGGGTTCGATTTCACGCCGATCCTCAAGCCGCTGCAGCCGTTCAAGGACAACCTGGTGGTGGTGAGCAACCTCGATCGGCCGGGGATCGACGACAGCCACGCCACGGCGTCGGCCGCGTGGCTGAGCGGGGCGATTGCCAAGAAGACCGAAGGGCAGGACTTCCATCTCGGACAGACGGTCGATCAGGTCCTGGCCCGGCAGATCGGCGGCGACACGCCGTTCCCGTCGTTGGAAGTCGCCACCGAAAACCTCGACGGCTACGTCGGCGGCTGCAGCCCCGGCTACGCCTGCGCCTACATGAACACGATCTCCTGGTCGTCCGAGACGACGCCGGTGCCGATGGAGATCAACCCGCGCGTCGTGTTCGAGCGGCTGTTCGGACGCCCCGGCACCCACGACCAGCGCGTGGCCCGGGCCAAACAGGACGCCAGCATCCTGGACTCGGTGACTGAAGATCTGGGCGATCTGCAGAGCGGCCTCGGCCCGCGCGACAAGGCGCGGCTCGACGAGTATCTCGACAACATCCGCGAGATCGAGCAGCGCATCCAGAAGACCGAGGCGCGCAACAGCGCGGACGCGAGCATCGCGCTCGACGCGCCGATTGGCGTGCCCGAGTCGTACCAGGAGCACGTCGGGCTGATGTTCGATCTGATGGCCGTGGCGTGGCAGGCGGATCTGACCCGCGTGGCCACGTTCATGATGGCCCGCGAAGCCAGCATGAAGACGTATCCGGAGATCGGCATCACGGAGCCGCACCACACCATCTCGCATCACCGGGAGAAGCCGGACGTGAAGGTGGCGCACGCCACGCTCAACGCCTACCACATGTCGCTCTTCGCCAAGTTCGTGGGCAAGCTGCAGGCGACCCCGGACGGCGACGGCACGCTGCTCGATCACTCGCTGGTGTTCTACGGCAGCGGCATGAGCAACGCCAACGTGCACGGCCCGTATCCGCTGCCGCTCGTCGCGGTCAGCGGCTGGCAGGGCAAGGGCTATCGCCACATCGTGACGAAGGAGCACACGCCGCTCGGCAACCTGTGGGTCGGGGTGGGGGACATGTTCGGCCTTCCCGATCACGTGTACGGCGAGAGTACCGGCCGTGTCACCCTGGTGTAGTTTTCGTAGAGGCGCACCTTCAGGTGCGCCTGCAGTGGCGTTGGTCCTTGCGCTCGCCGCGGCGGGACCCGTTCATGCCGAGTCCGCGCTGGTGTCGGCGATCAAGAAGCAGGATCGCCGTGCCGCGCTGGCGCTCATCCGCCAGCACGCGCTGGTCAAGCAGGCCGAGCCCGACGGGACCACGCCGCTGCACTGGGCGGTGGAAGCGGGAGACCTCGAGCTGGTGACCGCGCTTCTGCGTGCCGGGGCCACCAACGCCGCGAACCGCTACGGCACGACACCGCTCGAACTGGCGGCGGAGAACGGCGACCCGAAGGTGGTGGACGCGCTGTTGCAGGCCGGCGCCGACGCCAAGGCCGCCTCGCCGGAGGGCGAGACGGTGCTGATGACGGCGTCGCGCACCGGCAACCTCGAGACGATGCGGCTGCTGCTGGCCCGCGGCGCCGACCCCAACGCACAGGAGCGCTGGTTCGGCGAGACGGCGCTGATCTGGGCAGCGTCGCAGAACCACGCCGACGCGGTGCGGATGCTGCTCGAGGCCGGGGCCAAGGCCGATCTCGCTGGCAAGAAGATGGACTTCGCCCGCAAGGTGGGCGGCCAGACGACACTGCCGGTCGGCTCGATGACGCCGCTGATGTACGCGGTGCGGTCAGGCGCGCTCGAGGCGGCGCAGGCGCTGGTGAACGGCGGGGCCAAACTCGACGCGCAGGATCCCGACGGCACCACCGCGACGATTCTGGCGATCATCAACGGCCACTACGACGTCGCGGCCATGCTGGTCGAGAAAGGCGCCAACCCCAACATCGCGGACTCCGCCGGCATGGCGGCCTTGTATGCGGCGGTGGACATGCACACGCTGCCGTTCATGCACGGCCGGCCGTATCCGAAACCTTCCGGCAAGCTGGGGGTCGAGGACATGGTGAACGTGCTGCTGGCGCACGGTGCCGACCTCAACCAGAAGCTGAAGTCGCCGTTGCTGCGGCGGCACAACAGCACCAGCACCCAGAGCCTGGGGGAGGGGACGACGCCGCTCCTGCGGGCGGCCGCCTCGGGCGACGTGGCGCTGATGCACGTACTGCTGAAAGCGGGCGCGGATCCGGCGGCGAAGCAGAAGAACGGCACCACGATGCTGATGCTGGCGTCGGGCTTCGGCCGCCGCGGCGATCACAACGCCGACGCGCTGGAGTACGAGAAGGGCACGCCCGCGGAGCTGCTGGCCGCCGTCAAGGTGTGCGTCGAAGAGCTGCACCTCGACCCGAACATCGCCAACGACCAGGGAGACACCGCGCTGCACGTGGCGCACAGCGGCGACATCGTGAAGTATCTCGCCACTCACGGCGCGCGGCTCGACGCCAAGAACAAGCGTGCGCAGACGCCGCTCACGATCGCGCTCTCGCGCACCGATCGCAGCAACCGTCAGCTGCGGCCGGACGTCGTGGCCGTGCTCAAGGATCTCGGGGCGCCCGGCGAGCCGCCGAAGCCGGTCGATCCCAAAGCCGCTGCAGCCTCGAGCGCTGTCCAGTAGTTCTCTTCGTCGCTCACCTCCTGAGCGTCAGTCGGGTGTGGGCCGCTGGACGGCATCGACGACCACCACGTCGAAAGGGGCGCGCCCCGGTTCGAGACGCAGGCCGAGTTGCTCCTGGAGGGCGCCGAAGATCGACGGACCGTCGTCCGGCGGCGCGGGCGCGCCCGCGGCCGGAGCGACCGGACCGTTCGTCCACTGAAGATCAAAGTCGAACGCGCCGGTCAGTCCGGTACGATCGGCAACCGGCCGTCCGGTCAGGGCCTGCAGGACGTTCGAGAGTTCCTGCATCGTTTGAGCACCGGCGGTGATGAAGCGCCGCGTCGTCAGCATCCGGCACACCGGCCTCCTGCCGCCGGGCGCCACAGGGCTCGGACTTCCGGCTCCATCACGCGGGCGACCTTCGGCGATCCACTGCTCGCAGTCGATCGTCGATCGCACGAGCTGCGGGCCCAGCCGGTCCTTTCGCGCCACGATCAGCGTGTAGATTGGGATGTCTCGCCGCTCCCGGTGCGTCTTCAGGCCGAATCGATCGGCAAGCAGCGTTCTCAGCATCGCCCGCCTGTCGTCCTCGCTGCGAGGTGGATCGGGCGAATAGGTGGCGCTGATGTCGAAGCGCGCTGAGTCGGCCCACTCGGGCGCGCCGATCAGCTGATGATCCCGGACGTCGAAAGCGTAGTGGAGGATGAAGCGCAGGGGTGTGTTGGCGATGCGGAGGCGGGTTGGCGTCGGCGGCATGATGCCCCACTGCCCATCATCGTTTGCCGACGTGTTCTGCTTCACCGAGGCCACGTCGAACGAAGGCCGAGGTGCCTGTGCCGCCGGCGCAAGCGAGACGACCGCCACAATCGCGCAGACTGAAGCCACAGTCCTCGTGGACTGAAGCCTGAAGCCCGACGCCGGAAGCCTACGGCTTGAAATACTTCCGCTCCTTGATGCGCCAACCCTGCGGCGTCTTCGTGTAGACGTCCTCGTAGTGGCCGCCGTTGTTCCGCAGATAGGCCACGCCGTGGACGCCGTCCTTGTCGACGGTGATCTTCAGCCCTGAGGTGCGGAACGGCAGGCCCGGCTTGCCGGTGCCGCGGGGGAAGAGGGCGCTGTTGTATTCACCGAACAGGTCCTCGTAGTAGCCGTGGTCGTCGCCGGCCAGCGCACGGATCTCGATGAAGTCCTGGGTGTTGAGCCCGGCGGCCAGCTCGTTGTCGGCGATGACGGTGCGCGACTTGAACTTCCACCCCCTGGGCGTCTTCACGTAGACGTCGTCGTAGTAGCCGCCGCCGCGGCTGTTGATGATCTTCGCCTTCGCGCCCTCGGGCGCAGCCTCGATGACCGGAGTGGGGAAGCGCGACGCGGCTTCGCCGGCCACTGGCGTCGGGTTGCGCGGCGCTGGTTCGGCCGACGGCTTGCCGGTGTCGGGCTTGCAGCGGTCGTAGCCGACGACCATCTCCATGAGCGCCCGGCGCTCGCGCACCTCGCCGCGTGGGGCGCTGGCGAAGTAGCCGCCCGGCGTGGCGAAGAGATCGGCGTACGCCTCGCCTTTACACGCGAACAGCGTGTCGCGGTACGTAGACCACAGCGCCGAAATCTCGGCCTTGTCCTTGTCGGTGAGCGGTCCCGGCGTCATCACCGTTTGTGCCTGCGCCACAGAGGCGCCGAGCGCCAGCGCGACGGCGAATACGGCCAGGCGGGGCGGGAGCCCCGCCCTTTGAACAGCGTTCATCGGGGCACCCCCGCGGCATAGAGCTCGACGCCCGAGAAGTTGGCCGAGCCGGCGATGCCGTGGCCGCCGCCGGGTGCCAGCGTCACCAGGCCGACTTCGTCTACGCGCCTCAGATCCGGCTTCTCGACCTCGGTGCCGACGATGACCTTCTGGGGATCGAGCTTGTACCAGCGCATGCCCATGAAGCTCACCTCCACGGCGTAGAACTCGTCGGCGGTGTTGATGGCGCGGTTGCCGACGATGAGCGACCCGTCAGCCAGCTTCACCGCCGGGTAGAGCGTGTGGATGGCGTTGGTGCGCACCATCCAGCGCAGGCGCGCCAGGCCGGTCAGGTCCACGTAGTTCCGCTTGTCGCGCAGCAGAATCGCGGTGGGCGACGAGGTGAGGCCGGTCCACAGATCGACGCGCCCTTCGTGCCGCGCCGCGCGGACCACCTTCGAGTCCGTTCCGTAGACCTTCAGCTCGAGATTGGGGTTCGACACCACGCCAAACTGGATGCGCTGGTTCTCGTCGGTGCGTTCACCGCTGACGGGCGGCTCACGCCACTCCTCTTTGTAGAGCAGCGCCGGTCGCGTGGCCGGCGGGGCGGGGGCGGCGGCCTGAGCCGCGGACGCCGTGTTGGCCGGCGGCGCCTCGCGCGGCGCGCAGCCGTCGCACGGTTCGAAGAGCGAGACGAAGAAGTTGCTGGGATCGATGACCAGCGCCCCGAGGAAGTTGGGCGGAATCGGCGTGGCCTTGCCGCCCACCGTGGCGATGGTGAGGCCGGCCTTCTTCGCCGCCTCGACCAACGCGTCGATGCCCTGCGTGCGGAACTGCAGCCGCGTGGCGCCGCGGTCCTGGATCCGCATCTTCAGCGGCGTGCGCTCCACGCCCTTGTACTCGACGAACTCCAGCCACAGCTGCGAGTCGCGCGCCTTGGCGCGCGCCCAGCGGAACTCAGCGTCCTTCAGGGCGGTCAGCGCGCGCGTCGGCTTGTCGGGGGAGAACGCCGTCTTCTCGCCCTCCACTGTGAAGCCGAACACGTCGCGATACACCTGCGTGGTGCGCGGAAGGTCCGCCACGGTGACCATCGCGGTGATGTCCACGATGTTGTGCTTCGGGGCGTTGGCGGGAATCGACGCCGGTTGCCGCAGTTCGAGGAAGCGATTGTCCACGTCGCGGACGATCACCGCGCGGGTGCCGTCGTCGAGGGTGACGGGCGCGCCGCCGGTGGTCACGACGGGATAGCCCGCCTTCTTCACCCGCGCCAGCGTGGTGTTCAGATCGCGGACCTTCAAGACGATGGTGACGTTGCCGGGATCCTGGATGCGCAGCGACACCGTCTTGAACGGCACCTGCTGGATTTCCATCGCCTCGATGCCGGTGCGGATGCCCGGCACGCGCGCCGACTGATGGCGCTCTTTGGCGCCCCCGATGTCGAAGAAGTTGCCCAGCCGCGGATTGGGGTTGTTGTACGGCCGCGCGCCCGAGGCGGGGATCGGCGGCACTTCCATGTCGAACACGTCGTGGTAGAAGGCGAGCGACCGGTCCATGTTCTCGACGAACGGCGTCAGCGCGCCGGTGTCGATCACGAGTCCCTTCGGCCCCGCCGGCGCCTGTCCACTCACCACGGCTGCCGCCAGAACCCACACTGCGATTGCTTTGAAACGCACCATGCCTCTCCTCTCGACAGGCGACATCATGCGCCGATCCTGGAGATCCCGCGTTCACCAAACTTGGGTACGAACATTTCGCGAATACGGGACTCATAATACGCGCGTGCGAAACCTGCCGTTCGTCCTGTCGGCGGCGCTCGTCGCCGCGCTCGCCGGTCCGGCTTCTGCGCAGACCCGATCGCCCGTCGGCACATGCGAGGGGCTCGGTGGCCAGATGGTTCGAGCCGAAGGCGATCTGCCCGCGTACTGCCGCGTGGGCGGCTCGACACGCGTCGTGAACTCGGACGTGAAGTTCGAGGTGTGGCTGCCGGCGGAGCGGTGGACCGGCGACGTCATGCCGGCCGGCAGCAGCTTCTGGGGCGGCCCGCTGCCGCTGGCGCGCATGCGCGAGATCCTGCGGACCGGCGCGGTGACGGTGGGAACCGATCTGGGCATCGAGGGCTTCACCGGACCCAGCTTCGTGCTCACGCAGCCGGGCAAGCTCGAGAACCTCAAGATGGAGCCGCTCCACGTAGTGGTGGCACGCGCGCGGATGCTGGCGGCGTCCTTCTATGGGCCCGGCCCGACGTTCTCGGTGATGAACGAATGCGGCGGCGGCGGTTCGCGCGACGTGCTGGCGATGGTGCAGCGCTTCCCGGAGGATCTCGACGCGGCCGTGGCCGTCAACTTCACCAACTACGGTACCCGTCACGGCGTGTCGCAGATGTGGCTGTACGACGCCACGCACCGCTCGCCCGAGGCGCTCCTGCCGGTGAGCAAGCTGCCGATGCTGCACCAGGCCGTGCTCGACGCCTGCGACAACAATGACGGCGTGAGAGATCGGGTGATCGAAAACCCGAAGGCGTGTCACTTCGAGCCGTCGGCGCTGCTGTGCAAAGGGGGCGACAACGCCAGCTGCCTCACGCGGGGGCAGGTGGCGGCGGTCGAGCGCATGTACGAGACGCCCCGGCACGAGCGCACGGGCGAAGCGATCTACGGGCCGATGGAGAAGGGAAGCGAGCTGGGGTGGGGCGACATGATCGGCGCGAACGAGCCGTACCGCTATGCGCTCGCGTACTACCGGAACATGATCTTCCGGGATCCCACCTGGACCTACGACAAGCAGCGCCCGAACTTCGGCGCCGACATCGACCGCTCCGAGAGCGCCGCCAACGTCGCGATCAATCACACGAATCCCGACCTCCGCGCGTTCGTGAAGCGGGGCGGCAAGCTCCTGCTCGTCGGCGGCTGGAAGGACGACCTGCCGCCGCAGAACGTCGTGAGCTACTACGAGAACGTGGTCAAGACGATGGGCGACGGCGTGCGCGACTCGGTGCGGCTGTTCATGGTGCCGGGCATGCACCACTGCTTCGGCGGCACCTACCCGGGCGCCTACAAGGTGGACTTCGATCCGGTGCAGGCGGTGCGGCAGTGGAAGACGACCGGCAAGGCGCCGGACCAGATCGTGGTCGACACGTCCGGCGACGGCTGGCCCACCCGCAAGCGGCTCGTGTGCGCGTATCCGAAGGTGTCGGCCTACAAGGGGCGCGGCGACGTCGGGGATCCCTCGAACTTCACCTGCCGGGTGCCGACGCCGGTGCGCGAAGCTGCGCCCAAATAGACAACGCGAAGGTTTCGAGCATCGCGTTGAACTTCTCGGCCTGATCCACGAAGAGGGCGTGCCCCGCGCCCTCCACGTATTCGATGCGCGCCGAGGGCACGGCGGCCTTCAGCGCGTCGCCCTGCGGCTTCTTCGACGGCACACCCACGAAGAGCACGGGCTTGTCGATCTTGCGGAAGAGCGGCCGCATGTCCGTGTCGGCGCCGAACGCGTTGGCGAACATCAGCATCGCCGCCGCGTCGGTGGGTGTCTTGAGCGACATCTGCGTGATGCGGTCGAGATAGGCGTCCGTCTGCGGCTGCACGTACATGCTCTTGACGAAGTCGCGCGTGAACGGCGTTCGGTCGGCCTGCATGCGCCGCAGGTTCTCGAGCGCCGGCTCGAGCGCGCCCTGCGGCCACAGGTTGCCCTCGACGAACGCCAGCGCCGCGATTCGCCCGGTGCCGGCGGCCGCGACGTAGGTGATCACCTCGCGTACACCCATGGACCAGCCGACCAGGACGACGTCCGTCAGGTTGAGATGCTCGATCAGCTCGCCGATGTCGCGGCCGCGGCGCCCGAGATAGAGCCCTTCGCCGGTCATCTCCGACGCGCCCTGCGCGCGCGGATCGAGCGTCACCGTGCGGTAGCGCGGCGAGAACGCGCGGAGCTGCGGCTCCCAGATCTCGCCGCTCATCGTCCATCCCGGAATGAACACGAGGGTGCGGCCGCGCCCGGTGTCGGTGAAGTGCAGCCGCACGCCGTCGCTCGTGGTGAAGAACCCGGGCGGCGACGGCATCGTCACCGTGCGGCTCTTGAAGCGCCAGCCTTGCGCCGTCTTCACGTAGACGTCGTCGTAGCGCCCGTCGGCTCCGATCGGCGCGGAGCCTCGCGCACCTTCGGCGGCCGGTTGAATCGTGACGGCCGGCGCCTGGCGAGGCGCGGCCGCCTGGCGCTTCCGGCCATCGAGGCAGAACTCCTCGGTCCGCACCAGCTGCATCAGCTGGTCGCGCCCGCGAAGCGTGGCGCGCGGTCCGTACATCTCGCGATGCTTCGCCCCGCGAAAATCATCGCTCGTGAACGTGCCATCGGCCGTAAAGAGGCTGGCGTACTCGTCGGCCGCGCAGCTCGAAAGCGCGTCGGCGTAGCGTGCGACGAGCGCGCGGATCTCGGCGCGATCCTTCTCGCCAAGGCCGGATTGGGCACGCACGGCTGCGGCCGGGAGCAGGACGCCGAGCGCAATCACGGTTGAAAGCATGGTTCGGAGGGTCATGTGGCAGGCCTCGGCGCGGACTATAGCAAAGCCGATCGAGTCACCTAAACGGGTGGGGGACAACCGATCACCCACCCAAACAGGGGAGAGCGTGCCGGGCGGCAAATCCCTACAATGACTCCGCTTTTGGCTGAGGCAGTTCGAGGAGGCAGAGTATGAGTCGAGCGACCAGGTTCGTCGTAATCGTTCTCGCATGTGCCGTGCTGCTGCCAGGCCTGGCATTTGCGCAGGCCTCCATTACCGGCGCCGTGAAAGACGGCACCGGTGCGTTCCTTCCAGGCGTCAGCGTCGAGGCCTCGAGCCCGGCGCTGATCGAAAAGGTTCGGACTGTCATCACCGACGGCTCCGGTCAGTACCGCATCGTCGACCTGCGGCCCGGCAGCTACTCGGTGACGTTCACGCTCCCAGGATTCAACACGTTCAAGCGCGACGGCGTCGAGCTCACGGGCTCGTTCACCGCCACCGTCGATGCCGAGCTCAAGCTCGGTTCCGTGCAGGAGACGATCACGGTGTCGGGGCAGGCGTCCGTCGTGGACGTGCAGAGCAGCTCGCTGCAGCGGGTGCTGAGCAAGGAGATCATCGACGCGATTCCCGCCGGTCGCGGTCAAACGGCGCTCGCCGTGCTGATTCCCGGCATGGTCGCGGGCGGACAGGACGTCGGCGGCCAGAACAACCAGACGCTGAGCGCGATCTCCATCCACGGCGGTCGCGGCACGGATCAGCGGCAGAGCGTGGACGGGCTGACGCTGCGGAACGTGGCCGGCCAGGGCAACTCGACCAACACGGTCGTCGACGTCGGCTCGAGCCAGGAGATGACGATCGATTACGCCGCCGGCAACGCGGAAGCGATCACCGGTGGGGTGCTCTTCAACTTCATTCCGAAGGAAGGCGGCAACCGGTTCTCGGGCTCGTTCTTCGGCATGCAGACCAACTCGAGCTTCCAGAACAGCAACTACACGACCGAGCTGGCGAACCAGGGGCTGCGCGCGCCCAACCGGCTGAAGAACCTGTTCGATTACAACGGGTCGGCCGGCGGCCCCATTGCCAGGGACAAGCTGTGGTTCTACTCGAGCGCGCGCTTCCAGCGCAGCGAGGGCTACATCTCACAGCTCTGGGAGAACAAGAACGCCGGCGACCTCACCAAGTGGCTCTATGAAGCCGATCTGAACAATCAGACCGCCACCTTCCTGAAGAGCAACACGGCCAATACGCGCGTGACGTGGCAGGCGTCGCCCCGCAACAAGTTCAACGTCTACATCGACAACAGCTGGCGCTACTGGCTGGCAGCGCTGAGCGGCGTCTCCTCCGAGTCGGAGCAGAAGTACGACTTTCCGAGACTGTGGACCGTGACCGCCGGCTACTCGTCGCCGATCAGCAACAAGATGCTCCTCGACGTTCGCGGCGGCATCCACGCCGAAGACATCTTCAATTTCTACGACGACAACCCGGCGGGCCCGTATCGCAACCTGGTCGGCGTGGTCGAGCAGAATCAGGTGATCCCGGGTATCGGATCCATCGGCACCCTGCGCTACCGGGGGAGGTCGAACACCAACGACACGGGCATCGCGGCCAACGATCAGGTGTTGGACGACACGAAAGAGATCAAGGGCACGCTGTCGTACATCACCGGCAGCCACGCGCTCAGGTTCGGCTTCAGCGATTTCTGGGGCATGCAGACCTACAACTCTCCGGAATTGAACAACGCCTACAACATCCGCATGCTCAACGGCATCCCGAACCAGATCACCGAGCGCCAGAACCAGTACATGGGGATCCGGGGCGGCGTGGCCGCCGAAATGGCGGGGTTCGTCCAGGACCGGTGGACCGTCAACCGGCTCACGGTCAACGCCGGCCTGCGGTACGAGTACGCCCACACCACCTGGGACGAATACACATTCGGTCCCGGGCCGCTCGTGCCGAACCGGAACTTCACCATTCCGAAGAGCGACTTCTACAAGTACAAGGACTTCATGCCGCGGGTGGGCGGCGCCTACGACGTGTTCGGCAACGGGAAGACGGCCCTCAAGGTCAACATCGGCAAGTACGGGATTGCGCTCGACCCGACCCAGGGGGTCCCGGCCCGCGACCGGATCGTTGGCCGCGTCACGCGCTCGTGGACCGACACCGACCTCGACTTCGTGCCGGACTGCGACCTGGTCAACCCGCTGGCGCAGAGCCCGGCCACCACCGGAAGCATCGACACCTGCGGGCAGATCTCCGATCTCCGCTTCGGCACCGCGATTCCAAGCCAGGCCTACGACCCGGCCGCCCTCACCGGGTGGAACGCCAGGCCGAACAACTGGGAGTTCTCCGCCAGCGTGCAGCAGGAACTCCTGAAGGGTCTTGGCGTGGATGTCGGCTACTTCCGCCGCGCCTACGGCAACTTCCAGGTCACGCAGAACCGCGCCGTGACCGCGAGCGAGTTCAACGCGTACAGCATTCCCGTGCCCGTGGATGCCCGGCTGCCGAACAGTGGCGGCACGCTCGGCGGCCTGTTCAACGTCATTCCGACCAAGTTCGGCCAGGTGGACAACTACGTGACCAGGGCCGACGACTTCGGCGGGCAGAGCGAGGTGTTCAACGGCGTCGACATCAACGCCAACGCGCGGCTCCACAACATCGTGTTCCGCGGCGGCATCAGCACCGGCAAGGTCACGCAGGACACGTGCGCCATCGTGAAGACGCATCCGGAAGTGACGGTCACCACGACGATCGGCACGGTGCAGAGCGCCGACCAGTGCCACGTCGTCACGCCGTTCCTCACCCAGGCCAAGCTCCTCACCACCTACAACGTGCCGAAGGTCGACGTGGGCATTGCCGCCACGTTCCAGAGCCTGGCGGGTCCGCTGATCGCGGCCAACTACATCGCGACCAACGCCGTCATCCAGCCGTCGCTCGGGCGGGTGCTGTCGGGTGGCGCCGCCAACGCGACGATCAACCTGGTGACGCCGGGCTCGATGTACGGCGAGCGCTTGAACGAGCTCGACATGCGGTTCACCAAGGAGTTCAAGTACGGACGCAACGTGCTCCGGGCGAACTTCGACATCTACAACGTGACCAACGGCAACCCGGTGCGTGGCGTCAACGCGGCCTACGCGTCGTGGCTCGTGCCGACGGCGATTCTCGATCCACGGCTCTTCAAGATCAGCGCTCAGATAGACTTCTGACCCGCATGCGGGGAGCCGTCCTCGGGGTGATGTTGACCGCCGCCGTCATGATGCCGGCGGCGGCCGGTTTCGGTCAGTGGCTCAAGCTTCCGACGGAGGGCGTGCCGCGCAATCGCGACGGCACGCCCAACCTCAAGGCGCCCGCGCCCCGGCTGCCGGACGGCAAGCCGGACTTCTCCGGCATCTGGCACGCGGGCAACCGCAACCCCTGCAAACCGGGCAGCGGCGACTTCATCGTGTGTGAGAGTGAGATCGGCGGCTCGCGCATGGCGATCGATCTCGGCGTCGATCTCCCCGGCGGGCTGCCGTATCAGCCGTGGGCGGCGGCGCTCACGAAGAAGCGTGCCGCCGACGACAGCCGCGACGACCCCCACGTGCGCTGCCTGCCCGACAACCCGCCGCGGCACTGGACGCTGCCGCACCTGTCTCGCGCCATCCACACGCCGACGCTGCTGGCGTTGCTCTACGAAGTCAACGCGATGTACCGGCAGATCCACATCGACGGGCGCCCGCTGCCGGCCGACATGAACCCGAGCTGGATGGGGTATTCGACGGCGCGGTGGGAAGGGGACACGCTGGTCGTCCGCACCGAAGGCTTTCGCGACGACCTGTGGATCGACATGCACGGCAGCCCGATGGGCAGCGCCGCCAAAATGATCGAGCGCATCACGCGGCCGAACTTCGGCACGCTGAACGTCGACCTCACGATCGACGACCCGAAGACCTACACGAAGCCGTTCACCGTGAAGCTGACACAGCTGATCGAGCTCGACACGGAGCTGGTGGACGAGATCTGCGCCGAAGGCGAGCAGTCCTACGAGCGGATGATCCGGTCGCGCGGCAAGTAAGACCTCAGAGGGACCAACATGCGGGGCGTTGTACTCGGGTGTGTCGCGGCGGCGGTGCTGGCGATGCCGGCGATCGGCGTCGGTCAATGGCTGAAGATTCCCACGCAGGGGGTGCCGCGCAATCCAGACGGCACGCCGAACCTGAAGGCGCCCGCCCCGCGGCTGTCTGACGGCAAGCCTGACTTCTCGGGCATCTGGCACGCCGGAAACCGGCGTCCGTGTGTGCCGGGCACCGGGGACTTCATCGTCTGCGAGAGCGAGATCGGCGCGTCGCGACTGTCGCGAGAGCTCGGGGCCGACACGCCCGGCGGCCTGCCGTATCAGCCGTGGGCGAAGGCGCTCTACGAGAAGCGGAAGGCAGACGATGCCCGCGACGACCCGCACGTGCGCTGCCTGCCCGACAATCCGCCGCGGCACTGGAACCTGCCGCATCTGAGCCGGCTCATTCACACGCCGAAGCTGCTGGCGATTCTGTACGAAGTGAACGCGATGTACCGGCAGATCCACATCGACGGCCGGCCGCTGCCCGCCGACATGAACCCGAGCTGGATGGGGTACTCCACCGCGCGGTGGGAGGGCGACACGCTCGTGGTGCGCACCGAAGGGTTCCGCGACGAGATGTGGATCGACGGCACCGGCAGCCCCATGGGCAGCGCGGCGAAGATGGTGGAGCGGATCGCGCGGCCGAACTACGGCACGCTCGAGATCGACGTGACCATCGACGATCCCAAGACCTACACCAGGCCGTTCACGGTGAAGCTGACGCAGCTCATCGAGCTCAACACCGAGCTGGTGGACGAGTTCTGCCTGGAAGGCGAGCAGTCGCACGAGCGCATGATCCGCTCGCGAGGAAAGTAGGGATCAGCGCACCGTGCGCGCGATCCGGAACCCGAGGTTGTCGCGCCGGTTCGTCGGCAGGCTCGTCACGGGCCCGCGAGAGGCGGATCGCGCAAAGGCGGCACCATACGGGAACGCGCCACCGCGACGTGTGCGCGCGTCGCGATCAAATACCCGTAACACGGGATCTTCGCGATCCTCCACGACGTCCATCACCTGGAATCGCTCGACGCGATCCTGGGTCCACTCCCACACGTTGCCGTACACGTCGAACAGGCCAAGCGGATTCGGCTCGAGCGAGCCCACGCGCGCCGTGTGCTGTGGGTCGGCCGGATCGACCGGATCGTCCTTGCCGCGCGGCGGATGCCGCGCGAAGACGGCGTAGTCGCCCAGGCGATCGTCGGACTCGCCGAAGAACCGCGACGTGGACGTGCCCGCCCGCGCGGCGTACTCCCACTCGGGTTCGGTCGGCAATCGGTAGCCGCGCCGGCGCAGATAGTCCGCCGGCATCTCGAAGCCGTCGCGCAGCACGCCGGCAGGGTAGGCCCACTCGGTTGTCGGGAGGCCCTCGCGCGCGCTCAGCCAGTTGCAGTACATCGCGGCCTCGTACCACGTCATCGCGATCGCCGGACCGTCGTCGTCCGGACTGAACCGGCTGAGCACCTGCGCCATGCGGTCGGGAGCGCCGTCGAAGCCGTAGCCGCTCTTGACCTGCGGATTGGCCTCGAGGAAGCGGCGGAACTGCGCCACCGTGACCTCGGTCGTGGAGATGGCGAACGAGCGCGGAATCGTGACGGTGTGCTGCGGCTCCGCCGCCGAGTCCGGAGCCGGAACGCGGCCGATCTCGTTGGCCGGCGAGCCCATCCGCACTGACACCGCGCCTTTCACGACCACCATCGTGTGGCCGTTCGGAGCCGTCGACTGTGCCGCGAGGCTGGCAGTCAGCGCGAGGACGGTCGCCAGTAGCGGCGTGCGCATGGCACCTGCTTAGACGCGGCGACGCCTACTGTGGTTGTGCGAGCCAGGCGGCGGGTTGCGGGCGCAGGACGTCGATCGCGTAGCCGACGTTCAGCGGCGTGCCGTCCCAGACGCGCAGCGACTTCGCGTTCACCCCGTCCGGGACTACCTTGTGACCGTTCCACCCAAGCACCGGTGACGGCTCGAGGGGCCGGCCGTCAGGGCGCCGGAACACGATGTCGCCATCGGTGGTTCGTTCGACGCTGAAGCGGCCCTCGTGAGCCAGCGTGTGGTGACGTCGGCAGAGGAGGATCAAGTTGTCGAGCGCGGTGGGGCCGCCCTCAGCCCAATGCACGACGTGGTGGGCGTCGCATCGCCGTGCGTCGCAGCCGGGGAAGGCGCAGCGCCGGTCCCGCGCGGTGAGGGCCCGCCGGATCGCCGCCGGGACAGTTCGGGTCTTGCGCCCGACGTCGAGGACCGAGCCGTCCGCGTCCTCGCGGACGACGACCGCGGAGGCGTCGCAGGAGAGCCGTCGCGACGTTTCCGCGGAAACGCCGATGCCGCCGTCGGCCAGCTCCAGCACCTGATGGGCCGCGTCGACGTGAAGCACAACCTGATAGCGATCGGCCGCGGCGCCCCGATCGAGATTCGCGCTGAGTGCGCTCTCAGCCAGGAGCGTCAGGGCATCCGCACGGCGCTGTTCCGGGTTGACTTCCTCTTCGATGCGCTCCGGCGCCGCCGCGTGTCGGCTCTCTTGATAGAGCCGGTCCGACGCCGCCTCGAGCGCGCGCTGGACGACCGCACCCTGCTCGGGCGTCAGCCGCGCGCGGAGGATCACCATTCCGTCTTCATCGACGTAGCAGCTGACCGAGCGCGACAGATGCTTCCGATCCTCTTCGCGCCGGTCGCACCAGCGCCACGCGCGGACCAGCCGCTCCACCTGCGCGGCCGTGCCGTGATACGCGATTCCGAGGAGTCGCTCTTCGTTCTCCGGCGTGGCGATGCGGGTGAGCGCCCGCACCTTCGCGTACGATACCTCCCCGCGCTGGAGTGCGCCGCTGAGAAGCCGCAGGTTCGGTAGCGCGCGGGCCACGCGGACCTTCTCGCGGGCGGCGCCCAGGTCGATGCTGGTGCGCCAACTGAGCCAGTGAGCGCACGACAGGAATCCGCCGTTCCAGCCCTTTCGCTCGTCGAATTCGTGAAGCAGCACCAGGAGTTGATAGGTGGCGGCGTTGATGCCGGCGGCGATATCGGCAATTGCTTCGGCGAGCTGTTCGACTGACGTAGGCGCTGACGTGGAGAGGAGCAGGGGCGTCATGCGCGATAGTAACGCCGCGTTTCGACACGCGCTGGGTGGCGCAATGCGCTGCGAGCGGAGCGCGCGACGACCGCGATGATGGTTCGGGCGCCGAACGCCGCTCAGCGATCAACGTAACGCGTTGGGCGAGTTGTGTAGCGGGCGCCTCGAACCTCGGTTGCCGGCGGTCGGAAAAGCTGTCAAGAGGAAAACCGGTGCGGACCGCCAGCTTAGGTCACAAATCGGACTGACGACATGGGTGACGGCTCGCGGACATGCTGCGCGCATGCCCTGGAACAAGACCGAGCCCATGAATGAACGAGTGAAATTCATCGCTGAGTGGTTGCAGCACGAGGAGTCCGTGACCTGGCTCTGCGCCCGCGCCGGGATCAGCCGGAAGACGGGCTACAAGTGGATCGACCGCTACGAGCAGGGAGGCGTGGCGGCCCTCGCCGAGCGCTCACGAGCGCCGCGGTCCCACCCACACGCCGTACCGGCGGAAATCGTGGAGGCGGTCCTGTCCCTACGACGCCAGCACCCGCGCTGGGGGCCTCGCAAACTACTCGTCGTGTTGCGCCGCCGCGCGCCCGAGCGGCGATGGCCGGTCGCCAGCACCGTCGGAGACATTCTGCGTCGCGCAGGAATGGTCCGGCCGCGACGCCGCCGGCGCGTCAGCGTGCCGTACGGTGAGCGCCTGGGCGATTACAGTGCTGCCAACGCGATCTGGTGTGCTGACTTCAAAGGCCACTTCGCCGTTGGCGGAGAACGCTGTCACCCGTTAACGATTATGGATGGCTTCAGCCGGTATTTGCTTCGGTGCCAAGCCCTCCCGCGGCCCCTGTCAGTCCCCGCGCAGAAAGTCTTCGAGTCTGCCTTCCGTGAGTATGGATTACCCACGACCATCCGAACCGACAACGGTGCACCGTTTTCGACGCTGGCGCCCGGCGGCCTCTCACGACTGGCCGTCTGGTGGATCCGCCTGGGCATCCGCCCCGAACGTATCCTGCCTGGCCGCCCCGATCAAAATGGGCGACACGAGCGGATGCACAGCACGCTGAAGGCCGAGACGGCCCGCCCTCCGCGCAGCAGCCTTCGGGCGCAGCAGCGAATCTTTGACGCCTTTCGGCGGGAGTACAACCACGAACGTCCTCACGAGGCCCTCGCCAACGAGACGCCGGCGTCTCGCTACCATCCATCGCTGCGCAACTATCCTCGGCAGCTGCCGCCGCTCGAGTATCCGGCGCATTATCGTGTCGAGCGCGCGTATCCTAACGGCGTCATATCGTTTCGGGAGACGCAGTGGTATCTCAGTAACTGCCTCGCCGGCGAGCTCGTCGGATTAGAAGAGGTCGACAACGACCGCTGGGCAGTGCACTTCGGACCGATCGCGCTCGGCGTGTTGGATCTGCGCAACGCCAAGGTGCGGGGGATGCGGTCGTTTGGGGTGCTCGTACGATGCGATGGCGAGTTTACGAAACGCCGCCGGCATCGCCGGCGACGGCGCATTTAACCTCGCCGTCACCCAAGTCGCCGGTCTGCTTTGTGACTACAGCTGGCGGCCGCACGATGCGTGGGTACGATCTTTTCGCGTCGATTCGTGAAGCGCGTTTCCGCGGAAACGCGCCGCGCTATCTCGGCTGGCCCGTGAAGAGATCGAAGCGCCGCGTCACCGGCCGCCCGGCCGCCCAGTCGTAGACGTCGCACACCAGTGTGTCGTGAGTGGCGGCCGTGACTGCTGCGTCGGTGCCGAGCGTGGCCGACCAGAGCGGGCCGATTGTTCCGAAGACGTGCACCGACGTGCCGTCGTGCAGCGCCACCACGCCCCGGTCCGGGGACCAGGTCGCGCGCGGCGAGCGCAACGGTAGCGCGGTCCAGCTCGCGGGGTCGTCGCGGTCGGCGATCCCACCGGCGATGAATAGGCGCTGCGCGCAGGGCAGCGCGAAGAGGCCGTCGTGCCCGAGGCCCGGCTCGGGCCTTGCCAGGCAGGCGATCCACGACGAGCCGTCGCGGCGCTGCACGCGGGCGACGATGTCAGCCTGGCCGTGGTCGGCGGCGCCGGGGAAATACCACCCGCGGCTGCCGCCCGGCGGCAGGGATGCGAGCGGATCGATCACTCAGTTGCCGACGATCGACTGGTAGAGGAGCGTCGCGAACTCGGCGCGGATCGCGAAGTCGCCGCCCATCAGCTGCGTGCAGTAGATGGCGACAAGATCCTCCTTCGGGTCGATCAGCACGTGCGTGGACGCGGCACCCGACCACCCGAACTCGCCCACCGAGCCGAGGTTGCCGCGCGCGGCGGGGTCCATGGTCACCGACACGCCGAGGCCGTACCCCGTACCCGGGCTTGGTCCCGACGCCAGCGCCGGCGGCGGCAGATGGTTGGTCGCCATCAATTCCACGGTCTTCGGACTCAGCAGCCGCACCCCGTTCAACTGTCCCTTGTTGAGCAGCATCTGTGCGAAGAGCGCGTAGTCGCTGGCGGTCGTCGAGATGCTGAAGCCGCCGAAGACCTGGTCGCCGTACCCGGTGCCGAGCGGGCTCGTGTCGGCCACCAGCTTGCCTTTGTCCATGGAATAGAGACCAGGCACCCGCGACTTCTTGTCGGCCGGGATCTTGAACACCGAGTCGCGCATCCCGAGCGGCGTGAACACGCGCTGCTGCACGAACTGATCGAACTTCTGGCCGGAGAGTTTCTCGACGAGCGCCGCCTGCACGTCGTGCGCCACGCTGTAGACCCAGCGCTCGCCCGGCTGGTAGAGAAGCGGCATCTTGACGACCTTGGCGACCAGGCCGTCGAGATCGGTCGCGAAGACGTTGGCGTCCTGATACATCTTGTCCACCGGCGAGCCGCCGAAGCCGTAGCTGAATCCGGCGGTGTGGCGGAAGATGTCCTGCACGGTGATCGGGCGCCGCGGCGAGTCGAGCAGCATGCCGCCGCTCGGCGACGTGCCCGTCATCACCTTGATGCCGGCGAACGCGGGGAAATACTTCGACAGCGGGTCGGTGAGCTGGAAGCGGCCCTCCTCGTACAGCGAGAGCAGCGCCACCGACGTGATCGGCTTCGTCATCGAGTACATGCGGAAGATGTCGTCGGCGCGCGTCGCGCGGCCGGAGGCGAGGTCGGCCTTGCCGTAGGCGTCGACGTGCACCACCTTGCCGTGCCGCGCGATGAGCGTGACGACGCCGGGGGTGCGGCCGGCGTCCACGTAGCCGTGAATGAACTTGTCCATCCGCGCCAGACGCTCGCTGGACATCCCGACGTCTTCGGGTTTGGCGGATGGCGTGTCCTTCGACAGCACGGCCACGGAGGCCAGCGCCGCGACGACGAGCGTGGTGGCGAGAATCGCGCGGGTTCTGGTGAGCATCGGCATGACGGCCTCCTCGGCGGGCTTATCTTGGCACGAGGCAGGCCTGAAGGCCTGCAGCTACGACCCCTTGTTTCCGGTGTATTCGAAGACGAACAGCCCGGAGCCGACGCGATCCGACACGTAGGCGAGCCCGCGATGGTCGATGTCCACGTCGTTGATCTGAATCGCGGTCGGCTGCCCCTTGGTGATCGGATGCGAGAGCGCGTTCGTCTTCGGCACGTAGTAGCCGACTTCCTTCAGGTTGTACGGATCGGACAGATCGACCACGCGGATGCCGGCGTTGAAGTACGCCACCCACGCCAGCTTGTTCTCGAAGCGGTTGATCTCGCCGTTCACCGTTTCCGCGTGCTGGTGCGGCCCGAACCGTCCGCCCTTCTCGCAGAAGTCGCCCACCGGCACCTGCCAGGTGGACACCGGAAACGGGTGCGTCTCGTCGGTGATGTCCACCATGTACGCCTTGGTGCGGATGCCGCTCGCGCACGGCTTCATGTCGGCGGCGCCGGCCGCTTCGTCGGTGATGAACGCATAGGTGCGCGGCAGCCCGTCGGGGCCCTTGAAGTTCGGCACCTGGTCGTAGGTGATCGGCGACACCGTGTGCGGCCCGCGGCCGGGCGGGCTGGTGTCGATCATCCAGACCAGCTTCGGCGCCGCGGGGTTCGAGATGTCCCAGCTGCCAGCGAGCCCCGACCCGCGGAAGCCGATGTAAAGGCGGTGATTCGGCTCGTCCACGATCGGGTGGTGCGCGTACTCGCCCTGATAGCCAGGCTGCCCGTCGCGCTGCGCCGGCGACGCGGCCCGGCCGACGAACTTCGGATGCCGCGGATCCTTCAGATCCCAGATGTGGATCACGGTGAGGCCGCGGAAGCCCGGCTCGCCCGAGCTCGAATAGAACAGCCCCGAGCTTTGCGACCACCAGCCTTTGTGCGCGCGGTTGATGAACGTGCCGCCGCATCCCTTGCCGCAGTTGCCGGGCGGGGTGCCGGTGATCTCCGACACGAGCGCGATCTTCGACGGGTCGGTGTCGCGCGTGGTGATGTCGAAGATCTGGAACTTGAACACCTTGCCGGTGTCGTAGCTGCGAATCAGATAGTCGTGGCCCGCGGGCTCTGAGCCGAAGCCGTAGTCGTAGACCACCGATACCGACCGCGAGTTCACGTGGCCCTGATCGTTGGGGATGTGCCACACGAGCCGCGGCTTGGACGGATCCGAGATTTCGACGATCGACGTGCCGTTCCACTCCATCTTCCCGGTGATCGGGTTGAGGATCGGTTGATCGTTGCCCTGGCCGTCGTCCGATGCCTGCGGATCGGCGCGGTCGTTCGGCGTGTGGCCGATGTAGACCCAGTTGCCGTTGGCGGGATCCGACTTGGTGGTGACCACCAGCGACTGCCGTCCTTGCAGGTCGTGATAGCCGACGAGCCGGACGTTGTGGTCGCCGTCGGACCGGGGATCGCTCCCGCCGGCCACGGCCGGGTTTGAACGTTCCGGCGATGAGGATGAGCACGCCACCGCCAGCACCGCACCAAGCACTGCCGCTCGCAGACGCATGGCTGAGGATGATATGGCATGGGCTGTGCTCTTTTCTCTGAGATTCCCGGCGCCACCGCCGGGCTTGCCCCGAGCGCAGTCGAGGGGCTGGAGGACGAACATGAGAGCACTGACTCTGGCGGGGACGGCACTCGTCGCCGCGTCTGTCATGGCGGGCTGTTCGGACAGGACCAAGCAGGACGCACGTGAAGCGGGACGGGAGACGGCCGAGGCGGCGCGCGCCACCGGCGACGTGGTGGAGTCGGCCGCTCGTGACGCCGCGGACAGCGTGAAGAACGCCGCCAATGACCAGTCCGTCAAGGAAGCGGAGCAGCGCACGAAGGACGCCGTGAACGAGGCGGCCGACGCGGCCGGCGCGGCCGCGCAGACCGCCAAAGTGAAGGCGGCGCTGGTCGCCGATTCGAAGGTGACGGCGGCGGGCATCGACGTGGACACGGACGGCGCCACGAAGACGATCACGCTGAAGGGGCACGTGCCGTCGGCGGCCCAGAAGGCGGCGGCCGAACGGATCGCGGTCGAGAAGGCGTCAGCCGGCTACACGGTGCGCAACGAACTGGTCGTGCACAACTAACGGGCCGCCTGAAGGCGGCCCCTACGTTGCGTCGCTACGGCTTCGGAATACGAAGCGTCGCGCTGATCATGGCGCTGCCGCTCAGGACGTAAACGAGCGCCAGCGGGTGGAGCGTGGCGGGGCCAATCCGCCACGCTCCGAACCACAGCGCCGAGCCGGTGTGGCCGAACTCGAGGGCCGCGGCCAGCAGCGCCACGATCGCGATGCTCGTCGTGATCGGAGTGCCTTCGAAGTACTTCACCTTGCCGGTGTTCGTGTCGGTGAGCGCCGCCGACGTCACGTTGAAACGCGCGAGACGGCTCACGCCGCACACCACGAAGTAGGTGAGGCAGAGCATGTCCCAGCCGCCGCGCAGCCCCAGCGTGAAACCGAGCACGGCCGGCGCGACGCCGAACGAGATCACGTCGGCCAGCGAGTCGAGGTCGCCGCCGAGCGCCGATTTGCGCTTAGGTTGCGCGCGCGCCACCCAGCCATCGAGAACGTCGAACACCAGCGCCATCGGCAGCAGCAGGAACGCGATCCAGATGAAGCGGTTGCTGCCCGTCTCCACGTAGTCGAGGCACAG